>Ga0209415_10006414_pt1 | contig 20915 bp, 15 predicted proteins | sample PeaSoiSIISIP2007_FD_187696 | JGI IMG/M metagenome (GOLD analysis project Ga0209415, IMG submission 187696) | Peat soil microbial communities from Weissenstadt, Germany - SII-SIP-2007 (SPAdes) (version 2) | ecosystem: Environmental > Terrestrial > Soil > Wetlands > Peat | place: Germany...
GGCTCGCGTTCGCGCCGCCAGCGCATCCGATCCGGCCAGCGGCTCGGTGAGCGCGTAGGCCGCAAGCATCTCAACCTTCGCCAGCTTGGGCAGATATTTTCTTTTCTGCTGCTCATTTCCAAAATAGACCAGCGGCAGCGTGCCGATGCCGGTGTGCGCCGAGTGCCAGCCTCCATAAGAGCCGTCGCGGCCCAAACGCTCGGCGGTCACCATCAGCGACGGCAGATCCATGGCCATGCCGCCATATTCTTCCGGAATCGTCATCGCCGTCAGCCCCAAATCCACCGATTTGCGCAGCACACTCAGCGCTAGCCCCGATTTCTTTTCGCGGATCGCCGGCAGATTAGGCTCCACTTCATTGGCCCAGAATTCATCCACCATATGGCCGACTGCGAGATGCTCCTCGGTCAGATCCTCCGGCGTGAAAATGTCCTGGGGTGCCGAGTCTTCGATCAGAAATTCGGTTCCTCTTGTCGCCTTGCGTGGAATGTCTGTTAATGTCGTCATGGAAAACTCCTATGCCACCTTTTGAGATTGAGAACCTGAACTCTTTGAAACAGTCGCAAGGATGCGAATTCCCCGCGACCGACTGGCTTGTCGTGACGCAGGATCGCATCCAGAAATTTGCCGACGCCACCGAGGACCGCCAGTGGATTCATGTGGACCCCGAACGCGCCCAGCGCGAATCGCCCTTTGGGGGCACTATCGCGCACGGATTCCTGACTCTTTCGCTGCTCGGCTACTTTCTGAAACAGGCGATCCATATCCGTTCGGGCGTCGCCATGACCGTCAACTACGGACTGAATAAAGTTCGTTTTCCCGCGGCCGTTCGCGCCGGTTCGAAGGTTCGCGCTCGCGTCACTCTGGCTTCCGCGAAAGATTCTCCCGAATTTGTAGATGCCACGTTCCACATCCACATCGAGAGCGAGTCTTCGAGCAAACCCTGTTGCGTCGCCGAGTGGCTGATCCGCTACTACCCGCGTTGAGCGTTGCAGCAGGTGTCCACTCATATCGTCCCGCTCTCCGCGCAACGCCATGAAGCGCGCAGCAAGGTGTGGATTCTAGTCGGCAGGGTCGCGAAGCGCGCGTCCTGCGTGAGACCCTGCGCGTAGCGGAAGTAAATCTGCTGGATGATCACAGCAACTTTGAAACGCGCAAACGCCAGATAGAAAACCATGTTGACAGGATCGCGCCCTGTCGTGGCCGCGTAGCGCTTGACGAGTTGCGCCCGCGTCAGCGTGCCCGGTAACGTGGTCGGCGCGCTGCGAATTTCCTGGAAATCTTCGGGATCCTGCGGATCGGCCCAGTAGGCAAGCGCCGTCCCCAGGTCCGTCAGCGGGTCGCCCAAAGTGCACATCTCCCAATCCAGAACGCCAACGATCTTGGTCGGGTCGCTCGGATCGAGCACGATATTGTCGTACTTGTAGTCGTTGTGGATCAGTGCCGTCTCATGGCTGCCCGGCATTTGTTCCATGAGCCATGCTGAAACGCGCTCGACCTCCGGCAGGTCGTGTGTTTTCGAATTGTGGTAGCGCTCAATCCATCCTTTGACCTGGCGTTCGAGATAGCCTTGCGGTTTTCCTAAATCAACCAAGCCAACCGCGGCGTAGGCGAGGCTGTGCAAACGCGCCAAGTTATCGAGAAAGGCTTCGCTAAGTCGCCGCGCTGTCTCCGGCGGGAAAGGCACGCCCGGCGGAGGATCGCGACGCAGAATCATTCCACGAATCGGCTCCATCAGATAGAAAGGCGCGTCTAGAATCGACAGATCGTCGCAAAAGAGAAGCGCCTTGGGCGCGAGGGGATAGGCGGCGTGTAACTTCGACACCACGCGATACTCGCGCGACATGTCATGCGCGGAACGAACCTTGCTGCCGAAAGGCGGACGTCGCAACACGAATTCTCTCGCGCCGAGTCGCACCAGATAGGTCAGATTGGAGTGGCCGCTCAGGAATTGTTCGACGGAAAGTGGTCCGCTGTCGCCGAAGCGCTCCTGCAGAAACGGCCGCAGGCGGGCGACATCGAGTTCTTCGCCTGTTCTCACCGTTCCGGCTTGATCGCAAAGTGCCACCATAGACGCAAATCCTGTATGTGCTACCGGTACGTCAGCAGCCCGTCCCCGTCGAGATGCGGATGCGCATTGAAGGTGCTCAACGTGAAATGCTCGCCCGACGCGAGAAATTCGCTGAACGAAGCGTTGCGTGACATCCAGGTCACTCGCAACGTGTCCTCGGCAGACAGATGCAGCGCCCGGCGCATCGTTGCGCCAATCGTTCCCGCCGATGTGAAAATCACCGCGCTCGCTGCCGGAGGAGTGTCGCGCACAACCTGTGCCAGGCCGCGCTCCACGCGCAAACAGAATTCCTGCCACGATTCAACGCCGTCTGCGGTAACTTCTCCCGCCACCCACTTGCTGATCACCGCTTCAAACAATTTCTGAAACGTCCGGCGCCGGTCACCGGATTTGCTGGGATCCTTATATGCGGCGTGCATTTCTCTGATCTCGGCATTCACCGGCAACAGTTGCGAAAGACATTCCCGCAGCGCCGCATCCGCCTGATATTCGTCGAATTCGTTCGTGATCGTGGGCTCACGAAATAAAAGACCGGCACTGCGATACGCTTCGCCGACGATCCGGGCCGTCTCCCGTTGCCGCACGCGCGGCCCCGAATACACGTTGCTAAAAGTCACGCCCCGACGCGACCAATACTCCCCCAGCAATTTGGCCTGCGCCTCGCCGTTCGCGCAGAGTTGGTCATAGTCCCGCTCCAGCAACGACGCTTGTCCGTGGCGCACCAGAATGATGTGGCTCATGCGCTCCGCTCTGTCATTTCGCGCACCCTCATCCCGCGCGCTCGAACAGCCCCGCCGCACCCTGCCCGCCGCCCACGCACATGGTGACGATCCCGTAGCGAGCTTTGTCCTTGCGTCGCGCCATTTCGTTCGCCAGTGTCCCCACCAACCGAGACCCCGTCATTCCGAAGGGATGCCCAATCGAAATCGAACCCCCGTTCACGTTCAATTTCTCGGGATCGATTCCGAGACGATCGCGGCAATAGACCACCTGTACCGCGAACGCTTCATTGAGTTCCCAGAGGTCGATATCGCTGATCTTCAAGCCAGCGCGCTGCAATAATCTGGGCACGGCGAAGACAGGTCCAATACCCATTTCGTCGGGATCGCAGCCAGCCACCTGAAATCCTCGGAAACTTAATTTGTAGGGAATGCCCAACTGATCCGCGCGTTGCCGCGACATCACGAGCGTGGCCGAAGCTCCATCGGATAACTGCGAAGAATTTCCCGCCGTAACCGTGCCCTGGCCGCTGGTCGTGTCAAAGTGTGGCTTCAGCGCCAGCAGGCCTTCAAGCGTCGTGTCGGGACGATTGCATTCATCTTTATCCGCGCATACTTCTTCTTTCGCAATCACTTCGCCGGTCTTTTTATCGAGGGTGGCGCGCACCGCCCGCATCGGGGCGATTTCTCCGTCAAAAAAACCTTCTCGTTGAGCGCGAGCCGTGCGCTGCTGGCTCAGGAGCGAGTACTCGTCCTGTACTTGCCGGCCGATTTTGTAACGCTTGGCCACAACCTCGGCAGTTTCCCCCATCACCATGTAGACGCCAGGCATTTGCTCGAGGAGCCGAGGACTGGGATCGTGGTTGCGGGGAATCATGCTGATGCTCTCGACGCCCCCGCCGATCATCACATCGCTGCCGCCGTTCACGATCTGATATGCGGCCAGAGCGATCGACTGCAGGCCGGAAGAGCAAAAGCGATTGAGCGTAAGTCCGCCGACCGAAGTAGGCAAACCGGCAAGCAGAGCCGCAACTCGTGCGATGTTGTGTCCCTGCGCGCCGTGAGGCTGTCCGCAGCCGAGGATGACGTCTTCGACTTCGCGCGCATCGAGGTGCGGCGTCTTGCGCAGCACATCCTTGATGCAGTGCGCCGCCAAATCGTCGGGACGCGTGAGATTGAACGATCCACGAAATGACTTAGCCAGGGCCGTGCGCGAGCTGGTGACAATGACAGCTTCTCTCATGAAGTCTCCAAGATTGGTTACGCGGCCGCGACCTGCTCCTTGTCGAACTCGGCAAATGTCTTGCCGGCTTCCGCCAGCCGCTTCAGCAGAGGAGCCGGCGCCCACAGTTCTCCGTGTTGCTGGTGGAATTCGCAAATGCGCGCGTAGACTTTCTGCAATCCTACGGTGTCGGCATGCCACATCGGGCCGCCGCGATACGCGGGAAATCCGTACCCGTTGATATAGATGATGTCGATGTCAACTGCCCGCAGTGCGTATCCCTCTTCGAGAATCCGCGCCCCCTCATTCACCAGCGCATAGACGCAGCGATCGACGATTTCTTCGGCGGAGATCTGCCGCTGCGGGATTCCAGCTTCTGCGCTCCACTTCCGCACTTGCGTGGCCAACTCGGGATCCGGGCTCGGACGCCGGTTCTCGTCGTAGCAGTACCAGCCCCTCACTGTTTTCTGGCCATAGTGCCCCATTTCACAAAGACGATCCTCAGCGAACGGCTGGCGGATTCCAGGTTTTTCCAGATGCCGATACTCTTTGCGAATGCGCCAGCCCACGTCGAGGCCCGCCAAATCGCCGGTCGCCAGCGGACCCATGGCGTTGCCGAATTCGACGAGCGCCTGGTCCACCGCCTGTACATCCGCACCTTCTTCCACAAGAAACTGCGCTTCCCGCCGATACGGGCCAAACATGCGGTTGCCCACAAAGGCGCGGCAGTTTCCGACCAGCACTCCGATCTTGCCCAGCTTCTTGGAAAGTTGCATGCAGGTGGCAATCACTTCTTTGCTCGACTTTTTTCCGCGCACAATTTCGAGCAGGCGCATCACGTTGGCCGGACTGAAGAAGTGCGTTCCAATCACCGCCTCAGGCCGCGACGTGGCCGAGGCAATCTCATCGATATTCAGGGTTGACGTGTTGCTTGCGAGAATCGCGCCTCGACGGCAGGCGCGGTCCAAGTCCATAAACACGGTTTTCTTCAGCGCCATGCCTTCGAAAACCGCCTCCACCACCATGTCCACTTCAGAGAACTTGTTGTAGTTGAGCACCGGCGTAATCAAGTTCAGGCGTTCGTCCACGAACGCCTGGGTGAAGCGCCCGCGCTGCACCGAACTCGCATAGTTCTTCCGGATCTTCCCCATGCCGGCGTCGAGCGTCGCTTCATCCACGTCCTTGAGCAGCACCGGAATGCCCGCGTTGGCAAAGACCATCGCGATGCCTCCGCCCATTGTGCCGGAGCCGACAACGGCCACGCGGTTCACCGGCAGCACCGGCGTTTCTTTGGGAACGTCGGGAATCTTCGCCACTTCGCGCTCACCAAAAAAAACATGAATGAGCGCTTTCGATTGATCCGAGAACAGGCACTCGGTGAAAAGCTTGGCCTCGACTTGGCAGCCTTCCTCGAACGGCGATTTGGTGGCCGCTTCCACGGCATCGATCGCTGCCAGCGGAGCTTTCAATCCTCGTTGTTTCTTGGAAGCAGCCGCGCGCGCAGCCGCAATAATCGCCGCGTTCTCCTCGGCCGTTCCCAGTTTCTCGGTGCGCTCCCTTGCTTTTGGCGCAGGTTTCGCAGCAACTTCGCGCGCGAAGGATACGGCGCCGGCAAGCAGATCACCCTCGATCAGCCGGTCGATCAGTCCAAGAGTGGCAGCCTCACGCGCGGAAACCGGCTTGCCCCCGGTACACATCTCGGCAGCCTTGGCAACGCCGATGAGTCGCGGCAGACGCTGCGTTCCCGCAGCCCCTGGAATAATGCCCAGATTTACCTCCGGCTGGCCCACCTGCGCTGAGGGCGACGCAACTCGGTAATGACCGGCCATGGCCAGTTCTAGCCCGCCGCCAAACGCATTGCCATGGATCGCCATCACCACCGGTTTCGCGCTGTCCTCAATCTGAAGCAGCAGCGGAAGCAGGCTTCTCCGAGGTCCGCCCGAAGTCATCTTGCCGAATTCCTTGATGTCTGCCCCGGCGACAAACGTGCGGCCGGCGCCGATTACGACGGCTGCCTTCACCGCAGGGTCGCGACTAATCTCATCGATCGCCGCCCCAATTCCTTCGGGCACGCCCGGCCCGAGAGCGTTCACCGGAGGATTGTCGATCGTGATGACCGCCACATCATTTTCTTTGCTGACTTTTATGAGGTCGCTCATATTCCCCCAAACTCCTATCGCACGATCGGAGCCGCGCGTTGCGAGTCCAGTGTTTACCGGCCTGCTTGATACTTCTTGCGCAAATCTCTTTTCAGAACTTTGCCCGTTGCGGTCTTGGGCAAGCTCTGGCAAAACTCAATCGATTGCGGACACTTGTAGTGCGCCAGCCGAGCCCGGCAGAATTCGATCAATTCCACTTCGCTGGGTGTGGATCCCGGCTTCGCCACCACTATCGCCTTCGCCACTTCTCCCCACTTCTGATCGGCTACGGGGATCACTGCCGCTTCGTAAACGTCGGGATGCGCTGACAGCACTTTCTCGACGTCAAGCGACGAAATGTTTTCTCCCCCGCTCACGATGATGTCCTTCTTGCGATCGACAATGAGAATGAATTCGTTCTCCGCGATCACGGCCATGTCGCCGGTGTGAAACCATCCACCGCGCATGGCCTCGGCCGTGGCCTCCGGTTGCTGCCAGTAGCCCGCCATCACTCCATCACTGCGGGCGATGATTTCTCCCATGGTCACGCCATCGTGCGGCACGTCGTTGTTTTGCGCGTCGACGACGCGAAGCTCACACCCGGGAAAAGCATAGCCGGTCATGGCCTGCAGCACGTACCTCTCCTCATCTGTGCACTGCATATCCGGTTTCAGTTCGGCGTTCGCCAGCGAAGGCGCGCACTCCGTCAGTCCATATCCCGAATAGCATTTAAATCCCAGCGTCCGTTCCACGTCCCGAATCAGTGTCGGAGAAGAGGCCGCGCCGCCGATCGTGGCCCACTCCACGCTGCTCAGATCGTACTTGGAACGCGCCGGCGAGTGCACGAGCGCATTGGCCATGATTGGGACCAGTGTCAGCGCGCGTACTCGCTCCCGCTCCACCAGTCGGAATACTTCCTCGGGAATAAATCGCGGCAGCATGACATGCGTTCCGCCCATGAAAGTGATGGTATGCGCTGCTCCCCAGCCATTCGCGTGAAACAGCGGGATCGTGTGCATCATCACGTCTTCATACCGCGTGTGATGGTACAAGGCGATGGTCATCGCGTGCAGGTGCACGTTGCGATGCGTGAGCATCACACCCTTTGGAGCAGCGCTGGTTCCGCTGGTGTAAAAAATTTCGGCCACCGCGTTTTCGTCAAACTCCATCAAATCTCCGCGGTACGGCGCGGCCGAGGCCAGCATCTGCTCGTAGGTTTGATCGGAGAGCCACTCGGCTTGCGGCGCTCCATCCAGTTGATGAAATGCCTGCACCGTGCGCAGTTCCCGCCGGAACGAATCCACAAGGCCAACGAACTCCTGCTCCAGGAAGAGCACCGTCGCTCCCGAATCATTCAGAATGTAGGCTAGTTCCGGCCCAGCCAGGCGAATATTGAGCGGCAGCAAAACGCAGCGGGCTTCCAGCACTCCGAAGTAGGCCTCGAGAAGGCGATGGCAGTTCAGGCTGAGAAACGCCACGCGATCACCCGCCTTCACACCCGCGGCACGCAACGCTCCCGCCAACCGCCACACGCGATCGCCAAACTCGGCATAAGTAAACCGCAGGTCCTGGCACACTACCGCGGTCTTGCGCGGGAACTGCTGTTCTGCATAACGAAGAAAGCGCACCGGCGTCAGGGGAATATTCATAAAGAAGTTCTACCAGGCCGTCTGGCCTCCATCGACAACCAGCACGTGCCCGGTCACGTAAGCCGAAGCGTCCGACGCCAGAAACACGGCTGCGCCTTTCAGATCATGATCTCCACCAAAGCGCCCGAGCGGGATCTTTTCCAGTAGAGAGTCTTTGCGGTGCTCGATGATCCATCCCGACATGTGCGTCGGAAACCATCCCGGGGCGATCGCATTCACCTGGATGTTGTGCGGCGCCCACTTGCATGCGAGATCCTTGGTGAACGCGATCACGCCGCCTTTGCTCGCGTGGTATCCGATCGCCTGCAATTCCGTCGAAGCTCCTCCCAAACCCGCCACCGACGCCATGTTGATGATCTTACCCGACGCCTGCGCAGCCATCGCCTTCCCCACGGCCTGGCAAAACAGGAACGTGCCTGTCAAGTTGGTCGAGAGAACTTTGTCCCACTGCTCCAGCGTCATCTCTTCCACCGAAGCTCCCCACGACACGCCGGCGTTATTGATCAGGATGTCGATTCTGCCAAATTTTGCGAGCGTCTCCTCCACGACCTGCAGAATCGCCGCCTTGTCCTTGACGTCGCATTCCAGCGCAAGCGTCTGCACGCCGTGACCGCGCAATGCTTCGGCCGCTTCCTCGCACCGCTCCTTCTTGCGGGCGCAGAGCACGAGATTCGCTCCCATCTCCGCGAGACCCTCGGCCATCTGCCGGCCCAGACCCATCGAGCCCCCAGAAACAATGGCGACACGGCCGGTCAAATCGAAAAGCTGTCTGGCATTCACTCCGAGAAGGACCTTTCCGTGCGGCAGCGCCACATAAAAGTGATAGTTAATATCATATTAAAGTCACTAACGTAAATCCGCGCCTACCGGTCGAAAGCCACCGTATGAAATCACCGAGGGCCGCCGCGCTTAAACTCCGTTACAGCCGGAGTACCACCCTCCCCGAAACTTCCCCGCGGCTCAGTTGTCCCAGAACCTCCTGGACTTCGGCAAGCGGACGCGCCGTTACCTGGCAATGCACGGTTCCGGCTGCCCCCAGGTCCAGAGCCTCGCGCAGATCTTCCCGCGTGCCCACGGCGGAAGCCTTGATCTGGATCTCCCCGCCGGCCATGAGAATCGCAGGAAACGAAATATCCTTTGCGGGCAAACCCACCACCAGCAGCGTTCCCGTAGGCCGCACACAATAGAACGCCATATCGTACGCGGATTTGGCCGCCGAGGTGACGATGGCAACGTGCACTCCGCCCGAGCCGCGCACTTCCTTCACCACGTTGCTGGTCGCGGCATTCAGCGTTCGCACAGCGCCGAGTGACTTTGCCAACGCGAGTTTTTCGTCCGAAACATCGATCGCCGTCACTTCCGCTCCCGCAGCCCGGCCAATCTGGACGGCAATATGGCCGAGTCCGCCGACGCCGAAAACCGCCAGCCGCTGCCCCGCGCGAATCCTCGCCTGCTTCAGGGCGCGATGAACCGTGACTCCCGCACAAAGCAGCGGCGCCGCTTGTTCAGAAGAGAGCGCATCGGGAATCTTGATCACGTGGCTGGCGGGAGCCTTGGCATATTCCGCATATCCGCCATCCACCATGACGCCGGTGATACGCTGCCGCATGCACAGATTTTCGTTGCCTTCGCGGCAAAACTCGCATTGCCCGCAGGTCCACTGCACCCACGGCACGCCGACGCGGTCTCCCACCTGGACACTCTGCACCGCCGCGCCCCGCTCGGCCACCCGGCCCACAATCTCATGTCCCAGGATCAGCGGCTTCTTCACGATGCCGGCCAATTGCGCCCAGTCGCCATCGGCCACGTGCAAATCGGAATGACATACCCCACAAACCTCGACCTCGATCAACACATCGTCCGCGCCAACTTCCGGCAGGGCCACTTCCTCCAGCGATAGCGGAGTCTTGAATTCGTGCAGAACCGCGGCCTTCATCGTAGTGTCCTCTCTACCAGACATGAGCTGCCAACGAAGCGCTGGCGTAATCCACAAAAGTTTACGATCGGATGCCGCGCAGGAAAAATTCCACCGCGCTCCGCACCCTGTCCGTGAGTTGGTGCGGCCCCGTCAGATCCACTGCCCATTGCCGCACCACCGTGTTGTAGAGCCCCTCCATGAACTCGGCCAAGTGCACGACCGGAAACGCGCGCGTCACCTCGCCTTGCTTTTGCCCCTGCGTCAGAATTTCGCGCAACAGGCTGACTGCAGCCTCCTCATGTCCCCGCAGTTCCGCGGATCGCACGGGATCCATGGCACCCGACAACACCACCGCTTGCCAAAGCTGCCGGTCGGCTTCGACCTCCCGCGCCATGGTCACGTACAGGCGTCGCAGGCGTTCGCTCGTCCGCGCCTTACTCGAAAGCTCCGAACGCAGCCGTTCGCAGATGCAGGCATACCCGCGTTCTCCCACCTCGCGCAGCACCGCGTCTTTACTGGGGAAATAGCGGAAAAATGTGGGCTGGCTGATTTCGAGCGTGTGCACGATATCGTCGATCCGGGTGCGCTCGTATCCGTGTTTGCGAAACAGCTTGATCGAAGTGTCGATAATCAGCTGCCGCAAACGTGCCTTCTTCCGCTCCCGCAGCCCAACTTCCGGCTCCACTGTCTCCGCGACTGCACTTCTTGTCGCCAGCGCACCAGGCATGGCTCTTCCTCCTGCATCGATTCCGGTACGTCGCCAAACGCAACGTCCGTAAAATGTGAGGGTAACTATAACAAAAAAGCGACTAACGTCAAATTATTGAACATCGTATGAGCTGTGGAGATGATAAGACGCTCCCGCAAGTTCAAGGCGAACCGTTTCGGTACAATAGCCCCGTGCCAGAAGTGAAAGGGATGTCGAGAGAAACACCGCGGCAGACGCTCGCGAAAGCATCGCTTTTCGCAGGTCTTACCGAAGACGAGCTGATCTTCCTCACGCAACGCACGGTTTCGCGGCGCTACAAGGCGGGTGAGATCGTCTTTGGAGAAGGCGAGCCGTGCTCCGGCCTCTATGTAGTCGAGAAGGGCCATGTTCGCATTTTCAAGAGCTCTGCCAGCGGTCGCGAGCAGGTGTTGAGTATTGATGGCCCGGGCGGTACCGTCGCCGAGCTTCCAGTCTTCGATGGCGGGAATTATCCGGCGTCGGTCGCCGCGATTGACGATGTGACTCTGCTCTTCGTCAGCAAACAGGATTTTCAGGCCCTCTGCCTGGCGCATCCCCAGGTTGCGCTCAAGGTATTACGAGTAGTGGGCGCGCGTCTCCGGAACCTGGTTGGAATCATCGAAGAACTTTCTTTCACGACGGTGCGACATCGTCTGGCTTCGTTCCTGCTCCGTCTCGCCCAGAAGGAAGGCAAGCGCACGAGCCAGGGCGTGGAAATCACCCTTCCGGTCAGTAACCAGGAACTCGCGTCGCAGATCGGTACCGTGCGCGAGCTCGTTTCGCGCAATCTGTCCCGTCTCCAGGTGGAAGGCATGCTGAAAATCGATGGCCGCAGCTTGACCATCTGCGACCTGAAAGCACTGGAAGCCGAACTGCAGTCGGCAGAGTGACGGCTGGACCCTTTCCTCGCGCGTCAGCAGTCGCCTGCAACGAGCGTGACAAAAGTCATCGTCACCCTCGCCTGGCTCCGCTAATGTCAGATCATCAAGCGTGGTCGGAGCAAGTAGCCGGCTCGCAGGAGGATGCAATGACAGTGACCGTTACGACGCGCGTTACCACCGAAAAGACCGTCCGCGAGCTGGCCCTGGAAAACCCGGCGGCTACGAGAGTGTTTGAAAAATTAGGCATCGATTATTGTTGCGGCGGCAACCAGTCGCTCGAGGAAGCTTGCCGGGCTGCGAACCTGAATCCGAATCAGGTGCTGGACTCGCTCGAGATGGCCGAGCAGTCCGCGCGCTCCGTACAAAAGGATCGTAACTGGCAGACAGAAGCTGTAGCGGACCTGATCGCGCACATCAAGGACACTCACCACAAGTACACCCGGGAAGAGATTGCCCGTCTCGGCCCCCTCTTCGATAAAGTTTGTTCGGTCCACGCGAAGAACCACCCTGAGCTGCCACAAATTCGCGAGACCTTCCAAGGCCTCGCCCAGGAATTGGCCAATCACCTGATGAAGGAAGAAAGGGTTCTGTTTCCGTACATCGTGCGGATGGAAGAGTCAATCTTGCAGAAGGAACCGGTCGTGCCGCCGCCTTTCGGCAGCGTGCAAAATCCGGTTTCGATGATGGAGCACGAGCACGATTCCGCCGGGAATGCGTTGCGTGCCATGCGCTCGGCCAGCAATGGCTATTCCGCGCCCGCCGACGCCTGCGTCAGCTACCAGACCCTTTACAAAGCGTTGGCTGAATTCGAGGCGGACTTGCACCAGCACATTCATCTCGAGAACAACATTCTGTTTCCGCGCGCGGTCGCGATGGAAAAGGCGCACTGACGAACCAGGTTCGCGCGGCGTTCGTCCAGCCAAAGGCAAGATTGAGAGCTAAAAATTGGTTGTGTTGAGTGTCGGCACAACACAACCAATCTGTTCCCCTCCGTCAGTTGTCAGTCGGCGACGGCTACAGGTTTCGGAGCCTCTGCCAGCCACTCCGAGCGTTCTATTTCCTGCGCATCGATCACTGCGATCGCAGCCATGTTAACGATGTCTTCCACCTCCGCGCCTCGCGCCAGCAAATGCACCGGCTTGCTCATCCCCATGAGAATGGGGCCAAACATCTCGGCGCCACCGATCTTGGCCAGCAGTTTGTACGCGATGTTGGCGGAATTAAGGTCGGGGCAGATGAGCACGTTGGCGCCACCCTGGAGCACGCTGAACGGATACACTTCCTCCAGCATCTCCGGAGAGAGGGCAACGTCGGCCATCACCTCGCCATCGACCACCAGGTTAGGGTCTGCCTTGTGCAGCAGTTCTACAGCTTTGCGAACTTTGTCGCAAAGCGGGTGCTTGGTGCTGCCGAAACTGGAGAACGAAAGCATTGCGACCCGCGGCACGACGTCGAAGCGCCGCGCCGTCTCCGCTGCGCAAAGGGCAATTTCCGCCAGATTTTCCGCCGTGGGATCGATGTTCACGGTCGTGTCCGCCAGGAAGTAAATGTCTCCCTTGCGTGTAATCAAGGCATAGCAACCCGCCACCGTGTGCAGCCCTTCGCGCATGCGTACAATCTGCAGCGCCGGCCGGATGGCATCGGGGTAGTTTTGCGCGACGCCTGAGACTAGCGCATCGGCATCCCCTTTGTGCACCATCATGGAAGCAAAAATATTGCGGTCATTGATCAGCGTGCGGGCTTCGCTGGGCGTTACACCCCGCCGCTGCCGCAGCCGAAAGAGTTCTTCAATGTAGGCTTCGCGCAGCGGAGAATCTGCTGGATCAACAACGCGCACGTTCTTCAGATCCAACCCCAGGTCGAGTGACTTTGCCTGGATCACCGCGGCGTTGCCCAGCAGGATAGGAACCGCGATTTTCTCGTCTATCAGGTTGTGACAAGCGCGCAAGATCTTCTCATTCTCTCCTTCCGGAAAGACCACCGATTTAGGTTTGGCTTGCGCTTTGCGAATCATGATCCGCGACATCTCGTGCGCCTTCCCCAGACGGCGCTCGAGTTGCTCCCGGTACTCTACGAGGTCGACCGGTTCCTGCGCTACGCCGGTGCGCATAGCAGCTTCGGCCACAGCCGATGCCTCCCAGATCAGCACGCGCGGGTCGAACGGCTTCGGAATCAGATAATCGCGACCGAACTTCAACCGCTCAACTCCGTAAGCGCGGCAGACCGAGTCTGGCACGTCCTCTTTGGCTAACTTGGCCAAGGCGTGAGTCGCAGCCAGCTTCATCTCCTGATTGATGGCCGTGGCATGCACGTCCAGGGCGCCGCGGAAAATAAACGGGAAGCCCAGAACGTTGTTGACCTGGTTAGGATAGTCAGTACGGCCCGTGCAAATGATCACGTCGGAACGGCAGGCTTTGGCGTCCTCGTAAGAAATTTCCGGATCGGGGTTCGCCATGGCGATGACGATCGGATTGGGCGCCATCGAGCGCACCATGTCCTGCGTGACCGCGCCCGCGACCGACAGCCCGAGGAACACGTCCGCGCCCACGAAGGCTTCCGCCAGCGTGCGCAGCTTGGTGTCCTGCGCCAGGCGCTCCTTGTAAGGATTCATGCCCTGTACACGGCCCTTGTAAACCACTCCCTTGGTGTCGCAAAGAGTGATGTTCTCCCGCTTCGCGCCCAACGAAATGTAGTGCTCCGACGTAGCAATGGCCGAGGCGCCGGCGCCGTTGACGACGACGCGGATCTTGCTGATGTCCTTGCCCACCACTTCCAGAGCGTTCAATAACGCAGCCCCGGAAATAATGGCGGTGCCGTGTTGGTCGTCATGGAAGACCGGAATCTTCATCGTCTTCTTCAGCGTCTCTTCGATGTAGAAGCACTCCGGCGCCTTGATGTCTTCGAGGTTGATCCCGCCGAAGGTCGGCTCCAGAAGTTGGCATACCTTAATGACATCGTCGGGATTGTGGGTGTCGAGCTCGATATCAAACACATCCACGTCGGCGAAGCGTTTAAAGAGGACGCCCTTGCCCTCCATGACAGGCTTGCCGGCGAGCGCGCCGATATCGCCCAGTCCAAGAACGGCGGTCCCGTTGGTGACCACGGCGACCAGATTTCCACGCGCCGTATACTTAAAGGCGTCATGCGGATTCTTCTCAATCTCCAGGCACGGCACCGCGACGCCCGGCGTGTAGGCCAGGCTCAGATCCCGTTGTGTCCGGCACGGTTTGGTAGCCGTGACCTCAATTTTTCCCGGGCGCGACCCAAAATGGTAGTCGAGTGCTTGCTGTTTCGTGAATGACATGGGTTTCTCCTGGGTGTTCAAGTTTGGCCGGAGGCGACTCCACGGTCCGTTTCGCAAAGTGGCATTCCCGTGCGCCGGGCGACCATAGCTAGTTTGCTCCAGTGCGCCGTGGGAAACTGTGACCACGGTCACAAGGGCTGGTCCATGAGGGCCCCTGGTGGATTTGCAGCGAAAGCTGAAGCGGGCAAGCATCGCCGAGGAGTTCCCTGAAATATTCCTGATAAGATTGACGCCCGTGTGGCTGCCCCCGTCGCAGGCGCGTTGATTCTCTGGACCTCATTCTTCCGATAGGTAAAGATTTGCACTTCGGTCAGGCCATCTTTTTGCTTTTCGCGGGCGTTATCGCTGGCGCGCTCAATGCGTTGGCTGGCGGTGGCAGTTTCATTTCCTTTCCAGCATTATTGTTCGTTCGCATCCCAGCCGTGGAAGCCAATGCCTCCAATACAGTCGCGCTCTGGCCCGGCTTAGCGGCGAGCGCTCTGGCCTACTTACGGCGCCTGAATGCCCCGCTCCGCGTATTGCTCCCTTTGCTCGCCACCAGCCTGGCCGGAGGCTGGATTGGAGCCCTGCTGTTGCTGAAAACCCCGCAGCACACCTTTCTGCGTCTCGTCCCCTGGCTGCTGCTCGGCGGTACCCTGTTGTTCACCTTCGGCAATTCCGTCCGCGCGATGGTCGGCAAAACCGCAGCCATTGACGATCTGCGCGAGATTTCCGCGCCGGCGATCGCTATCGGTTCGGTCGCGGAGTTAGTGGTTGCCGTCTATGGCGGATATTTCGGCGCGGGCATCGGCTTCATCTTGCTGGGAATGCTGGCGATGCTGGGGATGCGCGACATTCATGCCATGGGCGCGATCCGCACCCTCCTGTCCGTCGCCATTAACGCCGCTGCGGTGGTCACCTTCATCGTGGCGCGCGCGGTGTTGTGGCCGCAGTGCGCAGTGATGATCGCAGGCTCTCTTGCTGGAGGCTGGTTCGGGGCACACTACGCGCAGAAGGCCGACCCCAGAAAAGTGCGAGGCGCTGTCATCGCCGTGGGCGTTGCAATGACCGCATATTTCTTTGTCACAATACGCTAGCCACGGGCCGAATCCTCCAGTAAATCTGACATTCTGCCAGCATCCGCCCACTCTCCTGTTGCAGCTATAATCGCAGCTTGAGAATCAGCGCGCATTTATCGGGCGATCCGTCATGACTCTAAAGCCGGTCGACACACTTCTTGACGTTTTGAATTTCGCAGACAGTCACACGGCAATCATCGTTCCCGAACCCGAAGTCCGTGTCACCTACGATTCGCTCCGGCAGCAGGTTCTGGCCATGGCCAGTGCCTTGGCCTCTGCCGGCGTTCGCCGTGGCGATGTGGTAGCGATTGCCCTGCCCAACGGACTGCCTGCGATTGTGAGTTTTCTCGCAGCTTCCATCGCCGGAACCGCAGCCCCGTTGAACCCGGCCTACCCCTACGAGGAGTTTCTCTTTTTCCTCGGCGACACCAATGCCCGCATTTTGCTTTGCCCCTCCGCGGGCTCGGAAGTCGCGCGCAGCGCAGCCGCAGCCTGCAAGATCCCGGTACTGTCAGTGGAGATGAGCGATCAAGGTAACGTTTACCTGCCAGATGCCGCCTCCGGAGCTTCGGCAAACGAGCCCACGGCAGACGACATTGCCCTGGTTCTGCACACCAGCGGCAGCACGGGACGACCCAAGCGCGTTCCCTTGCGCCATTTCAATTTAGCTGTCTCGACCGCGAACATCGCCAACACCTACGAGCTTTCCAAGCAAGACGTTTCTCTCTGCATCATGCCGCTGTTCCACGTTCATGGACTGGTTGCCTCAACCCTGGCAACTCTACTTTCCGGTGGAACCGTGGTTGTTCCCAACAAATTCAACGCGCTCTCTTTCTGGCGGACGGTTGGAGACCATCGCGTCACCTGGTATTCCGGAGTCCCCACCATGCATCAGCTTCTGGCGGCGCGCACGCAGCGCAAGCCCGCAGAAGCTGCCTCGTTGCGTTTCATCCGGTCGTGCAGCGCGCCGTTATCGCCGGAACTCCTGCACAAAACTGAGGAGCTTTTCGAAGTGCCTCTAGTCGAGGCCTACGGAATGACGGAAGCTGCGCATCAGATGAGCTCGAACCCGCTCCCGCCGCGCCATCGCAAGCCCGGCTCTGTGGGCGTGGGCACGGGTTTGCGCATCAGTATCACGGACAAAGAAGGCAATCACCTCGCCACCCATCAGCGGGGCGAAGTCGTCATTCAGGGAGCCAATGTGTTTCGTGGCTACGAAAATAATCCCGAAGCCAACGCCACGGCTTTTGTGAACGGATGGTTTCGTACCGGCGACGAAGGCTTTCTCGACGAAGACGGCTATTTGCATCTGACCGGCCGGATCAAAGACATCATCATCCGTGGTGGCGAGAACATCGCCCCCCACGAAGTCGATGAGGTTTTGCTGAGACATCCCGCCGTCGCGACAGCTGCGACATTTGGTCGCCCGCATCCCAAGCTCGGGGAGGAAGTGGCGGCCGCCGTAGTCTTGCGCGAACCGAATGCCGCCACCGAGTCCGAACTCATCAAGCACTGCCGCGAGTTTCTCGCGGAATACAAATGTCCGGCAAAGATTTATCTGGTAAAGAGCATTCCGACCACCGGGTCGGGAAAGATTCAGCGCCGCGCGGTCGCCGCCGCTCTCGCCGAGAAACCGCGTGGCTAACCACCATGGATAGCCAACCATGAGATTCTTGATCGCAGGTGCAGGCGCCATCGGAGCCTACATCGGTGCGCGCATGGCGCATGCCCGGTTTGACGTCACGCTCTTCGCGCGCGGCCCGCATCTCCGCGCCATGCAGCAGCATGGCGTGCAGGTGAAAAGCCCCGAGGGAGATTTTGTAGCGCGTCCCGCCATCGCCAGTTCTCTCGAAGAAGTGGGACCTGTGGACGTGGTCTTTCTAGGAGTAAAAGCGCACGGCCTGCCGCAACTCGCGCCCCAAATCAAGGCAGTGCTGGGGCCAGAGACCACGGTAGTCAGCACGCAGAATGGAATCCCGTGGTGGTACTTCCAGGGTTTCGGCGGTGAATGGGAAGGCTTGCGTCTGGAGCGCGTCGATCCCGGTGGCGTGATTTCCGCGACCATCGAAGCGCGCCGCGTGGTGGGGTCGATCGTTTATTTTTCCACCGAAATTCCAGCTCCGGGAGTGATTCAACACATCGAGGGCAACCGCATTTCTCTAGGCGAGCCGGACGGTTCCCGCTCCGATCGCTGCCGCCGAATTGCCGAAGCGCTCATAGCCTCCGGTTTACGTTGCCCGGTCAACTCCCACCTTCGGCAAGAAATTTGGGTGAAGGTTCTGGGGAACGCGTCCTTCAACCCAGTCAGCGCTCTCACCCGCGCCACGCTGGTTCAGATGGTGCGCGATCCCGGAGTTTCCGCGGTCATCCGCAACATCATGCAGGAAGTGGAAGCCGTCTCCCGCAAGTTGGGCATGGAGTTGCCAGTTACGATTGATCAGCGCATGGCCGGCGCGGAAAAAGTCGGCGAGCACAAAACCTCAATGCTGCAAGATCTCGAAGCCGGCCGTCCGATGGAACTGGAAGCGCTGGTAGGCGCGGTCGTGGAACTGGGCGAGCGGGTCGGCCTCCCGATGACTTGCACCCGCACCGTCTACAACTGCACCCGGCTACTGGCGCAATGTGCGACTCGGCAGCAACCCAAGTGAGGGCCGCCTCACGCCCCACCAATGCTGCGAAGAGACAACTCCGTGAATTCGAATTCGGACCGACAATAGACGTAGCTACTTGCCGCAGTTTGCATCGACCCCTACTCCCGGGTAATCCGGAATTGCGCCGCCCTTCTGCGAGTCAGCAAGCTTGCGGAAAGCCGCGAGATCATTGTCTTTGAGCTTTTGCCATTCCTCCAGCGTCCCATTCATCGCCGCGCAGACTCTCTGCCATGCCGCAAAAGATTCGGCAGAAGGCGCAAAATCAGCGCCATCCACCAGGCCGATCAGCGATACCAGACTATCGTTCACGGTAATGAAGCTGCCTCCCTTGGGAGTATCGAGAATGTAGACGGACTTGCCTTCGAGTGCTTCCGCCTTGGAATCGAGTTGTGTGGCCGCGGTCGCAGTGGAATCTGTCGCCGGCCGCTTGGCAAACTCTGCCAGCCGCGAACGCAGGTCCTTCACCTGTTGGTAAGCGGAAAAGTTTCGCCCCAGCGTTGCCGAAATCTTCAGTTCCAGGTTGAGTGAACTCTCCAATTCGTTCCGCGCGTAATTCACCCGAGGGTCCATCTTCACTTCAAGAGGCTGCCGGTATGTCTGGCCATCCACAGTGAGTCGCACTTCGTAAGTCCCCGGCAAAACCATCGGTCCTAGCGGCGGAAGCGGGGTCTCGCCAACGATCGCGCCCATGGGATAGTTATAAGGAGTCTGCACGTGCACCGCCTGCGGGTCAGGGTAGCGCAGGTCCCAAACCAACCGATGCATGCCCGGCCCTTTCGCAAGCGGCTCAGGATGCGCAATCCAATATTCGGCAATCTGCAACGGTTGCTCGTGCACCGCAGGCAAAGACGCACTGGAAAACGCGCGAATCAGCTTTCCTTCCGCATCGTAAATCTCGAGCTGAATATCGGAACTCCTTGTCGCCGGCAGAAAGTAATTAAGGATGGCGCCATCGGGAGGATTTTTTCCTGCCGGAATTTCCGGCGGCAGCGGTGTGTCCTGATTTTCATCGCGGCGCACCCGTATGGCCGGCCGCGGCGCAAACAGAACGGCCTTGGCGGAAGTCGATTGCACGTCAATCTGGCGCAGTGGCGAAAGGTCGTCAAGAATCCAGAACGCGCGCCCGTAGGTGGCCGCGATGAGATCATCTTGCTCGATGGCAAGATCATGCACCGCCACCATGGGCATATTCAGGCGCAGGGATTGCCAGTGGCCGCCGCCGTCGAAGGAGATATACGCACCCTGCTCGGTTCCTGCATAGAGCAGACTTTTGCGCACGGGATCTTCGCGCACCACACGAACAAAATCGATGGAACCGATCCCGTTCACCGTCTCCTGCCAGGTTCGCCCGAAATCATGAGTTTGAAAAATGTGTGGACGCAGGTCATCCAGCGAATTGCGGTTGGCGGCGACATAAGCAGTGCCCGCGTCGAAATGCGACGCTTCGATCAGCGGCACAGCGCTCCACTCGGAGACCGCCGCCGGCGTAACATTCTGCCATGTGGCTCCGCCGTCGCGCGTCAATTGCACCGCGCCGTCATCGCTGCCGGCCCAGATTACGCCTTCTCTTACCGGCGACGGAGTAATGGTCATCAGTGAGCCAAGGGGTTTCTTTGGATCTTTTTCGTCTGCCGGGGTTCGCGTCAGATCGGGACTGATTGTCTCCCAACTCGTGCCCCCATTCACCGTCTTCAGCACAAACTGCGTTCCCAGATAAAGAACATGCGGATCCTGGGACGAGAAGGCCATGGGAATATTCCAATTGAAGCGGTATTTTGTTCCGAACGGGATTGGACCCGGAGAAATGTCGCGCACCTGCCCGGTCTTTTTTGACAACCTCACCACGCTGCCCACCGGCCCCGCGTTATAAACCACGTCGGGATCAACCGGATCGGGAATGGTGTATCCGCTTTCACCCGGTCCTACCGGAAACCAGTCGCGCTCCGTGATTTGTCCATCATTGCCGCGACTCGAAGTGGCCGCAGTCCCGCTGTCCTGCTGCGATCCATATACCCAATAGGGAAACCTGTGATCGGTTGCCACGCGATAGAACTGGCCGGTCGGCTGGTTATACCACGTGCTCCAGGATTCCCCGCCATTCAGGCTGATGGTTGCACCCTGGTCCACTCCCAGCATGATGCGTCGCGAGTTCGTCGGATCGATCCACACGGTGTGGTAATCATCGCCGCCGGGCGCGCCCTTGATCACCGTAAACGTCTTCCCGCCGTCGGTTGAGCGGTAGAGGGACTGCCTGGGAACATAGACCACGTCCGGATTTCCGGGATCAACGAAGATCTCGCTCATATACCAGAAGCCGAGGATGCGATCATCCGTGGTCGCTCGTTGCCAGTTTTCTCCGCCGTCGTCAGAACGGTACAGTCCGTTGTCCTTATCCTTCGCCTCGATAAGCGCATAGACCCGCTGGCCATGCGTCCCCGGGGCGACTGCCACTCCGATGCGTCCCCAATCCTTGGGGGGCAAGCCCGTGCCCGCGATTGGCTTCCAAGTGACGCCTTCGTCCGTAGACTTGTAGATGCCGCTGCCCGGCCCGAACGAAGTGTCGATCTGTCCCGGCTT
>Ga0209415_10006415_pt1 | contig 20915 bp, 15 predicted proteins | sample PeaSoiSIISIP2007_FD_187696 | JGI IMG/M metagenome (GOLD analysis project Ga0209415, IMG submission 187696) | Peat soil microbial communities from Weissenstadt, Germany - SII-SIP-2007 (SPAdes) (version 2) | ecosystem: Environmental > Terrestrial > Soil > Wetlands > Peat | place: Germany...
ATGTACAAGCCACAGGCGACCACCGCCAGCACTCCAGAGGAATGAATGGCCTCGGCCGCAAGATAGACGGCGTAGGGCACCAGTATGCTCATCGTGATTTCGATCGGGCCATCATCGATGCGTTTGTGGATCGACTCCATAATCACGCCCAACACCAGCCCAACCGCAATGGCCGCCACGATTAGATAACTCAAGCGCAAGATCCCGCTGCCCATCGTGGGAGTTTCTCCTGTAACGACCATCGCCACGCCGAATTCTAGTGCCAGAAGTCCCGTCGCATCATTCAAAAGGCTCTCGCCCTCCAGAACATCGACGATGCCTTGCGGCAATCCCACTCGTTTGGCAATCGCGGTCGCCGCAATGGCGTCCGTAGTCGCCACCACCGCCCCCAGCACGAACCCAAGCCGCCAATCGAATCCCGCGAACACCCACCTGGCCGTCCAAGCCACACCCGCAACCGTAAATCCCACCAGCCCGAACGCCAGCAAAAAAATGCTTACAAAATTAAATTTGAATTCGCGCCACGACGTAAGCCAAGCCCCGTTGTAAAGCAACGGCGGCAGCACGACCAGAAAAATCACATCTGGGTTCAGGGTGACTTTCGGAATCCCTGGAAGGAAACTTAAGACAAGGCCGGCGATCACCAACACAATCGGGTATGGCGTCTGCAGTTTCCGCGCCAGCGCAGCGAACAACACTACGAATACCAGCAGCAAGAGCGCCACCAACTCGATCGCGTGTATGCCTCCGCCTTCCATCTTCGCTTCGCAGCCCTCTCGACCTCAAGATACCGTACCGCCCATCCGATTTGCCAACGCGTTCTACTCGAGTGGGCCCGCGCGGTTTTCGCGCTGGATTGTGCATCCTTCTGGACGCCAAGCAACCCCGGCGCTATCCTGAAGCTCATAACTCATAGTCCGCAGTTCGCATCGAAGGGGATTGGAAGGAATGCAACATTTCATCGAAACGCAAATGAATAAATTCTTCGGACGCTCCGCCCTGTTTGTTGCTGCTTCTTCCGTCGCATTTTTTCTGCCGGGGCCGCTTGCCGCACAGCAGACGGGCCCTTTGCCGCCGCCTCCGAGCTACTCCGCCCCACCGCCGCCTCTACCTCGGCCAGGATCCGCGCCCGTCTCCACGCCTCACCAGACCACTACGGAGTCTCCGCTTTCGACCGACGCGCCGAAGGTTCCGCCAGAGCAAATCATCCAGAAATTCGCCGATCGTGAGCTCGAGTTCAAGAAAGAGCGCGACAACTACACCTACACGCAAACCGTCATCGTGCAAACCATCGACGACTACTCCGGCCAACCCGACGGCGAATACCGCCTCGTCACTGACATTGTCTTTAATCCTCAAGGCAAGCGGTCTGAGCACGACACTTTTGCGCCGCCCTCCTCCCTTCAGCGTATTGGTCTCGATCAGCAGGACAAGGAGGACTTGGAGCACGTGCAGCCGTTTGTTCTGACCACCGACGAGCTTCCCAAGTACGACGTCAAATATGTCGGCCAACAACAGCTCGATGAAATCAACACCTATGTGTTTGACGTCGCTCCGAAAAAGATCGAGAAAAACCAGCGCTATTTCCAGGGACGCATTTGGGTCGACCAGGAAGATATGGGAATTATCAAGACGGATGGAAAAGCCGTTCCCGATATCAAAAAGAAAAACTCGGAACATCTTTACCCGCGCTTTGAAACGTTTCGCGAAAACATCGAGGGCCACTACTGGTTTCCCACCTACACGCACGCCGACGACACTCTCCAGTTCAGCAGCGGCGGAATCCACATGCGCATGACCGTCCGCTACGAAAATTACAAGCGTTTCGGTTCGACCATCAAGATCGGCCCGGCCACGGAAGTCCCCAAGGACAAGAAGCCCTAGCCGCGTGTTGAAAATGGGCCGACTCGCGCCCTTAGATGATTTGGTCTACTTGCCGGAGGGATTGCTCGCGTGCCACCTGCCCGCATACTTGCCAAGCGCATTCTGATTGCCTTAGTTGCGGCGTTTGTGCTCGTCTATGCCGGCGACTACGTTTCGTTGCGTGTGCGCATGCTGCACGCGAAAGCCGGCGACCCCTTCGAGACGGTAACTGCCCTTCGAATCCTCGCCATCGGTGAAAAAGGCAACAAAACCGAATACAGCGTCGATCCGCTGCAACCGCAGCAAACCGCCGAGTGCGTCCACTCTCTCTTTCCCCACCGAGGCGATCCGCCGTGCTGGTACCTGAAGCAAAAATTCGCTCAACCCATTCCCATGGTGATTGTCTCTTTTGCCAAACACGGTGGATGACCGGGAGGCATTTACGAATTCCCGCCGCTTGTTTTCGGAAGCGCGCTCTAAGCCCTCCTAATCGTGGCGCAACGCCACCATAGGGTCCACGCGCATCGCCCGCCGCGCCGGGATGTAACACGCGGCCAAGGCCACGAGCAGAAGAAAAAGCGCGACGACGCCGATGGTCAGTACGTCTGTGCCGCTCGTGCCGAAGAGCAGCACGGACACAAATTTTGTGAGGGCCGAAGCGAACAGAACGCCTGCCAGAATTCCCCAAGCTGCCAGTCCGGCTCCGTAGCCTAGAGTCAAGCGCATCACATCCTTCGGCTTCGCGCCGAGCGCCATGCGGATCCCTATCTCTCTCGTCCGTTGCACCATCCACTGTGAGACCACCGCGTAAAGCCCCACGGCGGCGAGTATCAGAGCAAAACTACTGAAGCTCCCCAGGATTCCCGCGGCCATCCGGGGCTGCCAGAGAGAATCGCCCACCTGTTCGGCCATCGTCTTCACTCCGAAGACGGGCAAATTCTGGTCCAAAGAATTTACCGCGCTGCGTACAACTGGCAGAAGTTCCTCAGGCTCTGCATGTGTGTGAGCTACAAGCGTCTGCGTTCCGTCGTAGCTTTGGGATTCCGGCACGTAAAGCAGGAGCGGGACGTCGGCGATGAGGGAACGATATCTGGCGTCGGCGGAAACGCCGATAATCTCGATTGGAGGCCGAGGTGCTCCTTGCCAAGAAGGCCATTCAATCCGTTTGCCCACCGCGTCCTGCCCCGGCCAAAGGCGTTGCGCCAGCCGTTGGCTGACGATTGCCACCAGCGGCGCTCCAGGCCGATCTCGTTCCGTAAAATCATTTCCCTGCAGGATAGGAATTTCCATAGTCTTGAAGTAGTTCGGGGCCACCGTATTTAGATCGACTCGGATGCCCACTTCAAACTCATGTCCGCGGTAGTAGTCCAGCGGCGGTACCTGACCTTCGTAAAAAATGGAGACTCGGCTGCTCCAGTCTAGTGGCGGAACAGTGGCGGCAAGGCTCGCGGACTGAATTCCAGGAATCCGTTCGATTCGTGCGAGCAACTCTTGGTACAAATGTTCGCCCTGCGTTTCTGAATAGCCTTGAGTGCCAGGGGAGATGGACATCATTAGAATGTGGCTCGTCGCGAATCCGGGATCTTGATTCACAATTTTTTGCATCCGACGCACAGTCACCCCTGCCACAATCAGCAGCACCAAAGAGAGCGCGACCTGCGCAGAAACCAGCACGCTTCGCAGGCGCGAGCGCCGTCCCCCTCCCGGTGTGTTGTCCTTCAACGTAACGACCAGGTCGGGCTTAGAAGACTGCAGAGCGGGGGCTAATGAGAACAGCACTCCCGTCAGTAGCGCCACCAGGACTGCGAACGACAGAACTCGTGCATCTGGCGTCGTGTCCACGTTATGCAGCGCGTAGAGCGGCTGCCGAAAAGCAAGAATCAGGTTTCCCGCCCAGGGCGCAAGCAGAAGCCCGAGCGCGCTCGCCATCGAAGAGAGCAGCAATCCTTCCGTTAACAATTGCCGAATCAGCCGTCCACGGCCCGCTCCCAACGCCAACCGCACCGCAATTTCCCTGCGCCTTGAATCCGCGCGGGACAACAACAAATTCGAAACGTTGCTGCATGAGATCAGCAGGAGAAGACCCACCGAACCAATCAGCAGCGCAAAAAACTTCTCCAGTGCCGCGCGGTCGTCAGGATCCATGCCAAAACTGGAAATCACATCCACACTGCGATGCTCGTTCGAATTCGGGTACGCCGCCGCAAGCCGTCCCGCGATGATTTGCAGTTCGCCTCGAGCCTCCGCAACACCGACATTACGTTTCAGCCGGCCAAATATCTCTATCCAGCCCGCGTTCCGATTGTGCAGCACGCCCCTCGACATGCGCGGCATGGCCGCTGGTTGCATGGTCAGCGGCAGCCAAACGTCCGTCGGAGATCCGACGGTGGTTCCTGCGAATGCTTTCGCCGCCACTCCTATGACGGTAAACCTTTGGCCATTCAGCAGAATGTTCTTCCCGGCGATTTCCGGGTCCGAACCGAAAACTCTCTGCCAGACCCCATAGCTCACCACAGCGACAGGCGCCTCACCATCCGTTTGCACATCTTCCGCGGCGATCAATCGGCCAAGTGAGGGGTTCACTCCGAGCACGGCAAAGTAGTTGCCGGAGACTAATTCGCCTGTGATCCGCTCGGTTGTGCCGTGGCTGAGCGTGAGCGCCGTGCGGCAGCGCCCCGCCAGTCCCGCGAAGGTCCGATTTTGGTCGCGGTAATCAAGGTAGTCGGGATAGCCGAAAGCAAAATCAGGATTGTTTTTCTGCAGGCGCTCCAGTATCACAAGGCCGCTGGGATCCACCACGCCGGGTACCGGTCGAATCAACACGGCATTGATTACCGTGAACATGGCGGTGCTGGCGCCAATGCCCAGGGCCAGGGTCAACACGCACACAATCGCAAATCCCGGATTCCTTCGCAGTCCCCGCATCGCGTAACGAACGTCTTGCAAGAATGATTCGACCCTTGGCAATTCTGTCAGCTCCCTGGATTACTCGTGGCGCAATGCCACGATGGGGTCCACGCGCATCGCGCGGCGTGCTGGAATGTATGACGCTGCCAGCGCCACGAGTGTTAACAGCAGCGCAACTGCCATAAATGTCAGCGGATCGGCCGCGCTCACGCCGAAGAGAAGACTTGATAGCAAACGTGTGAGTCCCATGGCTGCCACTACGCCGCCAATGACTCCGATCCCGGCCAATCTTGTTCCGTGACCGAGCACAAGGCGCGAAACATCGCTCCTTTGGGCGCCCATCGCCATGCGCACGCCGATTTCGTGTTTCCGTTCACTTGCCGCGTACGATGTCACGCCATAAATCCCAATCGCCGCGAGCACCAGCGCCAGCAAGGCAAAGACCCCCAGAAGGAGGAAAGCGAGACGCTGGGCCGAGACGATTCCCGAGATGATTTCGTCCATCGACCTCACCCCGAAAATAGGCTGGTTCTTATCAACGCTCCAAATCGCGTTCTTTATCGCGGGCAAAACGGCACTCGTTGGTAATGATGTGCGCACCACCAGGCTCATGGTCTGGTCGGGGCTCTGAAGTGACGGAAAGTAGATCGTAGGCCGCGGTGGCTGATTGAAGCCCGTGTCGCGTACTCCGCCCACGACGCCGACGATCTCACGCGAGGGTTTCGTGGCATCCGGGACTTGCAAGTGCTTGCCTATCGGGTCTTGGTTGGGGAAAAACCTGCGGGCCAGCGTCTCGTCGATCACGACTACACGCGGGCGGTCCATGTTGTCCTGCTCCGTAAACGTCCGGCCGCCGACAAAGGGAATGCCCATCGTCGAGAAGTAATTGGGAGTGATATCCCTGTAATCCGCCGCAAGATGCTCCCCCGCTGCCAGAGACGGCTCTTCCTGGATGTTGAAGTACCCCATGTCCATGTCGTCCTGGCTGAGCGGAACAATTTCCGCGAATGCGGCCGACTGAATTCCAGGCACTGCTTCGACGCTCGCCAGGAAGCGCTCGAAAGTGGCGGATTGCTTGCGCGGCTCCCGATATTTGGAGTCCTTCGCGTCCGTTGGCAGTTTAATTCGCAACGTCAGCAGCTGATCGGGATGAAAACCCGGGTTGGCCTCCAACAGATGCCAAAAGCTCTTGATCATGAGGCCGGCCCCAATCACCAACACAAACGCGAGGGCAGATTCGACAACCACCAGTGCGGCCCGCGTGCGATGTCGGCCAGGGCCTGCGCTACAGCCCCTCCCGCCCTCTTTTAGAGTTTCGTTGACATTGCGCCCCAGGCTCTGAAGAGCTGGAATGATGCCGCATAGTGTTCCCGTCAACAGCGATATGACTATCGTGAACGCGAACGCGGTGCCACTCATATGAATACCGGGCAATGTCACCGCGTCAGCTGCGTTCGGAACGGGAATGCGGGAAGGCACAAAGGTATTCAGTAGTTCCGTGGCCCACAGCGCCAGAAGCGCACCTACTACGCCTCCGACGAGGGAGAGCAACGTGCTCTCAACCAGTGATTGATAGATTAGCCTTAGGCGTCCTGCACCCAGGGCCGTCCGAATCGCCATTTCACGCTGGCGCACAACAGATCTCCCCAACATCAGGTTAGTCACGTTCGCGCAAGCAATAAGCAGCACAAAACCTACGGCGCCAAACAAAACGAGCAACGCAGGCCGAAGATACTCAACACGCACGGCTTCAAGCGGCACCACAATCGTCCCAAAGCCTCTTCGTGTGGGACGCACGGCCGCCACGCGTTCCGCGACGACGTTCATCTCACCACTTGCATGCGATAGTGTGACTCCCGGCTTGAGCCTGCCGAAAACTCCAAGGTCGCCTTCGGCGCGCTTCACCCAGTCCGTGTCGAAGGGCACAACTACGTCTGCGGGAAAAAGGACGGCGAAGTCCGCGGGCAAGACTCCGATAATCGTGTACTCCTCGCCGTTCAACGTCATGCCGCGCCCGGCCACCGCTGGATCGGAACCAAAGCGGCGTTGCCAGTAGCCATACCCCAAAATTGCAAAGTTGTGACGGCCGGCTGCTTCTTCCAAACGAAACGTCCGCCCCAGGATTGGCTTGATCCCAAAAAAATCACCGAAATTCGTTGTCACTCGCAAGCCTGCGACTTGTTCCGGTTCGCCATTTCCGGTCACCGTTCCAGTACCGTGCTCGAACAGGAACATGTCCTCAAAAGACTTATTCTGTTCCCTCCAGTCCAAGTAGTCCTGTCCTGTGGGCCCGACCCGGCTCCAGCCGTGTTCGAGGTTGTTCACCCAGATCACCACCAAGCGGTTGCCCTGACGAATCGGCAGCGACTGAAGAAGAGTTGCTCGTACCACATTGAAAATCGCGGTGTTTGCGCCGATGCCCAGCGCCAGCGTCAAAACGCACACGATTGCGAAGCCCGGGCTCTTTCGCAGCGTCCGCCAAGCGTACTGGATGTCTCGGAGCGTCGTTTCTAGGATCGGCATCCCGCGGAGCTCCCGGTTCGTCTCGCGCAGTTGAGTGACGCCTCCCAACTTCAACCGCGCAGCGCGCCGCGCCTCCTCCGGCGTCATCCCCCCGTGAATATATTCCTCCGTTAGCAACTCCAGATGCGCCCCAAGCTCTTCCGAAAAGTCTTTTTCGACATCGCGCATCGAAACCCACCCGCGAATTCGCGAGCCCAGCACCTTCATCCAATCAAACATATCTTCACCCACGCTCATCTATCCGCAACACTCGTCCAATCACTCCGCTGATGCGCTCCCAGTTCTCCGCTTCCGACGCCAGGCGTTTTCGGCCCGCTCGCGTAATCGAATAGAACTTGGCCTTACGGTTGTTTTCAGACGCACCCCACGCTCCGGAAATCCAACCTCGCTGCAGCAATCGCACCAGCGACGCATAAATCGTCCCTTGATTGATCTGCAGCGCCTCTTCGCTGATCTGCTCGATTCGTCGCGCAATCCCGTAGCCATGCAGTGGCCCCATCGCCGCCAGCGTCTTCAGCACCATCAAGTCCAGCGTCCCCTGCAGAATCTCTGATTTTCCTTCCGCCATTCTTCCTCCTGTGGCTCACCCACAGGAGTATGACAGCCTTCCTGTGGCATGTCAACAGGAAAACCCGGAGGCCACGCGCGCACAAACCGCTCTTGCGGCCTTGGCGCTATCCCCGGATTGCAATAACATAGTTAGCAGGTCAGGGATTCTTTCCCTTGTCGTGTTTCAACGGAGGCTTCGTCGCGAGCCGTCTTTTCGCGCGCAGCAAAGAGTGATACGCCCAGGTCACAAAATTCTTCTCGCCGTTTGTTCGTTCGCCACCCTCGCCATGTTGTTGATGGCTGGCCAGGCTATCGCACACGCTATCCTCTTGGAATCCAGTCCTTCCATCAACAGCTCCGTCCCCGGTCCCACCGTTCCTATCAAGCTGCGTTTCAACGTGCGCATCGACGCGTCCCGCTCCCGCCTCACTCTCGTCAAGCCCGACGCCACAACACAATCTCTCGCCAGCACCAAAGACGCCCCAGCCGACACCCTTGCCTCTCAAGCGCAAAGCCTCGTCCCCGGCGAATACCGCATCCGTTGGCAAGTCCTCGCCTCCGACGGCCACATCACCCGCGGCGAAATCCCGTTTCACGTTACGCAGCCCTGAACCTCACTCATGGCCCGCCTCCTCCAAATCTTCGGGTTCCTCTCCGTCCTGTTCCGCGGCGCCACTTTAACCTTCGAATCGCTCACTATCGGTGGCATCGTCTTCCTCAACTTTGTCGCACGCAGTGGGGGCTCGCCATCCGAACAAATCGATCAAGCCTGCCTCCGCTGGATTCGTCGCGCTGCCGTTGCATTATCCGTGATGCAGTTGGCTTACATCCTCGCCAGCACTCTGATCCTTATGCAGTCCGCCGACATGACTCTCACTGACGTCAGTGGCGCAAATTTCGTCCTGGCCGGTATTCTTGCCATAGTTTCCGCACTGACTATCGCCGCTCTCACCACGCCTCGGCGTCCAATCAACTCCGCCGTACTACTCCTCCCCGCCGCACTCATCCTCCTCTCATCTGTCATGACCAGCCACGCCATGGCCCGTCTCGATTACCGTATTCCTCTAGCCGTAGTCACCGCGCTTCATCAAGGTGCCACCGCCACCTGGCTCGGCGGCCTCTTCTATCTACTCATCGCCATCCCCCGCTCCCCCGACAACCAGTTCGCGCGCCAAATCATCGCCCGTTTTTCCAAGCTCGCCTTAATCAGCGTAGTTGTTCTCGCGGCTGCTGGCTTCACGCTTGGCCTCGCGTACGTCGGATCGCTCGATGCCGTCTACGGCACTTCCTACGGCATCATGGTCGCCACAAAAGTTGTCCTCTTCGCGACGCTTCTGCTCCTCGGCGCTCTAAATTTTCAAATCGCGCATGTTCCTTCCGGCGGCGCCGTCATCGCCAGCCTCAAACGCTTCGGCGAAGCAGAACTCGGCATAGGCATCACCGTCATCCTCACCGCCGCCTCGCTCACCTCTCTCCCGCCCGCCATCGACCTGAAAACCGACCGCGTTTCACGGCAGGAAATTGCCGCTCGCCTCGCCCCGCATACTCCACGCCTGGCCAGCCCCGCCGTTCAGGATCTCCCCGAAGACATCTACGCCGCGCAAGTCACTTCCTTCGACGCCGGCACACTCTCTTCCGCCTCCTTCGTCCCCGGCCAAGCCGGCACGCGCCCCAACACCACCGCCGAAAAATCCTGGTCCGAGTACAACCATCACTGGGCCGGCCTGATCGTCCTCACCATGGGCCTCCTCGCTTTTCTCGCCCGGACAGAGCATTTCCCCTGGGCCCGTAACTGGCCCCTGATTTTTCTCGGCCTCTCCGCGTTTCTTTTTTTGAGAAGCGATCCCGAGACGTGGCCGCTGGGCCCCAACGGCTTCTGGGTCACGCTCCAGGATCCAGAAGTCCTTCTTCACCGCATCTTCGCGCTGCTTGTCATTGCGCTCGCCATCTTCGAATGGCGCGTGCAAACCGGCCGCGTCGCCACCGAGCGCGCCCGCCTGGTTTTTCCCGCTCTTGTTGCCGCCGCCAGCGCGCTCCTGCTCACTCACTCCCACAGCCTCGGCAACATCAAAGAAGAAGTCCTCGCTGAGCTCAGCCATGCTCCTCTAGCTATCTTCGGCATCGTCGCCGGCTGGTCCCGCTGGCTTGAACTCCGCCTCCCCGCGGAAAATAAAGTGCGCGACAGAATGGCCTGGCTCTGGCCCACCTGCCTCGTCTTAATCGGTCTTCTTCTTTTGAATTACCGCGAAATGTAACCGCCCGCCCCTCTCGAATTGCCTCAATCCACTATCTCTAATTGCCATTCGTCAACAAAATCCCACACGGGCTAGGCTCTCTTTCATTTCTTTCTCTGTGAACTCTGCGAACTCTGTGGCCCTCTGTGTAAATTCCTTCTTTTTACGCCCTTCCCATTCATTCTCACCCCGCCTCTTCCGTCCGAAACTCGCCTTCCCACCGCGCAATCACCACGCAAGCCACGCAATTGCCCAGCACTGTGACCACCGTCCGTCCCATATCCATCAACTGATCGATCGCAAACAGCAAAAACAGCGGCTCCATCGGCAAATGAAACGACGTCGCCGTTCCAAAAACAATCAACAGCGAAGCGCGCGCCACACCCGCCGTCCCTTTGCTGCTGATCATCAGCGTCAGCATCATCATCGCCTGCTGCCCGATAGAAAGATGCATCCCCGCCGCTTGTGCCACGAAAATCAGCGCTAGCGACTGATAAATCGCCGCTCCATCCATGTTGAAGCTGTACCCGGTCGGCAAAACGAACGCCACCGTTTCTCGCGGCACGCCAAACGCTTCCATCTCCTCCATCGCCCGCGGCAACGTCGCCTCCGAGCTTGCCGTACCGAACGCAATCGTTAACGGCTCCGTCACTGCGTGCAAAAATCGCTTGATCGGAATCCGCGCCAGCAGCGCGATCGGAAACAACACGCACACCACAAAAATAATCAGCGCCGCATACATCGTGCCCAGCAGCTTCAGCAGCGGCAGCAGGACTCCCAGCCCGAGATGCCCGATCGTGTACGCCACCGATCCAAACACGCCAATCGGCGCCACATACATAACCAGATTCGTGAACTTGAACATCGTCTCCGAAAGGCTTCCCGCAAACTCCAGCATCGGCCGCCTCTTCGGCTCCGGCACCAGAATCAGCGCCATCGCAAACAGCACGCTGAACACCACGATCTGCAACACTTGCCCTTCCGCCACGGACTTCGCGATGCTCTCCGGAAAAATATCCGTAATCATCTGCGTCGCCGTGTGCTGCACCACGTTCAGCGATTCCCCCGCCGCAGCCGGCAGCGCCACGCCGTACCCCGCTCTGCTCAGATTGATGGCCGCCAACCCGATCAACAGCGCGATCGTCGACACCACCTCGAAGTACACCAGCGACTTCAGCGCCAGCCGCCCCACTTTCTTCAGATCCGCATGACCTGCAATCCCCACCACCAAAGTCCCAAACAGCAGCGGCGCAATAATCACCTTGATCAACCGCAGAAAAATCGTCCCCAGCAGTTGCAGTTTGACCGCCACGCCCGGCCAGTCATGCCCCAACTCCGCCCCGGCCAGCAACCCAACAAAAATCCAGCCCGTCAGCGACCGCCGCGAAGTTGCATAAGCCGCAATCAACACAATCGCCGCCCACCGCAAACTCACCAGCACCACCGCAGCCACCGACACCACGCCCCAGCCCGCTAGCAGCGAAGCCCCAATCGCCACCGCCCCCGCAACTACCCCCGCCGCCAAAAGTTTGTTCTTCATCTGTATTTCATCGGCCCCAAGCCACAGTTCGCATTGGCCGCGAACGGTATGCTGGATAGGACTCTGTGTCAATGCCCCCGGCATCGCCGAATACTTTTCCCGTTCACTGCTCTCCTCGCAATCTAGGCTTTTCAAGACGGCGCTCGAAGACAGTAGTGGCCGTTCGCGTTTTTCCTATTCGCTCCCGCACTAATAGGTGTAAACTCGCCCAATTCTTTCCTGGAACGGAATCCACCTCAGGAGGCTAATACAATGGCGCGACGTGCGTTTCTGGCTCAACTCGCCGGCTTGCCTTTCTTCGGTTTCGGCGTGAAGCCTCAAGAATCAAGAAAGCCTTTGAAAATCATGATGAAGAGCGCGTGGGGACCTGACGACCCGACAAGGGCTTCGTTTCCTTTCGCGCACGGGCTCGCTCTCGCGGAAGCAGGTCATGACGTACAAATCTTCCTCCTCGCCGAAGCAACTTCTCTGCTGCGAAAATCCATGGTCAACTCTATTCTCCCTGTTGGCTGGCCGCCTCTGAGCGAAACTCTCGAAAAAGTTGTGGCAAAACACATTCCAATCTTTTCTTGAGGAGCCTGTTCCCGGGCCCGTGGGGTCACGGAAACAGATTTGAATCAATGGGGAGCAAAATTCGGTAATCCTGCAATCTTCGTATCGCTCGTTGAGTGGGCAGACCGCATCATTGTGGAGTGAACAACGGGCCGAGGCGGCTCAAATTCGCAGGACACTATCCCTATGCATAACCGTTCCGTGCCGACTTCCACCTTGCTCGCGCATATTGTATACCGCGACCTTGTGGAAGCCTCTGCATGGCTCACCCGCGTCTTCGCCTTCACCGAGTACTATCGCTATGGTCAGCCCGTCAGCGGCATCCAGATGTACTTGGGCGACGCACATATTATGTTGGTCGGTCCTAGCGAGGGCCGCAGAGAAACCCCAGCGCAGCTCGGATGCGGAACGCAAATGCTCACGGTCTTTGTTCCGGATGTCCAGGCGCATTACGCCAACACCAAGCTCCACGGCGCAACGATCTGGGAAGAGCTTCAAGAAACCGTCTACGGAGAATTACAGTACGGCGTCACGGACCTCGACGGCCATCGCTGGCTCTTTTCGCAACACGCCCGCGACGTTGACCCCACATCCTGGGGAGCTACGGTCGCCTCGCCTCTACCCACGCCACTTAAATAGCCGCACGTCAGGCAACCTCTCCACTCATCTTTGATTCTGAGTGCCATAACGGCTGTCCCGTAAAATTTGCGGCAACGTGGATTTCGGGCCAGGGAGTAGCGCGATCGGTGCATCGCTTCCCTGAAACGTTTTGCCAGCGAGGTGTCTTATGCGGTGCGTGTGCTGGACGATCCTTCCCGCTGTTCTTTGCTTCACAGTTCTTTCGGCAAGCTCTGCCTCCGCGCAGGATCAGCCGCCCGCGCAAACGCAAAATCCCGCGCCCAAGCCCCTCACCAAAAAAGACCGCAACCAGCAAGCCCGCAAACTAGCCAAAGAAAGCGCTACCCAAAATACCTGGCTCGCCGAGGACGTCGTCTACATCATCACCAAAGAAGAAAAAGACGCCTTCCTCCGCCTCACCACCAACGAAGAGCGCGACCAATACATCGAGGAATTCTGGCGCCGCCGCAATCCCGATCCCGACTCTCCCGATAACGCCGCGCGCGAAGAGCACTATCGCCGCATCGCCTACGTCAACGACCGTTTCTCCTCCGGCATCCCCGGCTGGAAAACCGATCGCGGCCACATCTACATCCTCTGGGGCCCGCCCGACGAAATCGATTCCCACGCCGCCGGCAGCACCTACGATCGTCCTCCCGAGCAGGGCGGCGGCTCGACCACCGTGCATGCCTTCGATATCTGGCGCTACCGCCATCTCGAGGACATCGGCGAAAATATCGAGCTCTGGTTTGTCGATCCCAGCGGCTCCGGCGAATACCGTCTCACCATGGATCCCGGCGAAGTCGACGCGCTCGCCAAGGTTCCCGGCGCCGGCCTCGGCACCATTGAAGCTCTCACCGGCGGCAGCAAAGCCCAGCGCTTCACCAACACCAACGGCACCACTCTGCCCGCTCCCATCGGCGGCATGGGCATCGACGAATTCTCAAATCTCGAAACCTACTTCAAAGTCCAGCGCCCGCCCGAGCATTTCAAAGACCTCACCGAAATGGTCACGTCCCGCATCCTTCGTAACCAGATCCACATGGACTACCACTTCGACTTTCTCCGCGTCACCCACGATTCCGTCCTCGTCCCCATCACCCTCCAGGTCCCCAATCGCGACCTCAGCTTCAAAGGCAAAGACGGCGTGCAATCCGCCGTCCTCCATCTCTATGGCCGCGTCACCACCCTCAGCGGCCGTGTCGTCCAAACTTTCGAAGACGTTGTCTCCCGCGATTTTCCCGACTCTCTCTTCCAATCCTCCGTCAATCTCTCTTCCATCTACCAAAAATCCGTCCCCCTCCGCTCCGGCCTCTATCGCCTCGACGTCGTCCTCAAAGACGCGCAATCCGGCAACGTCGGCACCATCGACGCCGCCCTCCGCGTCCCGCTCTTCGAAGAAGAATCCCTAGACGCCAGCTCCCTCATCCTCGCCGACCAGATCCGCCCCGTTCCCACCACGCAAATCGGCCAGGGCTCCTTCGTTCTCGACTCCTACAAAGTCCGCCCCCGCATCAACGCCGAATTCTCCCCCACCGACAAAATGGGCATCTTCCTCCAGCTCTACAATCTGAAACTCGACCCCCAATCCCGCAAAACCAATCTCTCCGTCGCCTATCGCATCCTAAATGACCACCAACAAGTCTGGCACCAAGACGAATCCTCCGAACAGCTCCAGCAGTCCCGCGAACAAATCACCCTGGAGCGCAACCTCCCCCTCTCCTCCCTAACCCCAGGCCACTACACCCTGGAAATCTACGCCCTCGACCAACTCACCAACCAAACCGTCACCCGCACCGCCGACTTCACCGTCGTCTCCCCACCCACCCCCAAACCCACCACCTGATCGTAGAGCCGCAGAATGATTACATTCAGTTGTAACCGACTCCGTTACAATGCTGTGTAACTGGGGAGGCGCGAATTGATAGGGTTGAAGTCAGTTGCGGCGGGTGTCTTGGTTGGGTTGCTCTCGCTTACCCCTGGCCCGCACGGCCAACAGGCAAAAGCGCAATCCGGAGAAGTCGATCCTCCGCGAACCACCCAGACTAGAGTTGCAAGCGATGTGGAGGTGGAGCGGCATAAATTCCTCGAACAGATACGGACCGAGCCCGTCGCTCTCAACGCCGCGCGACGCTGGATCTGTGCCATAGGCAAGGCACCCGAACAGGTGAGGGAGGCCCGCAGCAAGGGTCTGAACTATGTTCCCGACGCGAGTAAGAGCTGTATCATCACGCTCGAGCGCCAAGCGAGGGAGGGCAAGTCGATGGAATTATACGAAAAGCTTGCCGAGGACGATGGTGGCACACTAAGGCCGGACGAAGTGCTTGACGCTGTCCGTTCGGCGGCAATGAGCAACCAGCTCGATGTGGTGATCGGAAGCAAGGGAGCAATCGCGGCAACGCCTTTCCTCAGTCTGGACGCGGGCTATACCAAGGGCGTTCGGGACAAAGTGACGGTGAACTCTTTGGGAATTTCCATCACGCCAGAAGGTGTCGGTCAGCTCTTGGGCACGGCAGAGAGCTGCTTGGATGGCCAGAATAAGTCAGCCCCCTCTCTATCCGTTTGTTACGCGACGGGACTTGCCTTAGCCGCAAAAGACAATTCTATTGCCTCAACAGTGAAAGACGGTATCGAGGCACAGCGGCATGAATTCCTCCAAGATATATGGACGGAGTCTGCCATTCTTAACGACAACAGACGCTGGCTCTGTGCTAAAGGCGGGGAGCCGAAACTGGTTAGGGAGGCCCGCAGCGAGGGTATCTATGATCCTCCCGACGCGAGCAAGAGCTGTATCACGACGCTTGAGCGCCAAGCGCGCGAGGGCAAGCAGATGGCACTATACAAGAAGTTTGCCGAGGACGCGGGCGGCACGATGACACCGGAGCAGGTATTCAACGCTGTCGAAGCCGCTGCAAAGAATAACCAGCCTACAACAATAGCGATCGGACCCAAGGGGGCAATCCCAATGCAGCCTTCCCTCAGTCTGGACGCTGGCTACACGAAGGGCGTCAGGGACAGAGTGACCATGAGCTCTTTAGGTATCGCCGTCACGCCAGAAAATGTCGGCAAGCTCATGGGCATCGCGGAGGCCTGCCTGGATGGTCAGAACAAGTCAGCCCCGTCCCAAGCCACATGTTATGCGACGGGACTTGCGTTAGCCGCAAAAGACAATTCCTCCAAAGGCGCCAAGTAGACAGACCGCTTACACGACCGGGTACCGCACACGCCGGTTTTGCGTGTGCGGGTTTAACCTGGGTCTTGGGGTGGGCTGCTTTCAATCGTGCGCGCGCCGACGGACGGCACATCCCCATATTTCAGGGTCTTGGCTGTTCCCGGGGCCGCCGAAGATTATTCGTGATAAGTGTCCCGTTTTTACAACTCGGACCAGAGCTCCTAATGCGAACCACTCCCGGCATGTCGGCGCAGAACTCACGCTGAACTACGGTCCTCACCTCGAAAGGCGAACCTGGGGACGCGTTACCTCCCGATACCATCTTTTCCCCGTTCGTGCCATGCAGCGTGTCGCTGCTCCGCATTTCGGCGGCGGCATTTCCCCGGCCCAAAGCCGGGCGCGCGGCCGACAACCAATGGTTCTTGCTCGCATAGGGAAACGGAACGGCGATCATCACTAGGACCAGAAAGATCGCAACAATACTAAATGTTTCAATGGATAAAAAGCTTTCCCGTTTTCTTCTTAGAGTTTGGTCAGTCATCTTCCGTCCGCTCACGATGCATTCACAACTGCAATCTGAGCCAATCCCGTTCGTTCAAGTTGCTGGATCGACCCGGCGCTGTTGTTCCGATAGTGCCACTCGATCCGGGTCCTGCGATGAGCATTTCGGCTCATCGTGTCTGGAAGAAAACTGACCGGAAGGACAGTGAGCAACGAGAGTGAATGTCACTCTTAGTATCAGTACAAGCCGAGCGCACCTGTTACCCGCACGGCGGTTTTTCGCCTGGAGGGTACGCCCGCTCCGGCCACGGTGAGGACCCCATCCCAACTGCTTTAGAATGGGTATGATATATTTGTACCTTGACAAATTATTACTCTTGGTGTATAATGTCTCTACTTTGGTGGGGCTGCCCACCTGTGACGCCAGCGCCGCGCTGGCGTTTTCGCTTTTAGGAGCCTGCAAATGTCGCAAGCCCTTTATATGCAATACTTGCGGAGTCTCACGCGAATGTGCACCATTTTGGTGCAAATTGGCGGCCTAAGTCATTTAGAATGAACATTTATGTAAGTGTTCAAAACAAAGGACTTTATCTGCCTTTAGAATGAACACTTATGCAAAAAGGAGGAGGGGGGCCCAGTTATGGTTAACCAGAAATCGCCACTCGCCTTTGACCTCATTCCTGATCTCGTCTCTCGCCGAACAAAAAGTCCTAGCGCCTGACGCAAGCGCAAATCGGAGAGTGCCCACTCCCTAACTCTTAAAGGCTCGCGTGTTCCACCGCAAATCGTCTAAAGTGTTTCTGAAATTCCATGGCCACGGAAACCACATGAACCGCACTCGCTCATTTCTTATCGCACTCTGCTTCTGTGGCTCGGCAATACTTGTATCTGCCGCGCCTTCTCTCCCCGCCAAAACCGTCATCTACAAAGTTGGCGTAATGACCCGCCAGTTCCTTCCGCCGGAGCCTTACGAGTGGCGCGGCGCAAAAACGCACGCCCTCGTCACCGACATCTGGTATCCCGCCGACGCAGCCGCGGTCGAGCAGATGCAGTGGATTGGCTCCCCCGACGCGCCGTTCGCCAAGGGCGCCAAAGCCGCGCGCGACGCTGCGCTGATCGCAGGCTCTGACAAATTCCCGCTGATCTTGCTCTCGCACGGCATCGGCGGCTCTTCTGCCATGATGGCCTGGTTCGGCGCCGCGCTGGCTTCGCATGGATACATCGCCGCCGCCGTCAATCATCCCGGCAACAATGCGCTTGAGGACTACACCCTTCCCGGCGCCATCTTCTGGGGACAGCGCGCCCACGACCTCAGCGCGCTTCTCGATCTTCTACTGGCCGACCCAACCTTCGGCGCTCGCATCGATCCCAAGCGCGTTGGTGCAGCCGGTTTTTCTCTCGGCGGTCTCACTGTCCTCGAGCTCGTCGGCGGCATCGCCGAATTTTCCCGCTATCAGGATTTTTGCAAATCGCCCAAAGCCGACGGCATGTGCCACGACACGATCGAGTACCCCGGCTTGCTCGCCAGAGTCACAGCTCTAGCTAAAACGGACTCCGGCATCCAAACCGCTTTTGTGGAGAATTCCAAATCGCATCGCGACCCGCGCATTCGCGCCATTTTCGCGATGGCTCCCGCGGTCGGCCCGGCGTTCGATCCCGCCTCGCTTGCAAAAATTTCCATCCCCACGCGAATCGTGGCCGGAGCGGTCGATGAGGTCGTCCCTATCGAAACAAGCGCCAAATTTTTCGCCGCCCGCATTCCCGGCGCGCAGCTCACCATCTACCAAGCTGTGGGCCACTACACGTTTCTCGGCACCTGCGCCGAGCTAGGCGATCGCACCCAGCCGAGGCTGTGCATCGACCAGGCCGGCATCCTGCGCGACGAAATCCACGCGCAGACCGTCGCCATGGCCTGGAAATTTTTCGACATTAATTTGAAGTGAAAGAAAACCAGAACGAACGGGAATTTATCTTGTAAGAACTTTCAAGGCAGGCGCGATCCAAACTGGCGGGCTCGCATCAACTGGGTAGCAAAAATCTTTTCTTCGGGACACCCTTTTCGCGGTAGAGGTCGCGGTCGGCTGCGCCCAAAATTTCGTTCGAGGTTTCTCCATCATCCGGATAGACCGCCATGCCGATGCTCACGGAAATTCTCGGCTCCTCGCCATCCTCCGCCAGCCGCTTAGAAATCCTTTGCGCCACGAGCCGTGCCGCCTCCGCATCGGTCTCCGGCAAAATCAGCACGAACTCATCCCCGCCGTAGCGCGCCGCGGTATCCATCTCTCGCGAATAGAGCCGCAACATATCAGCCAGGCGGCACAGCGCCCGGCTACCCGCGATATGTCCAAGCGAGTCATTGATTTTTTTGAGTCCATCCAAGTCGAGCAGTAAAACTACAAATGGCCGCTCGTTTCTTCCGAATCTCTTGATCTCGGTTTCCAGAGCTTCCACTAATTGCCGATGATTGGCCAGTCCGGTCAGCGGATCGCTCACTGCTAGATGCCTCACGCGCTCTTCGGCCCGCTTGCGCTCAGAAATCTCCGCGGCCAGGGCAAGTGTAGTAATGGCCATGATCCCCATGAAGGACTGCATCAGCAGAAGCGAGGTGTTCTGCGATTCCCTGGCAAACGGTCCGTAGCCATGCAAAGTCCCCCACGCGGCAATCATCGAAAGCACGCAAAGCGCGGTTGCAGCTTTTCGGCGGCCAAATCGAAAGGCCGCCCAGATGAGAAAGGGAATGCACAAATACTCGAGAGGATAGTTCTTCAGTTCGGAATGGAACGGCTTGCCAAAGACAACCCAGCCGGTAGCGAAGAGCCCGAGGAACAGGAAAGCCAGCTCCGTGATTTGCTTGCGTGTCCGATTCAGGCGGGGATTCTCCCACCAGAGCAGCAGCAGCGGAGTCACAGTCACCGCGCCAACGGCGTCACCCAGCCACCAGGTGCACCACATCGATCCGTACGCCGCCCAATCCGCAAAACCGGATGTGGCCAGTATCGTGACACCAATGGTTGCGCTGATAGTGGTCGCCACCATTCCAGCCAGAAGCGCAAATTTGAAAACATCGGCCGCCCGTGAAAACGCAGCCTTACCTTGCGCGAACCGCTGGACCATGTAGCAGGCCGCCATGCCTTCGAGCGTATTCCCCGCCGCGATGGCAATCGACGTTTGCACCGAACCCACGTTCGTCAGATTGACAAGAAACGCGCCGATCAAAATCCCCGGCCAAACGCGGTAGCCAAATACCAGCAACGCCGCAATCGCAATCCCGGTGCACGGCCAGACAGCTGTTGCGCTCGCGTGCACGTAGGCCAACTGCAGGCCGAGTTTGCCAGCGACGAAATACACCGCGGCCAGACCAGCCACTGTCGCCAAGTTTTTCTGCAAATCCGACAGCTTCATCGCGATTTCTCCGCCTGGCCCGGATTTCTCCGGGGCAGGGAATTGACCACCGCGCGTGCACACTGCAAGTGCTTGGCTTCTGGCCGAGCCTTCCGCCGAAAACGACACAAATGCCTGACGTAATCTCTTATTTTACTAAAAGTTTTGCGCTAACGGGGACCTAACTAATGTGGCCTTTTCGACTTAATTAATGGCTCAAAACCGAGGCTGGCGCGGCCCCGCAACGAATTTCCATGTCTAGAATCCTAACGCGAATTTTCACCCTGTTCGGAGCTGCGCGCGAGCCCCTCTCGCCCAGCCAGCCAAGCCCCGAGGTAGCCGCGCCCCATGCCCTGCAGGGTTTGAAACAGTATCCCCGCCATGCCTTCCGAACTGGTCCAGGCTACCTGTCCCTTGCCGCTAATCTCGACGCCGAGCGAGAGTTCGAACGCAAATTGAATCACGGACCATTGGTTTAGAGATCTTGCGGAGCGGACCGCCATGCCCCCTTCACTCAAATTAATGATGCGCCCGCGCTGTTCTCCTTGGCCGTCCTTTAAGGTTAGGGCGAGGCTGACGGGATGACGAAAAAAGCGCCGCCTTTCCTGCATCATGATGTCTTTTGCAATGGTGATGTGGAGGGAGACGCCATCCACACTCAGCGGAGCGCGCAGCACAAAGTTGGCGCCGGCGTTCAGCGTGGCTGTGGTCTGAGCGCCGCTATGAATACACGCGAAAATCGCCGCCTTGCCGTTCGATGAGCCCTTCCGAACGGCTTCGATCAATTCGAGCGCGCCGGAAACCTGCATATCCACGAACAAGCCGTCAATTCGTTTGCGCACGAGAAATTCGCGGGCGGCTTCCGCGGTCGGCACAAGATCGAACTTGGCGCCATATTTCTTCATGCCGCCGGAAACGGCAGTCAAAGTGGCATAGTCGTTGGAGACAAGAAGGAATTCCAGGTCTGACACTGTGGACATGGTGGTAGAGAGACTCCGTCCGGGCCCGAAGGACTTCCCGATGGTTCGTATGGAACGCTGATTCTATGTGTATCGTTGAGGCGGTCTGGTTGTCG
>Ga0209415_10006416_pt1 | contig 20912 bp, 19 predicted proteins | sample PeaSoiSIISIP2007_FD_187696 | JGI IMG/M metagenome (GOLD analysis project Ga0209415, IMG submission 187696) | Peat soil microbial communities from Weissenstadt, Germany - SII-SIP-2007 (SPAdes) (version 2) | ecosystem: Environmental > Terrestrial > Soil > Wetlands > Peat | place: Germany...
CGCGCCCAGTACCTGCAGGTCGCCGAAGAATTCCTGAAATCCGGCGAACTGGAAAACGCCGTCCGCATCTTCCAGAAGATTCTGGAAATGGATCCGGAAAACACCACCATGCGTATTCGCCTGGCGGAAGTGTACGTCCGGCTGGGCAAGAAAAATGAAGCTTGGCAGATCTTCTCCGCTGCCGCCGAGACCCTGCGTTCCAAGGGTTCGCTGCCTGCCGCCGAGGAAGTTCTGCAGCGCATGCTCACCCTCGATCCCGGCAACGGATACGCGCTGCTCATGCAGGGCCGCAATCTGCTCGAGGCCGGTGACGCCGAAGCCGCCATCGAATCGTTGCAGAAAGTTTCCGATCTCGATTCAAATCCCGATGGTCTCCGCGACCTGCTCAAGGCTTACCTGAAGACTGGCCGGCTCTCTGATGCCGGCACTCTGGCCAGCAAGCTCCTGACGGTCCACAACGACCTGGCCTCCATCTCAAGTTTCGCCGACGCCCTCATGCAGGCCGGCCAGTACGAGAACGCGCTCCAGGTTTATGACCAGCACGCCGAGCGTCTGCTGGCTGAAGATTCCGACAAAGTTCTAAAAAATCTGCACTCCGTGATCGGGCATGTGCGGGATAATCCCGCTTCGCTCGAGAAACTTCTCGATCTCTTCCACAAGGCGGGAGACACCAGTCATACCACTGAAGTCATCGAGCTCCTGGCTCACGCCTCGGTTCAGTCCGGCGACCTGCCCCGAGCCCGCGATCTCTATCAGAAGTTAACCACCATGGAGCCTGGCAATCCCCTGCACATGAGCAATTACCAGCAGGTAGCCAGCCAGATCGGCGGAGATTCCGGCGCCACCCTCATTTCCACGGAAGAAGCCGCAGTCATCGTCGACGAACTGGAAGCCACTGCTCCCTCCATCCATCAGCACTATTCCGATGCCGTCGCCCTCGCGGTTCGCTCCGCGCTCACCGACGCGGAACTTTTCATTTCTTACAACATGCCCGCCAAAGCTCTGGGGCCGCTTCTGTCAGCCTTGCCTCAGGCACCCACCGACCTGCGCCTGAACCAGCGTCTGGCCTCTCTGCACACCCGCGCCGGGCGTTTCGCCGAAGCTGGTGTCTGCTGCCATACTCTGCAGGAGGTCTACTCCGAAGCAGGATATCCGGAAGAGGCTACCCGTTACGGCGAACTCGCCGATCGCTACCAGGAGCGCTCCGGCGTTCCCGCTCTCACTGATTCCGTCGCCGAAGACGCCGTTTCCATCGAAGCCGAGGAAATTTCCGCCCCAGCTAAAGCGTCGGCTCCCTGGCCCGCAGCTCCGCCGCAACCCACCGAAGAGGCCGAGTTCGCCATCGTCAGCGATTCAGAACAGGATCAAGCCGGTGCGCAAGAAGAAGTACAAGAGGAAGTTCCGGAGGAAGTTCAAGAAGAAGACCAGGTCTCAGCCGTCGCCGAATCTGCCTCCGCTCCCGCCGAGATCGATCTGTCCTCCGAGTGGGACGACTCTGTCGTCGTCGAAGCCGACACTCCAGATGCCGAAGCCGCAGAAGCTGGAATCACAGACGCCGTCGGCGAACATGAGCTGCCTGCCGGCGAGATCGACGAGTCAAAAGCGGCAGAGACCGTCGAAGAAATCCGTTTCTACCTCGAGCATGGCATGCCCGAGCAAGCGGCCACGGCTTTTGAAAAGCTTCAGACTGTCACTAACGACGAAGCCATCTTGTCGGCCATGGAAGCTGAAATCCAGGCCGCTTCCCAGCCCGCGCCCGCAGCAGAGGAAGAGGTCGCCGCAGTCGAAGCCGGTTCCGAATTCACCATCGACGAGCCTTCTGCCGAAGTCACCATCGACGTAGCTCCAGCGGCTATCGAAGAAGCTCCGGCTGGGGTCGAAGAAGCCCCTCCCGCACCCCCGGCCCCCGTGGCGAAACCGGCTGCTCCGCCTGCGCGCCGCGCCAAGCCGGTCGCAGCCGAACCTCCTATCGCTTCTACGCCGCCCGTACTTCAGGAGTTCGTCTCCGATCTAGAATCTTCCCTGGCCGATAGTTTCCTTCCCGGAGCAATCTCACATGAAGCCGAGCCCGCAGTCGAGCCTGCCTCGGCTCACGCCAAACCCGAACTTGAGCCGATCGGGAACGCCGCCCCTACTTCCTTCGGCGTGCCTGAAGCTGAGCCCATGGGCGAGTTCGTAGCCGATCTTGAAGCTTCCCTGGGTGAAGACTTCCTCAAGGGCGCTCCAGTTGCCGAGCCTCAGCCCGCGCCGCAGACTCACGCCGCACCCCACGTTGAAGCGCCTGCCGCATCCGCGCCGGCGCCGCAACGGCCCGTGCCCACGTCCGCTCCGCAGGTCAGTGCTCCCATCGCCGCCAGCGCCGCAGCCGGCGCGGTGTCGTCCGGCAATGCTATGCCGTCGCCGCAGATGCCGGCCCCGGCGCCGCAGAAGCCCGCGCCCGCTCTTGCACCACAAATTTCTCCCGGTATTCCCAGTACACCCCCCGCCGCCAAGTCTTCTCCTTTCGGCGAGGACGCGGGCGTGGATCTCGCCGAAATGTTCGGCGAGCTCAAACACGATCTCGAAGTCGGAGCCTCCACCACCGAAGAGGATCCCGAAACCCACTACAACCTGGGCATCGCCTTCCGCGAAATGGGCTTGCTCGATGAAGCCATCGGCGAGTTGCAAAAGACCTGCCAGGCTGTCGAGCGCGGTCATTCCTTCCCGCAGGTCATGCAGACTTACACCTGGCTCGCGCAGTGCTTCCTCGACAAGGGATTGCCTGAGGCCGCCATTCGCTGGTATCAGAAGGCGCTTGGCGCTCCCGGCATCGACGAAGAAACGCGCACCGCTTTGCACTACGAACTGGCTGCCGCCTACGAGACCGCCGGCGACAAACCCTCCGCCCTCAAGCATTTCATGGAGGTTTACGGCCGCAACATCGATTACCGCGACGTCGCCGAGCGCATCAAGCCCCTGAAGTCGTAGAATAGCCCGATGGGTTTTGTCCCCAACTCATTCTTGCAGGCCCGCAGTGGACCATTTCTCCGCGCTTGCATCGCTCCAGCTCGACCGCAGCGGAGCGCCCAGTGACCACCGATCCCAAGCTGCCCCTCGAGAACCGCACGGTCGCGCCTCCTTCCCAGCCTGCGCAGAACCAGGGCACCACAACCCTCCTCGACCCGCCTCCCCCGGACCCCGCGCCTCAGCCTCGCAGCGGCCTGCAACTCTGGCTGCACCGGACTTCTGTCTTCCTTTTCGTATTGATTAGCGCCGTCGCCGGCGTCCTGCTCGTGATCCTGCCCTGGACTCCGGAGTGGACCGACAATTATCTTCTGCTCTCGTTTCCCTGGCTTCGTACTTTCGTCTCTACCGGTTTCTTTCGCGGCCTGTGCAGCGGCCTGGGATTACTCGATATCTGGATCGGCTTCTGGGAAGCCCTCCACTACCACGAACACCCTTAGCGCCGAAAACAGTGTGGCCGGCCAGTGCCACGGCCAGCCTGACTTAAGAACGTGAGTCCTAAGATGACCAATAAGCTCAACCCCGCGCCTCTGGCTTATCAGAATGAGCCCTTTCTTAGCAGTCCCGACGGACGCATTCTCCGCATCTTGTCCGAGTATCAGGAACCGCTCGCCCGCTTTCGCCGCGAGCAGATCCAGGACACTGTTGTCTTTTTCGGCTCGGCCCGTTTTCAGGGAGCGGCCAGCGCCCGCAAGAATCTAACGGCCGCGGAAAGAAACGATGCGAAAGCTCCCGCCCCGCAACAAGAGAAGAATCTGAAGCAAGCCCTCGCCGCCGTCGACATGGCCCGCTACTACGAAGACGCGCGCCGCCTCGCCTACCTGCTCACGAAGTGGTCCATCCAGATTCCCGCCCGCCGCCGCCGCTTCGTTGTCACCACCGGCGGTGGTCCCGGCATCATGGAAGCCGCCAACCTCGGTGCTCACGAAGCTGGAGGCAAAACCATCGGCCTCAACATCAATCTCCCGTTCGAGCAGTATCCCAATCCCTACATCACGCCCGCCCTCAACTTCGAGTTCCATTATTTCTTCATGCGTAAGTTCTGGTTCGCCTACTTGGCCAAAGCGCTGGTAATTTTCCCCGGAGGCTTCGGCACTATCGACGAACTTTTCGAAATCCTCACCCTCGCACAGACCGACAAACTAGCCAAGAAAATCCTCGTCGTAATTTATGGCAGCGAATACTGGCACCGCATCATGAACTTCCAGGCCTTCGTCGACGCCGGCACCGTCGCCCCCGAAGACTTAAAACTCTTCAAATTCGTCGACACCCCACAAGACGCATTCGAATTCCTCCGCGACGGCCTGACCGAATACCACCTCGGAGGCCAACCAAAAAAAGAAAAGGAACAAGAAGTCTTACCAGAAATAGCTAAAACCAGACCGTAGCATCACGGACCCTGTGGGGACGGGCGCCTCGCCCGTCCAGGCCTGGGCGAAGCGCGGCCGCACGCATCCCCGGCTTCAGCGCCGTTACGATTTGGTGTGCGCAGCACCTCCAGCGCGCTTTGCCATAAACTGATATCCGAAAAGCTGATGCCCGAAACCCTTCTCCTGTACTACATCACCGATCGCGCCGCCTTCCCCGGCGACGAGCACACCCGCCGCCGCCGTCTGCTCGACAAAGTCGCCGAAGCCGCAAGCCAGGGCGTCGACTACATCCAGCTCCGCGAAAAAGATCTCTCCACCCGCGACCTGGAATCCCTGGCCCGCGAAGCGACGAGCATCCTCCACAAACTGAAAACGGAAAACGGAGAACTCAGAACCGCCCTCCTGATCAACTCCCGCACTGACATAGCAATCGCTACTGCTGCCAACGGCGTTCACCTCCCAGCCAACGAAATCTCCCCACAAGAAGTAAGAACAGCGTGGAACAGATCCTGTGGCGCGGGCACTCCTGCCCGCGAAATCTCACCACGAAATCCGCTGATAGGAGTCTCCTGTCACTCCCCACAAGAGGCAGCCAAAGCCGCCGCGGACCAGGCTACTTTCGCCGTCTACGCTCCCGTCTTCGAAAAAAAAGACCCGCCGGGAACCACCCCGCAAGGCCTGGAAGCTCTAAGCCAAGCCTGCCACGCGAAAATCCCCGTGCTGGCCCTAGGAGGCGTAACCCTGCAGAACGCCCAGTCATGCCTGCAAGCCGGCGCAGCCGGCATAGCCGCCATCCGCCTCTTCCAGGAAAACGACATAGCCACAATTGTCCGCCAGGTGCGCAGCTAATAGCCGATAAACGTGGAACAAGCCAGTCGTAGAGACGTAGCTTGCTACGTCTTGCCGGCGCTGCCACACATGCAGCGAGTTTCGTTCAAGCCTAAACTGAGCCGAAGCACCAGCAATTCCTGCCGCTCCGCGACACACACAAAGGCCACGCCGCAAGCAGCGTGGCCTTTAGCAATGCAAATCTACTGCGCGGGAGCGGTTGGAGCTGCCGGAGCACTCGGAGCAGCCGGCGTGCTGGCCGTCACCTCCGTCGTAGGAGTGATCTTCACCGTAGCCAGGATCTTCTCCAGCCGCTGAAAGACTTCCTTGCTATCCACATGCTTGCCGCCCTCAGTCTCGACTCCAGTAGTCGCAACCTTGAGCGCAAACTCATAGCAAGCCCCATTCTCGAACACGTGATAGTACTTCGACGCCTCCTCGCGAGCCCCCTGACTGGCAAGGGTTTCTACGGACTGCAGTTCCATGTCGCCGATCATCAGCTTCGAAGGCTGCGCGGTGGCCGGAACCTTGCCCTCGGCAGGCGTCGTAGGCTTAGCCTCCGAAAATTCGCCGCACTGGTCCGCCGTCAGCGCTTTGTTCACGCTAACGTTGAAAAATGCTGCGGCCAGATCGCCGTTGGGGTACACAGACGTGGGCAATGTAACCGCTGCGATCGCGACTCCGCCCGGTTGCACGAAGTTCATCGGAACAGAATCAGACAAAACAAGTTGATTCGCAGCGTCCCCGGTCTCAAGTGAATACTTGCGCGGATACTGGAACGAAACGCCGGAAGTCTTGTCCTCATACGTCACTGTTACAGGCGCCTTGCGCGCAACTTTCTTATGCACTGGCTTGGCGGCAGCCGGGACCGTGGGCGTAACTGGCGTAGCAATCGGCGGCATCGGCTGCGTCATTGCCACCTGATTGGTTGAGCTTGCGGGTTGAGGTTTATCGCTGGAGCATCCGACGGCTACCGAACAAACGATCAAGAGCCCGGCGAACACCAGCGTGCTGGTGGTTTTATCGAAATTGGTCTTGCCCCAGGTAACGGAGTCCAGAGTTGCCGGGGTAGTGCGAAATGCCTTGGTCCTAGCTGACAAGTTGCGAAACAGATTGATGTGGTTCATGGTTGGTCACCTCCTGCTGCTAAGCAGCGCAAGAGAGATTGCACGGAGGAGGCCAAGCATCCAGGGATTGATTTCAAGAGGGTTAGCACAACCCAAGCCACGCGCGGTCGTAGCGGCCCCGACACGATGTGGGTCGTGGGACACGAAGCAGGGCGGCGCACAGCCTCAGCCGCAAAGCGGCGGCAGAATGCAGCCCACGGCGTAAGCCGTGGGTGAAAGCGGTAGAAATAACCAAGCCCCGGAGGGGCGAAAGAAGACTGCGCTAGGCTGCTCTCAAGTGCGGTGCAGTTCGTCGCGATCTTAGGCCGCCGCTACGCGCCGAATCAAATCCTCCTGCTCAGCTCGACTCTCAGCCCCAATCGTAAACGCATCCAGCACGCCCAGCGACAACGCATACCGCAGAGCTTCAGACTGCCGCCCGCGCAGATCGCCCTGCCCCAGAATCTTCATCCCGACCACGGCCTTCCCCGCAGCTTTCATTTCGCGCAAAACCCCGACCACGGTCTCAGGCTCGGCATCCATATGCGACCCGATCGGATTAATGCGAGCCAGATCAATCTCCACCCACGGCGACTTCGCCGCCGCGCGCAGCGCCTCGATGCTGTGGCAAGAACATCCATGCGCGCGGATGATTCCTTTCTGCTTGGCTTCAGAGAGCACGTCCATCACGCCCTTGAAACGCTCGGTCCAATCCGCCTCAGTCACGCAATGCATCAGACAGACGTCAAGATAGTCGACCCCAAGCTCCCGCCGAAAGCGGTCAAGATCCGCCCGGGCTGTCGAGGGATCGCGCGCCCAAGTCTTGCTCAGCACCGTGACTTTGTCGCGTGGCACGCGCTTGAGCGCCTCAGCGACGTGAGGATGGCTCCCGTAAGAATCGGCAGCGTCAAAGAAACGTAACCCGTGATCGTAGCCATTAAGCAAAAGATCGCAGAGCCCTTTAACCCCGAGCGCGGTCTGATTGGAATGATGCCCCGAGCCAACCGTGCCCGTTCCCATCGCAAGCCGGCTGGTCTTAATGCCCGTACTGCCAAGCGTTACCGTGTCAGAGGCGGAAAACTTCGACAACGGAGTCTGCTCTGCAAGCGCAGCGAGCAAATTCTTCCGGGCGAGCCAGGCGGCCCCAAATCCAGTAGCGGAACGAACCAGGAATTCGCGGCGATGCATAAGGTCTCCTGCGAAGCGCGATTCCCGTATGATACTCCGGCCGAGAATGGGGTTGCTGTGGACGGCTGATGATTCGTCACGAAACGAAAGAGACACAACTTCTAACTGTTCGTCTTCTCTGTGTCTCTGTGCCTCCGTGGTGAAAAGGCCTTTTGCTGACGCTCATTCAAACTGCTTCCGAAACGCCGCCAGCTGCTCCTGCATCCCCGCGATTTCCTCCCTAAGCTGCGCCACTTCGCTTTCAAGGATGGTGAGGCGATCTTGGCTCGCAGGATTCTCCGCAGCGCGCGCCGGTTCCGCAGGAACCGTATGGCCCGAAAACAAATGCATGTAGCGCGACTCCTTCGTACCCGGCTGTCGCGGCAGCACGGCAACCAGCGGAGGCTCGCGCTGGCTCAGCCGGTCAAGCGCCCCATGCACATCTTCCAGCCCCTCGAATCGATACATGCGCTCCGCTCGTCCGCGCAGCTCACCCGGCGTCTGCGCCCCCCGCAGCAGCAGCACGCACAAGATCGCAATCTCCCGCCGGTCGAAGTTGAACTCTTCCTGCAACCGGTGCTCATACTTCGTAACTCGGCTATCGGCGCCGCTGGCCGGCCCCGCCAGCCGCTGCACTTGCAGCGAGTCCAGCGCAGCCCGCACCGCGTCTTCGTCGAGCGTCATTACCGGATCGCGATTATTCTTCTGGTTACAAGCGTTCACCAGCGCGTTCAGCGAGAGGGGATAGTAATCCGGAGTGGTAATGTCCTTCTCTATCAGCGCGCCCAGCACTCGAACTTCGACATCACTAAGAAGATCCACCTGCCTCACCGTCGAGAAACTTTGTTGTCGGAATTTTACTGCACGATCGCTTTGAAGAAGTAGCGCCGGCGTCCCGCCGGCTGTCACAAGGGCGTCTCGCCCTCGCAGCCGCAAGACTTACAAGATGCCTTATTGGTATAGTGCCCCAGGAAGGTAATTTGCGTCATACAGTCAACTGGCGCAAGGAGCGAAAATGCGGCTGCTATTAAACTGGGTTCTGAGTGCGTTGGCCGTCTGGATCGTAGCCCACCTCGGGCTGGGGATTTCCGTCAGCGGCCCCGTAGCCGCTCTGATCGCGGCACTCGTGATCGGCTTCATCAATGCCACCATTGGCGCGCTCTTAAAGATTCTGACGTTTCCTCTGACTCTGCTGACCTTGGGACTCTTCTGGTTCGTGATCAACGCGCTGATGCTCAAACTCGCCTCCGCCCTGCTGGCGCCGGGGTTTCAGGTCCGCAGCTTCACCGCAGCGTTCCTCGGTGCAATCCTTCTCAGCCTGGTGAATGTGCTGCTGAAGTGGCTGGTTTATCCTTCGCGGGACCGTGGCTAAAACCTGTTCACCGTCGATTAAGCTCACCCGGTCCACTTAGTTCCGCTCTTCAGGATCTCCATGATCTTCGCCAGCCGCCGGATTCGCGTTTCTTCCTGTTTAGCTCCAATAATGGCCGCCGCCATTTCTTTCTTATTCGAAAACGAGAGCTTCTGCCAGTTCGCTTGCGCGGCTTTGCTTTTCGCCAGAGCCTTCCTCAAAAGCGGAGGCGCTTCCACCGTGCGTTCCTCTTCGTCCCGCTCCATCACCACTTCCACAGTATCGCCGGGCTGTACACCCGCGCCCTCGCACAGTTTCTTGTTCACGGGCATCATGCGGCGGTCGCCGCAGGGCATCAGCGACGAACGAAACGGATATCCGTTGATCGTCCCTCGTATCGGAACGCGCGCCCGCGTCCCAAAAAACTCCGGCACGTCAACCGGCGGAGTAATCGCCGCCACCACCCCCGCTTCCTTCCCCTCGATCTTCGCCCTGAATCGCAACTCTTGTTTCGCCATCGCAGCCCTCCGTAACCCGCAGGCTGCTAAACTTTAACTCGACAGCAAACTCGCGGCAACCGCCCGAGAACCATGGCAACAACTCATTCCCACTACCAACCCGGCGCAGCCTCCTCCATCGAGCCCAACCTCGTTTCCATCCCCGAAGCCTGGTTCCTCATGGGCTCCGCCTCCGGTCAGGATTGCGAACGTCCCGTCCACCGCGTCTGGATCGACCCTTTCTTCCTCGCTGCCACTCAAGTCACCAACGAGGAATACGATCGTTTTGCGAACTCGACGTCTTCCGATCCACCACCCTTCTGCCAAGACCAGAATTTCAACCATCCCCAGCAGCCCGTAACCGGCGTCTCCTGGTTTGAAGCGGACCGCTACTGCCAGTGGCTGGCCGGGCAAACCGGCCGCCCTTACCGTCTTCCCACCGAAGCCGAATGGGAGCGTGCTGCCCGCGGCGATCTCGAGCAAGACGATTTCCCCTGGGGCAACCACCCGCCACAATCTATCCCCAACTACGCCACGCGTTGGCAAACCGGACCCGAACCCGTAGCCCGTTACGCCCCCAACACCCTCGGCCTTTACAACATGTGCGACAACGTCCACGAGTGGTGCAGCGACTGGTACGATCCCAACTACTACGCCGTTTCTCCCAACCGCAATCCACGCGGCCCCGAGCTTTGCTTAGGAATCGCCCAGCGCAAAGCTTCCCGCGGGGGATCATGGCGTCATCACGTCAAGGTCTCCCGCTGCTCCGCCCGCTCCAGCATCTCTCCCGACTTCCACTACGCCGACTACGGGTTCCGCGTAGCCTGCGGTCTTTCTTCGTAACGCATATGATTTGTCATTCCGGCCAGTTCATATAATCTTGTCATTCCGAACCCGGCCGAAAGCCCGGTGAGGAACCTGCTGTTTCTTGCATCTCCCAAGAATCGAGGGCAAGTGCTCATGTTCCGCGACGACCTCCTCCGCAACAAACGCATCCTGATCACCGGCGGTGGCAGCGGCCTCGGCAAAGCCATGGCCCACCGTTTCCTCCAGTTGGGAGCCACGGTCTACATCTGCGGCCGTCGCGAAGAAGTTCTCGAAGAAACTGCCACGGAACTCTCCAACGCCACCAAAGGCCCAATCCACGCTCTCCCCTGCGACGTCCGGAATCTCGACGCCGTCGAAGCCATGATCGATTCCATCTGGAAAACCGCTCCGCTCGACGTTCTAGTCAACAACGCCGCCGGCAATTTCATCGCCCGCACCGAGGAGCTTTCTCCGCGCGCCTTTGAATCCGTAATCGGCATCGTGCTCCTCGGCACGCTCCACGCCACCATGGCCTGCGGACGCCGCTGGCTCAAAGCCTCCCATCCCGCCACCGTCCTCAGCATCTCCGCCACCTATGCTCCAGTAGGCTCGGCCTACGTAGTGCCCTCGGCCGTTTCCAAAGCCGGAGTCGAAGCCCTTACCCGCAGCCTGGCCGTTGAGTGGGGCAATCGCGGCATCCGCATGAACGCCATCGCCCCCGGCCCCATTCCCACCCAAGGCGCGTTTTCCCGCCTCATGCCTAGTCCCGAGCTCGAAAAGCTGGCTCTGGATCGCAACCCAATGCACCGCTTCGGCACGACGGAAGAGTTGGCGAACCTCGCCGCATTCCTGATAAGCGACGGCTCCGCCTACATCAACGGAGAAGTAGTCCGCGTGGATGGCGGTGAATTCCTTCAAGGCGCCGGAGAATTCAGCACTCTGGGCCGCGCCTTAACCGACAAAGACTGGGAATCCCTGAAACCGCGCAAACGTTCTACTTCCTAAGTGCAGCCTGCGAAAGCTCGTGCTCGATATCAATTCTGACTTTGGGCGGGATGTCGAGCTTCCATCACTACACACGCCTCTAAACGCAAGCATTCCGCGCACCAGGCAATTACCGACGTAATTAGAGACCTCACATCCAGCTGTGATTAGATGTGACTTAGGGTTGCGGACGGCAACGCGAGAGTAATCCAGGCATTCTGCGAGTCTTCCGGAACCGGGCTGGAAGGGCGATTCACCCCGCATAACATTCCAACCTTAATAGCGGTTGTGCACGAGCTTTGGCAACGCGGTTCGAGGAGAACAATGTCAAAAAAGATCCTTGTGGTTGACGACTCCAAGACAGCCTTGATGATGGAGCGGGAGATTCTGGAAAAGCGCACGACCTACCAGTGTGTGACCGCGAGCGACGGGCAGGAAGCCGTCGAGAAGGCCCAACAGGAGCGTCCTGACCTGATTTTGATGGACGTTGTCATGCCACGCATGAATGGATTCGAAGCTTGCAAGATGATGCGTCAGCAATCCAGCACCCGCGAGATCCCGATTGTTCTGGTCACCACTCGCGGCGAAGAGTCGTACATGGAAGCAGGTTTCCAGAGCGGATGCAATGACTACATCACCAAGCCCGTGAACGGATCCGAATTGGTGGCCCTGTTACAGAGCTATTTGGGCGAGTAAAGCGGCGAGCGGGCAAACTCAGGTTTTCCTGGTTGGTTGAATCAGTGCAACAAGGACTTCATGAAGAGTGAAAAAAATGACGGATCTGGGGTGAAACTCTCCGGTGCCGACCCCACGAAAGATGTGCGGCTGGGGGCGGCCCGCGAGAGGCTGGCCGAGAGCAGAGGTCAAGAGGACGCCATCGATGGCCTGCGCGAGATCGTGGCCAACTTTCTAGGCTCCGAGGAAATCGGCCTGTTCCGCGTTGATCGCGCTACCTCAACCTTCCACGTTTTCTGGTCCTTCGGAATCGATCTTGCGCGCTACGATCTGCTGCGAACCTTAGGCGATGCCGGCCTTCAGCGCGTCATGCGCGGCGAGTGCCACGTTGAACTCGGAGCTCGCGACAGCCTCGGTGCCATGGCTAAGGCCCAGGCATTTGTTCCCATCCGTTTGGCGAACCAGACCATAGCGATACTTGCGATATTACGTTTGCTTCCTCAGAAGCTGGCCTTTGACAGGTCCGACATGGAACTGTTCAAACTTCTTTCCGATGAGGCGGCTCAGCCCTTGTTTGGACCGAGCCCCTATCCGAAGCCCGCGACCGAGGGACCAGGAATGAGTGCATGAGCGATAACTCCCCCAAATTCAATCCAGCAGTTCTGCCCGCGGAGTTCATGGAGAAGTTCGAGCGTCCCAAGGCCAAGGAACCCCGCTACTTCCTTTATCCCGGGCAAGTGTTCGTAACCCGTGATCCCATCACCATCTCAACCATCCTCGGATCATGCGCCGCCGTCTGTCTTTGGGACCGGCACAAGAGAGCGGGAGGAATGAACCACTATCTCCTGCCTGAGGGACTCGATGACGGACCGAACCGCCTGCGCTACGGCAACGTCGCCAATCCAGAACTCCTGAACCAGGTCCTGGCTCTGGGGTGCGAAATCCGCAACATGCAGGCCAAAATCTTCGGCGGCTCCAGCGCTTTCGGAGCCGACCCCGCGCAGTCGGTAGGGTCAAGGAATGTGGAACTCGCCGAACAATTTCTTCGCGCTTCCGGCATTCGCGTCGTGGAAAAAGAAGTTTCGGGAAAACGTGGCCGCAGGTTGACCTTTCAGATTTTCGACGGCGTGACCACCATCAAGAATTTCGACCAGGTGTAGTAGAAACCAGGCCGCGCCGGTCGGCGCGGATCTCGAGAGGAGGAACAGTGGATTTAGCGGACTTTGACCGTGACGCAGTCCTGGCGTCGTTCCTCGTCGAGTCCGAAGAGGGCCTGGAGGTAATGGAGCAGGCGCTGGTCCAGATGGAATCGACTCCTTCTGATCCCGAGCTCTTGCCCAAGATTTTCCGCGTCGCCCACAGTCTCAAAGGAAATGCCACCTCTTTGGGACTCAGCGAACTAGCCGGGTTTGCCCACGTCGTAGAGGACTTGCTGGACGTCTTTCGCGAGCAGCAGGCGCTGCCCAGCGCAGACTTGATTTCACTCCTGCTGAAAGCTGTGGACGAACTCCGTGCCATGGTCTCAACCGCAAAAGCTGGGCCCCGCGAGCTGACCGCGAAGCAGCAAAAGATCAGAAAAGAAATAGCGCAAGAGGTCGAAAAGCGGTCGAAAAGAATCCTGGCCACCAACGGAGCACCGGGGGAATCCAGTTCAACCGCGAAGATGGACACGCTCCCTGGTGCCAGTCCCCGCACCCTGCGCGCCGACGTCGACAAACTCGACCACATGTTGAACCTGACCGGCGAAATTGTCATCGCGCAAGGCCGCCTGCGCCAGATGATCGAAAAGCTCGGCACCGAGCAGGGCCGCGCCCTCCTGGAGATGCATCGCGAGGCCGAGCGCCTCTACATGGATCTGCAGAGTGAAGTAATGAGCATCCGCATGGTCCCCATCGGCCCCCTGTTTCGCCAGTTCGTCCGTTCCGTAAGGGACCTCGCCCGCAGCCACGGAAAAATGGCTCGTCTCGAAGTAGTAGGCGGAGACGTTGAAGTCGATACCACCGTGCTCGAACAGTTGAAAGATCCTCTGCTGCACCTGCTGCGCAATGCGGTCGATCACGGTCTCGAGAAGCCGGCCGACCGCGAGAGCCAGGGCAAGAATACTTGCGGGGTGATCCGCCTATCTGCCGCCCACAGCGGTGGGAACATAATCGTAAAACTGCAGGACGATGGCGCAGGCTTCGACCGCGCTCGAATCCTCGACAAAGCGAAACGCCTTGGGCTCCTGTCCGGCAAAGACAAGAGCAAAGACGAGCTTAGTGATCAGGACCTTTACGATCTGGTCTTCCAGGCCGGATTCTCAACCGCCGAATCGGTCACCGATCTCTCCGGCCGCGGAGTCGGCCTCGACGTCGTCCGCCGCAACATCGACATTCTGCGCGGCACTGCCGAGATATCGAGTGTCGCCGGTAAAGGCAGCACCATCACCATCCGTCTGCCCTTGACCCTCGCCATCATCGAAGGCTTCTCAGTCCGGGTTGGCAGCGAAACTTTCATCGTCCCTCTGGAACACGTGACCGAATGTACCGAATTGCCCGCGGAGCAGCGCAGTCCCGAAGCCAGCGGAATCCTCAGTCTCCGCGGCACCGCCGTTCCCTACGTCCGCTTGCGCCGCATGTTCAGCGTGTCGGGTGAGACCCCGAAGAGGGAAAACATCGTAGTCGTCAAGATCAACGAATTCCATGCCGGCATCGCGGTCGACGAACTGCTCGGCGGCATGCAGACGGTCGTGAAGCCGCTAGGCAGGGCATTCCGAGCCGTTCCAGGAATCGCCGGTTCGACAGTTCTAGGGGATGGACGCGTCGGTTTGATCATCGACGTGCCCAGTCTCCTGCGCGGAGTCATGCAGTCGGCTCTGCAGGCACAAGCTTAGTTACAAACGCAGTCATTAGAGATTAGAGAGGTGAGGGACCATGAACACTTGGCAAGATCAAAAAATAGGCACGCGACTGGGCGTCGTCTTCGGCGCCATTCTGCTGTGCGTGATTGCGGTGGGCGGATTCGGACTGAGCTGGCTCGGCCGCCTCAACTCCAACATGTCGGCTTCGATCCAGAAGCGTTTCAACACGGTTGAGTTGACCCGCCAGACCATCGAGCACTCAATCACCAACGCCCGCATCACTTTCCAATTGTTCGAAACCACCGATCCCGAACAAGAGAAGAAGCTGAACCAGCAGAACGATGCGATCAGCCAGGAAATCAGTGGCCAGGTTGCGGAAATCGAAAAGACTCTCAGCTCTCCCCAGGAGCGGGAACTGTTTCAAGTCGTCACCCAGGACCGCGATGCCTACAAGGTCGCACGCGCAAAAGCCAAAAAGCTCTTGATGGACAAGAAGCGGGACGAGGCGCTGGCTGCCTTGAGCGGAGAGGTGATCCCCGCCCTCGACAAGTACCGCGCCACCTGGCAGAAGTTCATTGACCTGCAGACCGCTGCCATGCAGCAAAGCATGAAGGAGAGTCAGCAAGCCTACGCCACCGGGCGCGGCGTTGCACTGTTGTTGCTCATCGCCACTCTCATTCTGGCCACGCTCGCGGCAGTCAGCGTTACGCAGAGCATTACCACTCCGATCCAGCAGGCAGTCGCGCAGGCAAAGCGTATCGCCGCTGGCGATCTAACCAGAGATATAGCTGTCACCAACCATTCCGAGACTGGCCAATTGCAACAGGCCATGCAGGAAATGAGCGCGCGCCTCTCGGGCATCATCCGCGACGTCCGCGAGGGCTCCGCAGCGGTCGCTTCAGCCGCCCAGCAGGTCTCCGCCTCTTCCCAGAATCTTTCGCAAGGAACCAGCGAACAAGCGGCTTCTGTGGAGGAGATGAGTTCCAGCCTGGAAGAGATGAACGCGTCCATCACTCAAAACGCCGACCATAGCCGCCAAGTCGAGCAAGCCGCGGCCAAGGGAGCTCTTTCCGCGGAAGAAAGCGGCAATGCAGTCAAAGAGACGGTCGAAGCCATGAAACAGATTGCCGCCAAGACTTCGGTGATCGAAGAAATCGCCTACCAGACCAATCTTCTCGCCCTCAACGCCGCCATCGAAGCGGCGCGTGCAGGCGACCAGGGCCGCGGCTTCGCGGTAGTCGCAGTCGAGGTCCGAAAATTGGCCGAGCGCAGCCAGCTAGCCGCCCAGGAAATCGGCGGCCTCGCCGGAAAGAGCGTAAGCGTTGCCGAACGCTCCGGCCGCTTGCTCTCCGACCTGGTGCCTTCCATCAAGAAGACTGCCGAACTGGTTCAAGACGTAACTGCCGCTTCCACCGAGCAGTCCAGCGGTGTAACCCAGATCAACCAGGCCATGGCCCAGGTTGACACGGTCACTCAGCGCAACGCGTCCTCGGCGGAAGAGCTTTCCAGCACCGCAGAGGAACTGGCCGCGCAGTCCGAGCAACTGCAGCAGTTGATGACTTTCTTCCGGGTTGCCGGAGAAAAGTTTGCCGGAGAACAGTTCGGCCACCGCGGCAGCGACGGCAAACAACAGCGCGTAGTCATGCCTCTGAACCCGGCGTTCAGAAACCAACCCGCGCAGCCCAGCTCAACCCGGCCAGGCAACGGCAAAACAACGGAAGAAGCTAACTTCTCTCCGTTCTAACCGGCCGCGGAAAAGCCGGACGCATTCGACGATGCCAACGGCAGAAATATGAGGAGCGAAACTATGCGAGCGTCGGACCAGGGGAAAAAACAGCTCCCCGCGAGCACCGTGCAATACCTTACCTTCTTAACTGCGGGCGAGGAATACGCCATCGCGATCGTGAAGGTCAGGGAGATCATCGAGTACGAGGCCGTCACCACCGTGCCCAACACTCCGTCCTGGATCCGCGGCGTCACCAACCTGCGCGGCAAGGTTGTCCCTGTGGTTGACCTTGCCGTCAAGTTCGGTTTGCCGGCTGCCGCCATTTCCAAGTTCTCCTGCATCATCATCACCGAGGTCATGTTCCAGGGCGAAAACCTCACCATGGGAGTTCTGGCCGACTCCGTGAGCCAGGTCATTGAACTTTCTGCTGACGAAATCGAAGCGACTCCGCCGTTCGGCACTCGGGTCAAAACCGAATACCTGCTCGGTATGGGAGCGCTGGGCAAGAAGTTCTGCCTGATCCTTGACATCGACAAAGTGCTCTCCGCCGACGAAGTACTCGCCGTGACGGAGTCAACCGCCGACGACGGGACTTCAGACCCAGCGGTCATCAACCCTCCCGCCAAAGCGGCAAACCGGCTCGGAACGGGAGCGTAACTGTGAGCGCCGGATCCGGTGCAGGCGCGTCCCGCCAGCTTGATCCATGCCTTGAGCAGTCACCTCAGCTCTCGGTCAGTCCAGCTCTGTTCCAAAAATTCCAGAAACTGATCTACGCCGAAACCGGTATTTGGCTGGGAAATTCCAAAACCGCCTTGCTCTGCGGACGCCTCTTTCGCCGCCTTCGAGCGCTCGAAATCACTTCTCTGGAAACCTACTACGAACGCGTCTCCCATCCGGATCAGCAGGAAGAACGTGCCCGCATGATCGACGCCATCACCACCAATGAAACCCGCTTCTTCCGCGAACCCCGGCAGTTCGAGTTCATGGTGCAGCAAGTGTTGCCCCGTTGGCGCGCCGAGGCCGAACATCGCTCGCGCCCCAAGCGAGTGCGCATCTGGAGCGCCGGATGTTCTTCCGGCGAAGAGCCCTACTCCGTCGCCATGCTTCTCGCAAAGCATCTCCCCTCCGAGGAAGGCTGGGACGTTCGCCTTCTCGCCACTGACATCTCAAATCGCGTGCTCGAAAAAGCGCGCCAGGGCATTTACCCCATCACCAAGTCGGCGGAACTGGCCCCGGACTTGCTGCACAGTTTCATGCTGCGTGGAATGGCTGAGCGGCAAGCCGACATGAAAGTGAAAATCGAAATCCAGCAGATGATCGATTTCCGTCGCTTGAACCTGAACCAGGAATCAAAGCTACCCGAAGGTCCATTCGACGCGATCTTCTGCCGCAATGTTCTGATCTATTTTGATATGGCTTCGAAGCGCAGGGTGGTCGCCAACCTCGCCCATAATCTCATGGCCAACGGTTTTCTATTCGTGGGTCACGCCGAAAACCTGAACAGCATGTTCTCCGAGCTGCGCAGCATTGAACCGACCATCCTCATCAAGACACAAGAAAAAGAGGACCAGCGAAGATGACTCCAAATCCGCCTTCTTCTTCGGCCCCAACTACATCAGGAGAGCGAAACCGCGAGCCCCGTATGCATGGAGACGAGCTGCACGTCCTGGTCGTCGATGACTCCGCGATGGTCCGCCAGGTCATGCACGCCATCCTCAGCACCAATCGCCAGGTCAAAGTTAACGTCGCCGCCGACCCGCTGATTGCCTGGGGAAAAATGCAGAAAGACCCTCCCGATGTCGTCATCACAGACCTCGAAATGCCCCGTATGGACGGCGTGACTTTCATCCGAAAAATCATGTCGGAGATGCCCACTCCCGTAGTCGTCTGCTCCGGCCTCGCTGCCCGCGGCACCGAGCTCGCGCTTCGCGCCCTCGAAGAAGGCGCGGTCGAGGTCATCACCAAGCCCAAGGTCGGCGTGCGCGACTTCCTGCACGAATCCGCCGTGACCCTGCTCGATGCCGTCTGGAGTGCATCTCACGCCCAAGTCAGCCGCCGCTTGAGGCCAACTCTGCCGCCAGCTGCTCAGGCGCCAACCCCTCGCCTGACCGCCGATGCCGTCCTCCCTCGCAAGAGCAAACCTCACTCAGCAGCCGCACATACCGGGATAATTGCCGTCGGAGCCTCCACCGGTGGAACCGAAGCGCTTCGTGTCTTCCTCGCAGCCCTGCCCACCGACTGCCCCCCGGTCGTAATCGTGCAGCACATGCCTGAAGTCTTCACTCGCGCCTTTGCGGAACGTTTGAATCGCGAATGCGCAATCGAGGTTCACGAGGCTCGCGATGGCGATCTGCTGCAAACTGGCCAGGCACTCATCGCTCCCGGCAATCGCCACATGCTGGTCGATCGCAGCGGCCGAGATCTTGTCGCCCGCATCATCGACGGACCGCTAGTCTCTCGCCATCGTCCCAGTGTTGACGTTCTTTTCCGCTCCGTAGCCCCTACTGTCGGCTCCAAGGCAGTCGGCGTCATCATGACCGGCATGGGCGACGACGGCGCCCAGGGCCTCTTCGAGATGAAGGAAGCTGGAGCCGATACCATCGCCCAGAACGAAGCCACCAGCATTGTGTTCGGAATGCCCAAGAGCGCGATTTCCCGCGGTGCCGTGGATATCGTCGTGCCTCTCGAGCAGATCGCCAGCGCGGCCCTGAACCTGCAAAGTCGTGCGGTCGGCAACTAAATGTGCTGAGACAGGTCGGTGGGGCGATACAAGGTAAGTGTGGCGAGAGAAGAACTACCGCAACATTAGCGGACAGACCTGCGACGCCACACCCTGCTTACTGACGCCACCCTAGATGGTCTTCGCGTCCTTGGAAAATGTGGCAAAGCAGACTCATGAACCGCTGCTTCAGAGTCTCGGGCTGCGTCTCGCCCGTTTTCACAGTCTCGGTTTTCGTTTCCACTTTTCGCTCGGGGGCAGGAGCAGCACCAGCAGCCATGAGTACAATCTCCTCTTAAGACTGAGTTTTCAAAACCTTGCCGCTCATAATTGCGGCAAGCCTCGCCCCAATCCTCTGCCGAGAGAAGGTCGGGAGAGTTCCCAAATCAACCCTTATTCTAAGTTGGTTCTAATCCCGGAAGGAGATCACCAACGGCATAGCACCAACGCGCGCAGTCTTGCGCCGCGCCAGTGACTCGCACTAGAAAGGAACCACCCGCCACTCCGTTTCAGAACTCGAACCTCACTCCAAACTGGAAGGAGCGCGGCACTTGCAGAACCGTCCCGTTCACGGTATCGCCGGAAATCGTCCCGAAAAACGGATTTGCCCCCTCCGCACCTCCCACAGCCGAATTCGGCTGCGCAAAGCGTGGGTGATTGGTGAGGTTGAAGATCTCTGCCCGCACTTCCAGTCGCATGCCTTCTTTGGGCACGAACGACTTGTAAAGGTTCAGATCCGCGTCGTGGATGCCGTCGACGCGTAAGCCGGAAAAATAACGTGGCGCGTTGCCCGGAATCTGGTCTCCTGGATCGGCAAAACAATTCGCATTGAAGAAGGTGGCCACCGGAGGAAGGCCAAGGTTTATAGCTGCCGGGTTCGTTTGCCAGTTCAAGGCCACGTCGTGCATGCTGGTCCCGCTCTTGAGTTGGGAACAGACAGTGTTGGGCCGCTGGCTGCCGTTGGCCAAGCGCGCGTTGGCTAGGCCGATGGCCATGGGTTGCCCCGATTGTTGCGTGATTAGGGTTGCGACCGACCAGCCTCCCACGACCGCATCCACCGCTCGGTTCATATCTCCGCCAATCCATTCTTTGCGGCCGATGGGCAGGTCTACAACCACGGCGCCCGCGAGTCGCTGTGGCGCGTCGCTGGCGCCGATGCTATGCTCCGCCTTCAGATTGTCCAGTTGTTGCGGAAGGCCGAGACCGAGCGCTCCCACCCAGTTGTTCCGGCCTGCCGAAGAATAATCGGTTTCCTTCGATATCGTGTAGCTACCCTCGAAGCTGACGTGGTGCGTGGTGCGCTTCTGGAAGCGAATCTGCAACGCGTTGTACCAGGAATTCGCGCTCTCCAGCATCAGGCCCTCGAAGTCGCCGGCGAATTGCGGGTACTTATTCAACAGATACGACAAGGGCAGGGTCGACTGTCCGTAGTTGGAATTAACTTCATTGAAGCAAGGATTGGAAGGAGTCGATGTGCAAGGGGTATTGAACATGGAGTAAAACGGGTTGCCGACTGAGGTCTGAAGAAAGGTGCTCACGCAACTGCCGCCATCGCAGTTTCCGATGCCGTTACCTTGAGTGACGTCGTTGTCGTAATGCACAGCCTGTGAAATCTGCGCCACCAAAGACGAGGGGATGAAATCCCGGTTGTTCGTGCCAGACCAGGGCAGACGCGTGCTGCGGTTGGCCACGTAGTCGGCGCCAACCACGATCTCGCTGGGCAGCTCTCGCTGCACTCCCAGATTCCACTGGTAAATGTCGGCGTCCCGCGCCGCGGTATTGCCCAGATCGTTCGGGTTCTGATAGCCCCAGTTCGCAAACTGGCCGTACTCCCTACCCT
>Ga0209415_10006417_pt1 | contig 20910 bp, 14 predicted proteins | sample PeaSoiSIISIP2007_FD_187696 | JGI IMG/M metagenome (GOLD analysis project Ga0209415, IMG submission 187696) | Peat soil microbial communities from Weissenstadt, Germany - SII-SIP-2007 (SPAdes) (version 2) | ecosystem: Environmental > Terrestrial > Soil > Wetlands > Peat | place: Germany...
ATCTCGGGGTCGCGGCCGACGATCGTGGTGTCGCTGTGGTGGCGGGTGTGGCTCCAGCGCCAGACCGTGGCCTCGCGCTTCACCATGAACGACGCGACCTCGTAGAGGGCGTTGTTCATCCAATCGGTCTTGAAGGCGGTGCCGTGGCCGGATTCGTGCCAACGGGAGTCGGAGGTCGCGGAATAAAGCGCGCAGTAGACCAGGTAGGGAAGAATCGCCCACCAGGTGCCCCACAGGGCATATGTGCCGTAGCCGCTCGCGAGGATAAGCGCGAACCAGAGCAGGGTGTCTCGGATCGCCGGTCCGTCCCGGCGCTCAAGGAGCCCGCGCATGGCTTCTCGCGGCACGAAGCACTGATACCAATCCGCCTCGGCGAGACCCTTCTCCACCGCGAGGGTGGCGTTCACGCCGGTGAGGCTATAGTCGAGCCCGGCCGGCGGACCGGAGGCAATGTTCGTGTCGTGGCTCATGGCCGGATGTCGCAAATGGGTTCGTGACCAACTTTAGGTTTCGCCAGGAAGCATAGGCCAAGCCGATGCAAAAGGAAACACCGGTGCCGCGATCCCGGCGCCCCTCGTCACGATGAGTCTCCGGCCGCCATCATCAAGCAGGTTCATCGCGCGGCCATCCCGCACCGGGCGCGTTGCGGGACAGGCGCGGGCACCCTCACTGCGGATGGCCCCATGATCCATTCCGGCCGCAAGGCGCCCGGACCGTGAGATCGGCGGCAAGACGTCCAGGTCGCGGCGGGGTCGCTTTCGTCGCGAACACCGCACTTCTTCAGCAGCCTGGGTGACGCACGCGGTGCTCGTCCTTACTTGTCCAAGCGCGCCCCTAGTCGGCGGAAAGCGGCCCCAATCGGGACCCCACGCCCTCCAATTCTCTCTCGAGCGTTTCATGAAGGGCGGTCCAGTTGGGGAAATCCGAACCGATGGGCAGGGCCAATTGCTTGTCGGAATCTCCCACCCTGATGCCTTGCCAGTTTTCGTCCGGATCAATCGCCTCCACCAAGCGCTTGCTGCCCAGAACTGGATGTCCGCCGACCATTACCATTTCAACTTCCTTGGGTCCCGAATGAGTGAGGTCATGGAAGGAGTCTCCGCCACTTCCTTTTCGAACCACGAGAAGATCGGCGAAGAGCCCGGGGGCCAGGGCTCCTATCGCATCATCCTCTCCAACCAATTTGGCTGGGATGCGGGTGGCCATGCTCACGAGTTCGGCTTCGGTGAACACAGGGTGCTCAAGCGAGGCGTTCCAGATCGCCGCGTATTTGAGTTCGTCCAGCATGCCGTCGCTTCCGGTGGGACTCCAGTCCGGGGCTATCGCAATCTGCACGCCGGAAATCTTGGCGTCGGCGACGTCGGTGGTAGCCCCATAGAGCGCGAAATTGCTCCTGGGAGACCAGACCAAGCCCACTCCCAGCTTTGCCATCTCATCGAACTGCGTCCTCCCGAGCGCATCCCCATGCACAAGTATCACGCCCCTCATCAGGAGTCCCCGCGCCTTTAGTATCCTGTATTCAACCGACGCGCTGGCATCGGAGGGATTGCCCTCGCCAAGGTGGATCACAAGGCTCTGCAATCGTCGGCTTTGCAGCTGGGACCGAATTGTCGATACGTCATATTCCGATAGGGTCAGCGGAGTCACTTCGTAGCGAACCGGCTCCAGGCCACCAGCCTTGGATAGCCGGGAACCAACATCCAAGAGCCGCATCAATCCAACGTACGGCGGCTTAAAGGTCTGGCCGAGGTCCCATGCCGACAAGCCCGCCAGCGACGTCGCACCATTCGCCATCGCCTTAATCTCGCCAAATCTGGCCATCGCGGGCCCTAGCCCTTGATCGACCAGGAGCGAATGCGGCTCGGATAGCGCCATCTGGTACTCCGGCGTCTGCTCCCATTCATAGCGGTTAGCGAATGTCCTTCCAGGGCTCCATCTAGGAAAGACATTCCACGTCAAATGGTTATGCAGGTCTATCAAACCAGGGCAGATAGTTGCCCCGGTCTCGATTACCCGAACGCCGCTGGGGGCAGGCGAAGCACCCACCGATTCAATTCTGTCTCCAGATACCACAACCACGCCGTCTGCCAGGACTCCGTTCGGGGTGACTATCTCTCCACGAAGGGCAAAGCGAGTGGGGACAGACGCCGCACACGCACCTGCGGCCAAAACAACGGTCCCCGCAAGACCCAGTATATAGATGAAATCCAGACAACGTCGGCGACGTTCCCGAAGCCAGCCTGCGCGGTTTGGAAACCGGACGCTGGCGCCCCCCAATATGCCGGAGCCTATATGCATAGAATATAGCCTCAATTGTCAGTCGAGGAGGGTCGCGGCTAACTGGAAATCAAATTGACTCCCCTAATCTTTCGCAGCCGTCGGTAACAGGAAGTCAATTTGCGACAACTTTCGGGATTACGTCATTCTACGTAACGACGATGCGGGCCGGCACGGAGACGCGAGCCGACGTGGCGGCCTACGGCGCCCCGCCTAGCACGAGAGTCTGCGCTGAGATGATTGTGACCGGACCGAGAAGCCCCGAGGGCAGGAGCGGGGAATCCGCCTTGTATAGGGACACGCTGGCCCAGGTGACGCGCTGCGCCTCGGGCAACTTCTGGTCCCCGATCAGGCGGTTCGGCCAGAGGTTGGTGACCTTGACGGCGAGATGATTGGCTCCCGCCCTGGCCGCATCCGTTATCTCTAGGCGGAAGGGTTCCTTCCACAGTACGCCGAGCGGCTTCCCGTTCAGGCTGACCTCGGCGAGGTTCTTCACGCTTCCCAGGTCGAGGAAGGCGCGGTGGTCCCGAGCCAGGAATTGATCGGGCAGGGTGAAGTCCTTCTCGTACGTGGCCGTCCCGGAAAAATACCTGATTCCATCAACCGGGGAATCGCTCCAGGAAATCAGGCGATCGAGCGTGCTCGATTCAGGCGCGCCGAGCTTGGGCGGAAAGGTCACCTCCCACGGGCCGCCCAGCACGATCGGGTCGGGCAGTGCGGGAATGCTGGCCTTTCGTGCCTGGCCCGTACCGGTTGTGAAGAGATAGGAGCCCGCCCTCCACGCGGTCAGCTCGACCTGTCCCTGTGAAAACGTGGGGGGCTCCCCGGACAGCCGGTCGCCGTCCGTGAGAATCCCCTGGCCGTCAAGCTGCACCGATGCGAGGGGAGGGCTGGACGGCGCGGCGCGGCGAAAGACCACAAAGACAGAGCCCGCCGGATCGAAGTGAATCGGCAGGGTGGTCCGGCCATTCTCCTCGCGGTACAGCGCCGCCTCCCCATGGACGCCGGTGTCGGGATGCCAGATTTCGGGGATCTTGCCCGAGGCGCGGAATGTGCAATCGATGGAAATGGATTCCTTCCCCTGATTGGAGACAAAATAGATGTCCGCGGGCCCGTCCTGGCGATGGATGAAGAGCAGGTCCCCCTGCGCGGCGGCAAAGTCGGGCGGCTCTGCCAGGGCCTTCCCCAGCGGCTCTCCCCAGACGACCCTGCCCCTGCCGTAGGGGTGCTCCGTCACCGTCTTTCCGTCGCAGGGGCCCCAGACCTTGTCGGCGAGGCCGGCCAGCGCCCGGTCGGATTCAGGATAGCCGGTTAGGCTCGGCGTGTGCGTGGGTTTCGGGCCGTAGACCGTAGCTCCGGCCTGGATCAGGCGGGCGACCTTCTGCAGAATCGGCACGGTCATGCGGTCGGTCTCCGGGAGGACCAGCACGCGGTAGCGCATGCCGCTCGGCAGCGACAGCCGGCCTTCCTCCACGTCCATCAGGCCCAGGAGGACATCGGCGTTGCAGACGTCGTAGTCGTAGCCGGAAGGCACCGCGGGCGCGAGCGAGCCGTGGCGCACGCAGACGGGCGCCCCCTCGCCGTAATAATAGCAGAGGTCGGCCTGGAACCGGCCCTGCTGCAGGAGGAACTGGCAGCGGGCGAGGTAGCGGATCCACGCGGCGCCTTGCACCCACCACGTGTTGGTGCGCTCGAAATTGATGCCCCACGGCCCCATCGACATGCCCGGTTGTCGATCGAGCCAGGGCTGGTGGGCGTAGCGATGGAACACGAAACGATTGATGCCCAGGCAGAATTCCTGGTCCCCCATCGCCTTGAGCGAATATGGGTCGTTCTTCCAGGCAGCGGTGGCTGGAACGGAGGTGAAGGATTCGGTCGCGGCGATGTTCTGGCCATACAGATGGGCGGCGCAGGCGGCCTCCTTCGGATCGTCGATCCTGCCATCGCGCGTCTGGTTGACCCAGAACTCGCCCATGGGGATGTCGGTGTATTTCTTGCAGAGCAGCTGGTCGGCCACGGTGGGCATCCCGATGCCGGTGGCCTCCGACATCAGGCCCATGCCATGGGAATGGGCGTACTCCTGGATCACGGCGTAATGGTCTTCCGCGACGAGATCCGCCTGCGTGCGGCGGAAATCCCATAGGAAGCGCTGGGTGAGCTCCGCCGAGCCGATGATCCTTCCGGCCAGGGCCGGCAGCCAGGGGGTGAGGTCGTACCCGCGGAGCCTCTTGAATTCCGCGGGCATCCGCGGGGTCCAGTTGCCGCACCCGGCCTCCCAGCTGTCGAGCAGGACGTACCTCAGGGTCGTCCCGACCCGGGCGGGGGAATCGGCAAACACCGGGCCGAACATATTCGAGATGTGGTGCTGGACCGCCGGCGCGCTCATCTTGTCGCATTCCAGGCCGCCGGTGGTGGAGGGATGGGTCGTGGCGCCCGTGCTGGTGGAGCCGATGCGCATGACCGTCCAGGTGCCGGCCGGAGCAAGCCAGTCGCGCCGGCCGGTCAGGTTGACGATCGACCCTGGATCGATCGCCTCCTTCGCCGAGAGCGCCATTTCGACGAATTCGCTGGAATTGACGGAGGGCAGAAGGCCGACACGGTCCTCGACGTGGTCGAGTTGCGCCCCGCCGAAGTCCAGGGCCGTCACGGAGACCCGCTTTGCCCCCGGGGAGCCGCCTCTCCACACGAGGCGGAAGAACCTTGCCGTGGTGGCCTTGAACGACGCGCGGGTCACGTTTCCGCTTGGCCATGAGCGCGTCGCGTTCTCGTCCTCGCCGACCCTCTCGAAATGGACGCCGTCGCTTCCGGCCTCGACATTCCATGAGGCGCGCTCGTCCGTGGTGGCGATATGGACCGACCGAAGCGTGACCGGACCGGCGTACTCGGACTGGATCCAGTGCGGTTGCTCCGCGTTCCCGATGTCGATCTCGGCGGCGGCGGCGTTTGGCCCGAGGAGCCTCGCCCCGTCGAAGGCGGGATCGCTGGAGGTTATCCTCAAGGGCGGTGGCGGGCTTGAGCCTTCCGGGGTCGGAAAGGCGAGCAGCGCGATATCCTCGTAAAATCCCCGGATCGTCTCGGGCTGCGGCAATTCAAGCGCTATTTTCTGGCCGCCGGCCGCCTGGCGCTCGCTCCACACCACCTTCTTCATCGATTCCGAGGCGGGCACCCACGGTCCGCCCGACTCGCTCCATCCGTCGCAGCCTTCCATCGCCATTTCAAGGTTCAGGCGATGGGCCTCCTCCATCGCCTGGTGGACCAGCGCCCTCCACTCGGGGCTCATGAAGACGACGGGCCCCTTCACGCTGCTCTGGTCCACGGTGAATATCTGCGCGCCGGCGAGGCCGATCTGCTTCATGGCCGCGAGATCGGCGGCAATTCCCTCGCTGGAGACGTTGCCGCTGACCCAGTGCCACCAGGTTCGCGGCCTGGCCGAGTCCGGTGGCGACGCAAACCCCTGCGCCAGGCGATCGTCGATCTGCGGCTTGTTCCCGTCGGGGCCCGGCAGGGCGGAGGATTCCGGCTGACCGCGGACCAGCAGGGGTCCTGCGGAGCCCAGAAGGCAGGCAAGGGCGAAGACTCTCAGGTGTTTCATGGGTGGATTGGGGCTCATTCGATGGGGCATTTTTTGCGATTCTTGCGGTTGGCGCCGGTCGCCGGATTCTGGGGGAACCTGGGCCAGGAAACAAGGGCGGCCGGGCCCGAGGTCCCGGTCAAGCAGCGAGCCGGCGGCGGGCGCATTTTCGCGGGATATGCTGCCTTTGCCACGTCAGTTTGCTTTTAGGATGGCCAGGGTCCGCCCGGAGGCCGTCTATTTCGCCCCTTCCAGGACTCCGCGGAATCCGTAGATGCGGCTGTCCTTTGCGGGCAGCTGGGAGACGCCCGCAATGGCGTCGCAGCCGCTGGTTGGATCCATGTAGGAGCCGCCCCGGAGCATGCGGTAGCCGTCCAGGCCCGCGTGATAGGAAGTGGTGTAGGAGTCGAGGGTCCACTCGGCGACATTGCCCACTAGGTCGCACGCGCCGTACGGGCTGTTGAACCCGGCGTAGCTACCGACGGGCGCCAGCTTTCCCGAGCCGTTCTTTTCGATGTCGCAGTTGCAGCGCGCGACGCCACCTGCACCAGGCGCCTCGTCTCCCCACGGATATTTCCTGCCCGGCAGCGGGTTGGGGACCTTCTTGGTCTCGTCGCCGTCCAGAAACAGTCCGCCCCGCAGCACCTTTTGGAATTCGGCCTCGGTGGGCAGCCGCAGTCCCGCCCAGTCCAGGAAGGCCTCGGCCGCATACCAGGAGACGTAGTTGACGGGGTAGTTCTCCCGGCCGGGCACGACGGCGTAGGTGCCGTCGTCGTTGCGCCGGATGCCGCAGCGTTCCGCGTTCGCCATCTGCTTGCTCCAGCCCCGGCCGTTCTTCCCGGCCGCGTTCAGGTAGTCGGCATACATGCCGACGGTCGTCTCGCATTTGGCACAGTAGAACGTGGGCAGCGCGGCCGTGCCGATATGGCTCTTCGAGCCGTCGAAGCCGCCGCCGGGAACGAGGTCCATGTTGAACGCGCCCCCAGGCACCCGGACCATGCGCAGGGCGCGGACCTCGATGTCCACCTGCGCCATGTCCGTGATTCCGAACTGGTCGATGCCCCACCAGGCGTTCTTCTTGTGGCCCGGGGACTCGACGATGCCGACGCCGTTGCCGCGGAGGAAATGCCCGGGAAGCAGGCTCCAGCTCTTGCCGTCGTCGAGGCTCACCTCAACGAAGACGTAGGCCGGCGCGGCGGGCGTGAGGTCCGGGACGTCCAGGTCGTATTCGAGGCGGATGAACGGTCCCCCGACTTCCGAGGACGCCAGGTCGGAGTCCTCATGGCTTACGGGCAGCCACTGGGCGCAGGCCCTCGGCTGCAGCGCCGCCAGCAGGCCAGCGGCGACAAGGATGGCGCGGCCCATGGGGCGGTCAGACGCTCTCGTTCACGACCCAGGGCTTGCGATAGGTCCGCCTCAGGTACGCGTTGGCGTCGGGCGCGTCCTTGAACGTCTCGGTCGTCCCGTCAAAAGTGAGCTTCCTGTTGCCGACGCGGTAGGAGATGTTGGCGAGATGGCCGAGCAGCGTCGAGTAGTGGCCCTGCTCGACGTCGGCATTGGGCCGTTTCCGCGTCCGCACGCAGTCGATGAAGTTGGTCTGATGCTCATGGTCGGTCTCGTGTCCCGTGATCGTCGTCCCCATCTCCCCCTTCTCGTTGCAGACCTGCCAGCCGTCGCCCATCCGGCCAAAATACATGAATCCCTTGGTTCCGAAGACCTCGATGCGCGTGGCGTTGAGCGGCCAGTTGGGGACCAGCCCCTTGTTTCGGCGCTCATCGGGGGTCTTCGTGAGGTAGGGCGTCCACAGGGCCGCCTCGAAGAGCATCGTCAGCTTGCCGTACTCGTAGGTCACCAGCTGGGTGTCGGGGATCTCGCGGCCGTCGGTCAGCGCAATGACGCCGCCGGCCTGCACGACCGTGTCGGGATAGGGCTTGTCGCCTATCAGGCAGCGGGCGATGTCCAGCTGGTGGACGGCGTCCTCGGGGATGGCGCCGCAGCCGTACTCCCACTTGTTGACCCAGCGGCGGTCGGGATGATAGGGCAGCACGGCTGCTGGCCCGCACCACGTGTCGTAGTCGAATCCGTCCGGGACGGGCACCGGCTGGCTGCTCGCCTCCCTTTCGAAGGAGTGTTGCATCATGTTGAGGACACGTATGATGTAGACGTCGCCGAGCTCCCCGGAGCGAATGAAGTTGGCGGCGTCCTGCAGGTACTGCGCGCTCCGGCACTGCGTGCCGACCTGCACGATGCGCTGGTACTTGCGCGCGGCCTCGATCATCTTCCGCCCCTCCCAGAGATCGTGGGTCATGGGCTTTTCCACGTAAACGTCCTTGCCCGCCTGGCAGGCCATGATGGTGCCGAGCGCGTGCCAGTGGGTCGGCGTCGCGTTGACGATGGCATCCACCCGCTTGTCGTCGAGCATCCGCCGGAAATCCTGCACCATCTTCGGCTGCGTGTCCTGCGCCTCCTCGACGATGGCGCGGGTGCGCGCAAACTTCCGCGTGTCCACGTCGCAAAGGTACGCGACCTCAGTGTCGCCCCTCTTGGCGAAACTCTCGGCGAGGTAGGCGCCGCGGCCGCCCAGGCCCATCACGCCGATGACGACCTTGTCGCCCGGTCCGGCGGCAAGGCTGCGGGTCCGGGAGAGGACGGCCAGGCCGGCGAGGGCCCCCGCCGATGTCCTGACAAATTGCCGGCGGGTGATTGAATCGCCGGGCGCCGCGCTGGCGCCGGCATCTTCCGCAGGGGACGGGACGGGCGTTGGCTGGCCGGCCGGCTGGGTCGGCTCGACCGCGGCGTGACGACTTTGCGGGCTGACGGTGTTTCTATTCATGATATAGGGTTAACGGCTGACAAATGTGGCGGGTACCCTCCATGCCTGCAAATCCTCAGATCGTTCAGTGGCGCCGTGCAACCCTTCCGGCACCCGCCGTCAGCGGTTGTCCAGTTCCTCGGCGGCCGTTGCCCTCGACCCCTGCGCCGCGAGGCCTCGGCCTTTCCTCGGGGAGCCGGAAAAGCTTCTGCCTTGGGTCGGGTGCGGCCTTAAGCGGTGTCTGGGCGGGCGCCTGTCGCGCGGGAATCCGGCGACGGGTGCCGCGGCGCGGCTTCAGTCGTCGCGACTTCTGCGCGGGCGGGAGGTGCCGCGCGCTCCTTTTGACGTGACCGCGGGGGAGCCGCCTCCAGAATGGGGCTATCATGCGCTGGCACCACTACCTGGCCTATTTCTTCGGAGGCGCCTTCCTCGCGAACACGCTTCCCCATCTCGGCAATGGGATCTCGGGCCATTCCTTCCAGAGTCCCTTTGCGACTCCCCCCGGGGAAGGCCTGTCCTCCTCGACGGTCAATGTTCTGTGGGGACTCTTGAACCTTGCCGCAGCCTATCTGCTCCTGTGCCGGGTCGGGAAGTTCGAGCTGCGCAATTCCCGGCACGTTCTTGCCGCGGGGGCGGGCTTCCTGCTCCTCTCGCTGATGCTCGCCCGCGCATTCGGACGGTTCCACGGGGGTCTGTGAGTCTTGGCCCCGCGGCAGTGGCCGGCAGGCGCTCCCCACGGGCCGCGCCGCCCCGGCGAAACGAGCCGAGAAAGCGGGTCCGGCGCGGAACAGACGCCCGGGCGGGTTTCCGTTCGCCATCGGCCTCAATTGTTCTGAAAGTGCCGTCTGTCGCCGAAAATCCGCCGCCGTCCTCCAAGGAGATCTCGATTCGACTCATGCCCACGCGACCACTGATCCGCCTTCGCGCGCTGCGCGCCGCCGATTACGACCAGGTCTACGCGATCTGGAAAGTCGCGGAGGGCGTCGGCCTTGGCGAATCCGACAGCCGGGAAGCCGTCCGGCGCTTCGTCAGGAGGAACCCGGGCCTAAGCCAGGTCGCCGTCTCCGAAGGCCGCGTGATTGCGGCGGTGCTGTGCGGCCACGACGGCCGGCGCGGTTACCTGCACCACCTTGCCGTTGCCCGAAGATGGCGGCGCAAGGGGGTGGGAAGGACTTTGGTCTCAACCTGCCTCGAAAGCCTCCGCAGGGAGGGCATCCCAAAGTGCAACCTGTTTCTCTTCGCCGGCAATGGGCCGGGCAAGGTGTTCTGGAAACGCTTGGGCTGGGTTGTTCGGGCCGACCTTCGGCTCGTGCAATTCGGGACGGCGGGGATCCCCAGCCGCAGCCTCACGAGTTGCTGACGGCGGACGGTGGCTCGTCCCCGGGGCGGGACGGCTGTCCGCCGGGACCGACGGTCCAGATAGAGGGGGTGAAAAGGGCGGGGAGCCCATGGGAGGCGGAGGGGAATTCCGTCATTACGGCGAAGTGATTGGGCATAAGTAGTTCCCGCACCGAATGAGGCATTGACCTTGCGAAATCACTTCGCATCTTCGACCCGTGAGCTTCCCTGCCGAGATCAAGAGACTCTGCAAACTGCATGGCACCGCAAGGGCCGCGAAGCTGTGTGGAGTCACCGCCCGGACGCTTCAACTTTGGGCGCGGCGCAAGGGGAATCCAAACACGGCCACCAGGGTGGGGGCCCTCGCTATCCTGCGCTCGGTGAACGGCAAGCGAAGGGGACTCTGAGCATTTTCGCAAAATCCATGACAATGCCCCCAAGCATGGCGCGGCCCCTCAGGCGCATCCTGAACAGAGCCCGGCAGAAGGAAGCGGAGCACGATTACGCCGCCATCCTAAGCACCGCCGTCGACGGGTTCTGGCTCATGGACACCAACGGCCGGATATTTGAGGTCAACGAGTCCTACTGCCGGATGAGCGGCTACTCGCGCGAGGAGCTGCTGGACATGCACATTCTGGACGTGGAGGCGGATGCCACGCCGGGGGACCTCAAGGACCAGTTCGGGGTGGTCATGGCGATGGGCAGCGACCGGTTCGAGCGCCGGCACCGCCGGAAGGACGGCAGCATCTTCGAGGCGGACATAAGCGTCCACTTCGTCAATCGCAACGGCGGCTACTTCATGGCCTTTCTCCAGGACATCACCGCGCGCAGGCGTTCGGAGACCATCCTCGAGAAGGCCAACGAGTACCTCGAAAAGAGCATGCGCGACCGCACGACCCAGCTGGAGTCCGCCAACGCCCAGCTGGCGGCTGCCAACGCGAAGCTGGAAGCCGCGAACGCACAGCTGCACCTGAAGGCCGCCGCGCTTGCATCCGCCGCCAATGCCATCGTCATCACGAACAAGGACGGCATAATCGAATTCGTGAACCCCGGCTTCAGCGCGCTCACGGGCTTCTGTCCCGAGGAGGCCATTGGGCACAACCCCGGGGAATTGATCGGATCGGGCAAGCACAGCGCCGCGTTCTTCACGCAGATGTGGGAGACGATCCTGGCCGGGAACGTCTGGCAGGGCGAAATGTACAACAAGCGCAAGGACGGCACCCCTTACGCGGAGTTCATGACCATCACGCCGGTGCGGGTCGAGGGAGGCCCAATCAGCCACTTCGTGGCCTTCAAGGAGGACATTACCCGGAGAAAGGAGGCGGAGGCCCGCATTCGCGAGCAGGCTGACGTCATCGAGCAGGCGCCTGTGGCGATCGTCATCACCGATCTCGCGGGCCGGGTGACGTACTGCAACGCGGGCGCCGTGCGCATGCACGGGCTAAAGAAGGAGGAGCTGATCGGGCACACGGCCGAGGAGATCTTCTCCCCGGAGGCGCTGGATCTCCTTGTCCCCGCGAGCAGTGCGACCCTCGCTGCCCAAGCCTGGCGGGGTGAGGTGCCCTTCCAGACGCGCGACGGCAGGCGAATCGTGGCGGACTGCCACATGAGCCTCATCCTGGATGAGGCGGGCCGCCCGAAGGCGCGGCTCTCCATCGCCGTGGATGTCACCGACAAGAAGCATTTCGAGGAGCAGGCCCTGCGCGCGCAGCGGGTCGAGAACCTCGGGATGCTTGCCGCCGGAATCGCCCACGACCTTAACAACGCTCTCTCCCCGATCATCATGGCCGGCCCGCTTCTGAGGGACAAGGTGGTCGACGCCACCGGGCTGAGCATGCTGGACATCGTCGAGAAGAGCGCCGCGCGCGGCGCCACCCTGGTCCGCCAGATGCTTTCCTTCGCGCGCGGAACGGCCGGCCTGAAGCAGCTCGTGCAGGTCAAGCACGTGGCCCGGGAGGTGGTCGATCTGGCGAGGAGCACCTTCCCGAAGTCGATCCAAGTGGAGTCGCATCTGCCCAGCGACATGTGGCCCATACTGGCCGACCCGACGCAAATCCATCAGATCTTCATGAACCTGTGCATCAACGCGCGCGACGCGATGGGACAGGGGGGCGATCTCACGCTCACCGCGGCGAACCGGACGCTGGACGCGGAGGGGGCCGCGAAGATCTCCGGTGCGCGGCAGGGCAAGTTCCTCGCGGTCGAGGTGCGCGACTCCGGCACGGGCATCCCCCCCGAGGTGCTGGAGAGAATCTGGGAGCCGTTCTTCACCACAAAGGGACTGGGCAAGGGCACCGGGCTCGGCCTCTCGACGGTGCTCGGCATCGTGCGCCAACACGAGGGCTTCCTTACGGTGGAGACCTCCACAGGGGGGCCGGCCGGCTCCGGCACGGCGTTCACCGTCTACCTGCCGGCTGCGCAGGGTGAGGCCGAGGACGAGGGCGCCGCGCTCGGCGTCCTGCCGGCCCGGGGCCAAGGCGAGATGATCCTCCTTGTCGATGACGAGGAATCGGTGCGCGACGTCAGCACAAGGGCGCTCCTCAAGTTCGGCTACAGGGTGGTTGCGGCGAACGACGGAGCGGAGGCGATCTCAGTGTTCGTGGCAAACGCCGCGGACGTGCGGCTCCTCCTCACCGACATGCAGATGCCCGCAGTGGGTGGCTCGGCGCTGGCCCTTGCGCTTCGGTGCCTGAAGCCCGACCTCCCCGTGGTTGTCATGAGCGGGGCCGAAGAGGTGCGCGACGAGAGGCTGAAGAAGTTCGCGGTGACGTATCTTTCCAAGCCGTTCGAGGCCCAGACGCTGCTTGCGACCGTGCGCCACGCGCTCGACGCTGCCGCGGCCAGGTGACCGCCTCCCCTGCGTTGACGGGTTGACCCGGCCGCGGTTTCGCCGGAACGGCCCTGACGGGGCGTAATGATTGGAAGGGTGCCCGGGGAGGCGCCCTTCGCGGAATGCCCGCGAGATCATTCAGCTGGTCGGTTGCCTGCGCGGCGGCGTGTCTGGGGACGCTTTGGTTGCGATCGAGGCGGCCCTGGCCGGCGCCATGAGGCCGGCGAGCATCGCCAGGACGCATCCGCCGGAGGGGCTTGCGGACGCTGAATGCGCGGGGAGACCGACGGCCGCTCGAGAGCGGGAGAGCGGCGCGCCGGAGTCCGCACGAAGCAACCGGGCCCGTGGCCCGCGAGCGCCGCCGCCGGGGCGCAACGGGAAGAATTCACGCGTCCCATGGGTGGATCCCTATCAAGCTTGCGCCATTCATCAACGCGACGAGCCGTTCATGTAATGCCTCTCGCGCAGTCGCGGTGTGCCGCGCAACTTTCCCCGCGTCGCCCAACCGGGCGGCAAGAATCAAAACCATATCCGCCATGAATGTCATCAACATCGCTTCGCTCCGCGGCGGCGCCCTTGGCGCCGCGCTAGTCCTCGTCTCCGCCATAGCCTCCGCCAAGGACACCGCTCCGGCGGACTCCGCCGCCCAACTGTTCGCCACCGCCGGCGTTGTGCCAGTCGAGGCGGCAAAGCCCTACCGTGAGCTCAATTCCGGGGCGTCTGCCGTCCGCATCGGGACCTGGCGGAGCACCGTCTCGCTAAGACTCGGCCGGCCGAGCGAAGTCCTGGCCGACGGCACATGGCTCTACCGGAACTACACCGTCGACGGGAGCCTCGCTCACGGCACGCTGGTGGTGAAATTCGAAAATGGCGACGTGTCTCAGCTCTCGCTCGTCTCGCCCACCGTGGAGGCCGCGATGATGACGACCCCCGCCGGCGCGAAGGGCCAAAAGCTCGTAGCGTCGAAATAGTCGGTGCCCCCATACGCTGGAACAGCAGGAGGCCGCAGGGCGAGACTCTGCGGCCTGCCTTGTCTCGGAGGACGCCCAAGACCGCCCCTCAGGGCTTGTGGGATTTGGCTCACGGGCATCGGGACCGCGCCTTCGGAAAACGAGCGAAGATTTCTCACGGTCATCTAGGGATTCTGCTTAACCGGATTTTTGCGCCCTCACAGGATGGTCATCGATCGTCCCTCGCCCATGAATTGCCCGAGGTGATCCGAGAGCGTTACGACGATACGCCCTTCCTAGGGTGTCTGCTTGACTTCGGCCCTTGTTGCCCTCGCGGCCGCGCGCGCCTCGGTTGTCGAATGCTCCATTGGTTTTTGTGCAAGACAACGAATGGTGCGCTCGCACCTTCGCATTGTTTCGCCAATTTCGCCGCCCCACCCGTCAACTTAAGGCAGTTGAGAATACGATCTGCCAGGCGGCGGCCGCTCGCGCAAAAGTGCGCCGCGCATGACCCGGGTCAGGTTGTCGCAATCGAAGGGCTTGTTGAGGAAGCCGTCTGGCTTGTCGCCATTGAATTCAGAGATTGCCTCCTCCTCGTTGAACCCGCTCATGAGCACGATGCGCGCGTCGTCGCGAATCTTCCGCAGCTCGGCGTATGCCTGGATTCCGTCCATGTGGGGCATCGTGAGATCCATGAGCACCAGGTTGAACCGGTCCGACTCCCGCTGGAAGATCCCGACGGCCTCGCGCCCATCGTTCGCCAACACCACCTCGAAACCGAGCTCCCGCAGCATGAGTGCCGCGACGATGCGGATGCCCTCCTCGTCGTCCACGACCAGCACGCGGCCGGCGCCGCGCCAGGGCGTGCCCTCCGCCTCCACCTTGACGGGCTGGAATTCCGCCGGCACGCAGGGGAGGAGCATCTTGAACGTCGAACCGCGGCCCAGCTCGGAGTAAACCCTTAGCGCGCCCTTGTGCCCCCGCACGATGCCAAGCACGGCAGAGAGTCCGAGGCCCCGCCCCGTAAACTTTGTCGTGAAGAAGGGATCGAATATCTTCTCCCTCGTCTCCGGGCTCATGCCGCAACCGGAGTCCGACACCTCCAAGTAGGCGTACGGGCCCGGTGCCAGCTCCGGGGCGAAGATCGTGCCTTCCAGGAAGGATCGGTCCACCGTCACGAGGCCGGTGCTGACCTCGATGTCCCCGTTCTCTTCCCCGATCGCCTCGGATGCGTTCATGACGAGGTTCATGATCACCTGGCGTATCTGCGTCTCGTCGGCCTCGACCGCCGGCAGCGTCTTCAAGAGGTTGAAGCGCAGCACAGCCCACTTGCTGATGGAGATCTTCAGCATGTGGGTGGTGTCCTCGAGAAGTTGGTTGAGGGACAGGCGCTTCACCGCGAAGCGCCCCTTGCCGGCATAGGCGAGCATCTGCTTGCATAGGTCGGCGGCCCGCCGGCAGCCTTGCACGATTCCCTCCATGTTCGCTTGCAGGGCCGAATTGGCTGGCAGGCCATCGCTTACCAAACTGGCATTGCCGAGGATCGCAGTGAGGATGTTGTTGAAGTCGTGCGCGATGCCGCCGGACATCACGCCAAGGCTTTCGAGCTTCTGGGACTCCTGGAGCTTCAACTGGAACTGCTCGCGTTCGGCCTCCGCTCGGAGGCGGGCGCTGATGTCGCGTATATTGCATTGGATCATTTGTACGCCGTCCACCTGATAAGCGGTGCTCACAAATTCCACGTCGATCTGCCGTCCGTCGCTGGCTTGGAGCGGCAAATTCTCGTAGCGGACCGACTTCTTTTCGCTCAATTCGGCGAGGATCCCTTCGCTGGCAGGATGTTCCATGAACAATCCCAGTTCCCAGATGGCCTTCCCGGTCAATTGGGCACGGGGATAGCCAAGGAGTTCTACGAAGTGGGGATTTGCATCGACGACCGTCCCGGTCTCGGCGGCGACAAGCAAAATCCCGTCCTGGGCGGTATCGAATAGCCGCCGGTAGCCGGCGTCGGAGGCCCTCTGGGCCTTCTCCAGCCGCTTGGGCTCGGTGATGTCGCGCGCCACCTTCGAGGCGCCGACTATTGCGCCGGAGGTGTTTCGGATCGCTGACACCGTGACCGAGAGTTCGACCAGCGTGCCGTCCTTTCGCACGCGCGTTGTCTCGAAATGCCGGACGTTCTCGCCGCGCCCGATCTTGGCGAGGATCTCAGCCTCCTCGGCCCGGCGTTCCGGCGGGACCAACCGGTAGACGGACTCGCCGAGCATTTCGGACGACGTATAGCCGAGGATTCGCTCCGCGGCCGCATTCCAGCTGGTGACTATCCCTTTGAGGTCCTTGCCAATGATGGCGTCTTCCGAGGACTCCACGATCGAGGCAAGCCGCGCCGCCGCCTCTTCCAGCCTCTTGCGTTCCGTAATGTCAACCCGGATGGCGATGTACCGGCGCGGGGTGCCGTCGGCGTTGACGAACGGCACGATGGTCGTTTGCACCCAGTAGAACGAGCCGTCCTTCGCCCGATTCCTGATTTCGCCATGCCAGGTGTGCCCAGCCGAAATGGTCCCCCACATGTTGCGGAAGAAATCCTTCGAATGGTGGCCCGAGTTGATGATGCGGTGATCCCGCCCGAGTAGTTCGCCGCGCGAATACTTGGATATGGCGCAGAACTTGTCGTTGACGTAGGTGATCCGTCCCAGCGGGTCGGTGACCGCGACGATGGCGCACTCGTCGAATGCGGCCCTGACGTCGTCGCCTGCGTCAAACGACTCCATCGGTCTATCCTTGGTGCGCATCGGCGAGACAATACCTCAAAAGCTGAAAAGCGGCCCAATACCTTATTTGCATCGTGCCGATAGCTGCTGGCTATGGCTCAGCCAGATTGCGCGTGCGCAAGTTCGAAAGTCTCGCGCATGCGAACTGCGGCTGCGGGCCTTGATCACAGAGCGATGCGACAAAACAATATTTCGAAAATGCGATTTTGGGATTGCCGTATGCACATAAAACTACATTGTAGGCTTCATGGCGGCCATTCTGGGTGCATTTGAACAGGCGGTGCTGCTTGCCGTCATCCGGCTCGGCGACGAAGCCTACGGGCGCGCCGTCTTGAAGGATGTCCAGGCGCGCCATCGCCAAGGTGTCGCGGCGGGAGCAGTGCACTCCACATTGGAGCGGTTGCAGAGCAAAGGCCTGCTAAGTTCGCGCTTGGGGCCAGGCACTGTTGTTCGCGCGGGACGCGCACGACGTTACTACCGCGTGCGGCCCGAAGGCGTCCGCGCGCTCGATGATGCCCGTAGGGCGATTGATCAACTCTGGCGTGGGCTCCGGTGGCCTCCGCAGCATGAGAAAGGATTCGCATGACAAAGCGCCGCGGGCCGCCCGCATGGGCGGATGCCTTGGTCGGCCTTATGGTCGACGCCGACGATCGCGAGAACGTTACCGGGGATCTCATCGAAGAATATCGCGAATCAATCCTCCCTGCTGTGGGGATGACGCGTGCCGACCTTTGGTATTTCCGCCAGGCCTTTGGCTACGTTTGGGATGCGACGGTACTCTGGGGCGCGCTTCAAGCGGTGGCATTTCTAGCACGAGCCACTTGTGATTGGTTTTGGCCGACGCATGATTTCTCGCTCCGTGCCTCGATTTCGACCTGCACCGGCGTGGCGATCGGACTGTCCGTAGGACTGTGGTCCGGATGGCGAACCGCATCACTTCGCGCGGGAGCATTTGCGGGACTGACGTCAAGCGCAATTGCAGCAATCATGTCAATCGCAGGACTGGCGCTGATGTTCGCAGCCTTTCACGATCCAGCGACTCGTGCCGCAATCGACGGCAGCGGCGGACTCTCGGAATGTCTCGAGTTGCCGGTGTTGCTCATTGTCCCCAACACGGCCCTGGGGCTTGTAGGCGCCGTGCCGGGAAAGCTCCTTAGGAAGCGGCTCCAATTACGAATTAGGGAATAGCGGCCCGGAATGCTCAGCGGCTTCAGGGCCGCCGCCGTCCTCTTGATCACTCGTAGTGTGAGATGGTGCGGTCGCCGAGAATCGAAACCGGCATTCAAGAAGGCGCACCAAATTCACCGCAGCGGTGCGTCGCCGGGGGCGGGGTTGGACCTCGATCGACCGATCCCTCTCCCAAGGGGCGAGCCTAAGGGCCGTAAATTACCAGGCAGGACACCCTACAGCACGCTAACCGGCATTCCGACCTCCACGATCCCCTCCAGCGTAAGCACGTCCCAGTTGGCCAACCGGAAGCAGCCATGGGACTCCGTGCGGCCCACGTTCTCCGGATCCGGCGTCCCGTGGATCCCATAGCCGGGCCTGTCGAGGCCAATCCAAGCCAGGCCGACAGGGTTGTTCGGACCCGGCGGCACGGAGAGCTTGTGGCCAAGCATCCTGCCCTCCTCGGACTCTGGAAACAGGTCCGGATCGAAAGTGTAGTCGGGATTGGGAATAACGACGGTCACGTGAAGGCTGCCAACGGGCCTCTTTTCCACCATCCGCGCAATGCTCACCGGGAAATGCGCGATCACGCGACCCAGCGCGTCGAACACCTCGAGTTCGTGGGTGTCCAGCGAGATCACGATCTGCGCCGCGGTGCCGCTAACGACCACGCGCTCCACCGCGGGAACCACAATCCTTGTGCCGGGCAACACGGCCTCCCAGTCGACGTTTGGATTCAACCTTCGGATAAGATTTGGGTGGGAATGAAACCGTTCGGCAGCCAGCTCGAGGGCCGACGCATAGCCCAACGTCGGCAGTTGCGACTTCTCGAGCCACGTCTTCGGCTCGGGATGCAATCCGCCTAGCTCGATCGCCGTGAAGGTATAGCTGCCAAGCGCCGGCGCTGATAGCCGCAGGTGCTCCCGCGTTGTCGCGTCCAGGAGGCCCGTTTCCGCGATTCCGGCGCCCCGCTGAAAGGCGCTCAACGCCGCCGCGGTCTGGAGGCCTGCGACGCCGTCGATCGAACCGCAGGAAAAGGCGCGCCGGTGCAGTTCGACCTGCAGTTCGAGTGTCGAGTCGATGCGCAGCTCCTGTTTCGGCGCGTCTGTCGGCGTGTCGTCCCCCGGGGGGGCGGCCGCCAGCCTCTCGACGCAGCAAAGGAAGGGAAGGATGGCCAGGGTAAATCGGATGCGGCGCGGCGGCATCGCGTGGCTTCACTTTCCGCGTTGAAATTGCATGCCTAAGATATTACTATATAACATATTAAGTAACATGCTTGATGGCGGATGCGCTGCGCAACCTTCTGGGGATTTCTGCCGTCCAAATAAGGTGCCGGGTGAAGACGCGATCTTGTTAATTTTGTTCATTGTGGCGCGGAGCGCCCGACAAACCGCTTGCGGACGGATTTGGTGGTGAATCGCAGGAGGCCGAGCTTATTCCATCTTGAACTTGGCGTTGCCTGCCCGAGTCTATGCGCGTGGTCAAGGCTTTGAGAAATAAGGTCATCATTTCCTGCGCGGTGACCGGTTCCATTCATACGCCGACCATGTCCCCGCATCTACCGGTTACGCCGGGCGATATCGCCCGCCAGGCGATCGAAGCTGCAGCGGCAGGGGCGTCAATCCTGCATCTACATGCTCGGGATCCTAAGGACGGCCATCCCACTCCGGATCCTGCAGTCTTCATGGAATTCCTGCCGTTGATCAAGCAATCGACGGACGCCGTGATCAACATCACGACCGGCGGAGGCCTTGGCATGACAGTTCAGGAGCGGATGGCCGCAGCATTGAGTGTAAGGCCCGAACTCGCGTCGCTAAACATGGGGTCGATGAACTTTGGTCTCTTCCCGGCCCTCGAGAAGTACCATTCGTTTCGTTATCCTTGGGAACGCGCGTACCTGGAAATGACGCGCGACTTCATATTTCGCAATACATTCAAGGACATTGAGATCTTGCTCAAGGATCTTGGCGAGGGATGCGGGACTCGTTTCGAATTTGAATGTTATGACGTGGGCCATCTCTATAATCTCGCGCATTTTCTCGACCGTGGCCTGGTTAAACCGCCACTTTTTATCCAGACGATCTTTGGCATTCTCGGCGGCATCGGTCCCGATCCTGAGAATGTCGCCCACATGAAGCGTATTGCAGACAAACTCTTTGGAGATGGCTATCTTTGGTCGGTCCTGGCGGCCGGTCGCCATCAGATGTCGCTCATCACAATGGCCGCAATCATGGGCGCAAATGTTCGGGTCGGCCTCGAAGACAGCCTTTATCTCGAGAAAGGGCGTTTGGCGGTGTCCAGTGCCGAGCAAGTGCGCCGAATCCGGACGATGCTCGAGAATCTATCGCTGGACGTCGCCTCCCCCGCCGATACGCGGGAGATGCTTTCACTCAAGGGGATGGCTAACGTGGGATTTTGATCGCCGCGAAGTCCGGATTTCTGCTCGGCGGCATCGGAGACGATGCGCCGACAACTGCTGCCAGGATTCTGGTTATGGGCTGGCAGCCGTTTCCAGCACCAATACCCAGTCAGGGTCGCCGGCACTGTTCCTGGCGGGAGAGGTGAGTCTTCGCGTGCCGGCATTGGAGAACGGCGAGCCGGCGATGGGAGTAAAGGCGTTGGCGCTGGGGTCGAACCAGCGGGCCATCACGAGGTTGCGGAGCCTGGTCATGGCGACGGTGATCGTCCCACCCTGTGGCAGGTAGGCCATGCCGAGCGATCCGTCCGGCGTCAGGGCGGCGGCCACATAGTCGTTGGCGACAAATGATCCGCTGGAGACGAAACTGCCGTAGCCCGCGGTGACGAAGGCGTGGGTCTGGTCCGGCACCAGATCATACCACTTCCGGGCACCAAACAGGCTCTCCATGTAGCCTAGTTGAACGACGCCAGGCGAGTCGAGATGGCTCCGCCAGCCAGGCAGGAATCTCCAGATATAGTGATTGCCGTAAAGCTGACCGGTCGCCCCGGAGAGCATCGCCCAGTATTCCTGCATGCGCAGATTGCGCGTCGAACCGCCGTCCGTGGAGTCGTTCCGCTCGAATTCGAAGTTGGCCTCTCCCATGAACACCGGGGTGGTGGCCGACTGATTGTAGGCATGAAGCACTTCGGCGTACGTCGGAAAATAGGTGTAGGCGAGGTTGAGGCCGACGATGGGCGCCCAGTTCGGGTCGTCCAACGAGCTGCTCGCCTGGTAATTC
>Ga0209415_10006418_pt1 | contig 20910 bp, 27 predicted proteins | sample PeaSoiSIISIP2007_FD_187696 | JGI IMG/M metagenome (GOLD analysis project Ga0209415, IMG submission 187696) | Peat soil microbial communities from Weissenstadt, Germany - SII-SIP-2007 (SPAdes) (version 2) | ecosystem: Environmental > Terrestrial > Soil > Wetlands > Peat | place: Germany...
AGCGCGGAGTCCAGTCGTCTTCGCCTGAGACACTACTGAAATACTCTTCGATCATTTGCTTTCGACGCGACAATCGGTAGCGACCGCACATCAGAAAATTATGGCAGATCGGGAGAGCGTCCGGCGTACGGGGAGCGGTTTGCGCCCGCTGATCCGGGCGTCCTACTCGCTAAGCGGTTTGCCTTCCCAAACAAGCTCTGTCATTCTTTGACATGAAAGTCTCATAGTCCGCACCCTCACAAATTAAGATGGCTGGACAGACAATACGCTTCGAAAGCGGATTGCAAGACTCCACGGAACCGTGCTGAAGGCGATGATGATGCAGGCCAACAATGAAGCTACGCCAATAGACGACGCGTTCAGACACTATGTTGAAGCGTTATACCCTGCGTTCGCACGGCTAGTTGCAATGCAGCCAGTCACAATTGCCACCTTGCCATCGAACGCACCTCTGCAATGTATCTACCTGTTCAGCGAGGCTGGCCGCTATCTGTACGTTGGTAGAACTCGGCGTCAATCGCTTCGCCAGCGATTGCGGCAGCATTCCATCGATTCCGCGAAGCACAATCAAGCAGTGTTCGCTTTCAAGATTGCTCGTGAGGTGACTGGGCACTTGCACGCTGGATATACGGCAACAGATTCTCGTGAAGCCCTTTGTGCTGACCCCGTATTCGCAAAAGCTTTCTTGGCGGCGAAGCGGCGTGTCCGGCAAATGGAGATTCGATACGTAGAGGAGTCGGACCCGCTGCGGCAAACGCTTTTGGAAATTTACGTCGCAGTCGTGCTGAAAACACCTTATAACGATTTCGACACACACTGACATCAATCTCTTGTGCGTCGTGAACTTGGTCGCGCCCTGCCGATCTGCGAAGGAAACTAGCGCTGCGTGCGCCGAAAGAGATTCGTTCTATCAACGAAGATTGTGAACCAACGCGCAAGAAGGCAAGTAGCGAGAAGGATGCTAAGAACAAGAACAAAGGGATACGCGCGGAGCGACTGCCAGCCACCCGCATAGTAGGTGTAGCAATAGTCGACGAAAACGAGTGTAGTGACTGCTACGGACATATGGAAGAAAAGACGTAGAGGCCATGCCAAGGGGCGGGAAAGTTTATACAACAGAAACCATTTCTTAAACCATCCCACTTTTCCCATGGCCTTATCCGGTTCTATGTCGACCGTGAGCGAGGTACTAGGAACTTCCAATGCCTTTACAGCCTGCATTGCTACATCCAGTTCCCGCAAAACAATGTCGCGGCTTTCTTCTGTTTTGGTTGGTTCCACGGTTGTCCGGGTCCGGTACCACGCCTCCAACAACTGAACTCGCTTGAATGCCTCATCAATAGCGTTGATGCGCCGCGTGTCATCTCTCCTGTCCCGCAACCAGCCAACCAGCAGTGTAAGCAGTGCTGTGCATATGACAGCAAACGCATTAAGCAATGCAGCGTAAATAGAATCTGAACCTGCGGTGCTCGGTTCTGGCATGAAAGTTACGAAATACGACTTTCTTGAATCGACAGGGATTGTAGCGATGTTGCTAGTTTTAGCGTTTGGTGTCGCGGAGCGGTTCCCGCTCTGCCCCTGAGTTCGTCCTATCCGGCCAACTCAGGTATCACTCAATCTTGCTAAGTAAAGAAAATGCTTCCTCCGGCGTCACTTTCATGGCTCATAGATTCGTCCGGATTCCCAGTCTGGTTAAGCGGCCTTCTTCTGTTGAGCCTTAATCTTCTGCCACCTCGCCCGTTGAAACGCCGCGATCTTCCTGCGGGCTGCTGCCGACATCGTTCGCTTCACCGGAGCCGGGGCCGTTGTCTTTGCTAGTGCTATCGGCTGTGATGTCCCGCGAACCTTGGCCCATCTCGCCTTTTGTGCCTGCGCCATCTTACGGCGTGACGCCGCCGATATTACTCGGGTCGGTTGGTTTGCCTGCGTAATTGTCCCCGAACCGTTTAACGACTCGATTACTGAAATTGCTGTATCTAACTTCTCTACTTGTGACTGCATTTGCTTGCGCTCTTCTCGAAGCTCTTGAAGCGCGTTGGTTAGGTTTCCCATGGTTCCCCCTCGGATTTGACTGCGGGGAACATTGTATAGGATCGGAATGACATGCAATTGAGTCCGTCAATTGGGCCGAGCAATCCGTTCCGTACATAGGTGATAGAATCCGGCCCGTCTTTCTCCCTCCCCACAAGTAGTCTCTGTTCAAAATAAAACTGCGGAGATAACCAATGGGGCCAGCTGCTTGGGCAACGCTCGTGACGATCTTCGCGATGGTCGGGCTGTCGGTCGAAGAGGTCAACCACCACTACTTCAACGTCATCTTTGATAACCCCCAGCCAGACTATCAAGGATCGACCTAGCACATGGCGGAGTGAGTTTTGGTCATGGTTTGGGGATGGCTAAGTTCCCGTCCCGGTCAACGCCACTTTCTGCGGGCTTCCGCCGCCATCATCGCTGATTGAGACATCAGCGGCCCGATTTCCTTTCTCCAGCGGCTTGAACGTTACCTTGATAAAGCAGCTTGCTCCCGACGCTACCTGATGACCGCAATTGTTGGTTTCGGCAAAGTCGCCCGCATCCGCACCTGTGATCGTAATGCCGCTGATATTGACCGTTACGCCGCCTTTGTTAGTCAACGTGATCCTTTTGGCGAGGCTCCTCGTGCCCACGGGCTGAGTCCCGAAGTTCAGCTTCGTGGGAAGAAGTTGCACAAAGGTTCCTGTGCCCGTCACTGGCACTTTTTGTGGGCTGCCAGCCGCATTGTCGGTCACGCTAACTACGCCGTGGAATACGCCTTTGGTACTGGGATGGAACTTGACGATGATTGTGCAATTTGCGCCCGGAGCCATGCTGCTGGGGCAGTTGTTCGTTTGCTTGAATTGGACAGTCACTGAAATCTTCGTAATGAGAAGAACCCCAGCGCCCGTGTTTGTAAGCTTTACCGGTTGCGCCTTGCTCGTGGTGAAGACCAGTTGCGTGGGGAACGTCAGGCTGGTCGGAGAGAACGTCACCGCGGGTAAGACGCCGACACCAGTAAGTGAAGCCGACTGCGGGCTACCGGGAGCATTGTCCGTAACGCTTACCGCAGCATTTCGTGTTCCGGTTGTGGTGGGCGTGAAGGTCACCCCGATTTTGCAGCTGTTGTTTGGTCTCAGCGATGACGGGCAGTTATTTGTCTGATTAAAGTCCCCGCTATTCGTTCCTGTAATTTGGATCAATGAGATCGTCAGATTGATATTGCCGTTGTTCGTGAGTGTCACATTCTGGGGACTGCTCGTGATGCCCACGGTCTGGTTGCCAAAGTTGAGGCTGCTTGGAGAAAGTGAAGCAATGGCTCCCTGCACGACCTGATACAGAATAGGCGAGGTGCTGGGCACGAAATTCGCGTCTCCATTGTACGTAGCCGTCATGTTATGCGTACCTACTAGCAGCGTGGAGGTCGTCAAAGTGGCCACTCCACTGTTGAGGTTGGAATTGCCTATGTTTGTGGTTCCGTCATAGAAGCTCACCGTTCCCGTGGGCGCGCCCTTGTAGAAGCCTTGTTGCCCCGTCACCTGAGCAGTGAAAGTCACGGGTTGTCCAAAATTCGAGGGATTCTGCGAGGAAGTCAGGGAGGTAGTCGTTCCGTTCAAACTGGTATTAAGGAGCACACCCACCGAACCGTCCGTTTCATACCCAGTGTTCGCTACCAGCAGGTCGGGCTTGCCGTCCCCATTCACGTCCGTTACTGCCACGGAATACGCCTGAAAGCCCCCCGAACTATAGGCCACCGCCGTCTGGAAGGTTCCGTCGCCGTTACCCAGCAGCACGCCCACCGTTCCTTTCTGACAGGTGTTGGTGCCGCTAGCGCCGCAGTTCGCCACCACGAGGTCGGGCTTGCCGTCTCCGTTCACGTCTGCTACAGCAACCGAAGTGGCGGCACTCCCACCTGAGAGATAGGTCGCAGCTGTCTGGAAAGTTCCATCGCCGTTGCCCAGCAGTACGGCTGCCTCGCCGTCGTCATAGTCCCCTATGGGAAATTCGTTTGCTAGTAGCAGGTCAGCCTTACCGTCCCCATTCACGTCTGCTACGGCTACTGAATATGTGTACCAGCCACCCGAGCCGTAGTTCACTGCTGTCTGGAAGGTTCCGTCGCCGTTACCCAGCAGCACGCCCACCGCTCCATTCGGACAGTTGCTGCTGCTTTCAATACATGTATTCGCCACCGCGAGGTCGGGCTTGCCGTCCCCGTTCACATCTGCCACGGCAACTAAACTTGTGTACCACCCACCCGAACTATAGGCCACCGCCGTCTGGAAGGTTCCGTCGCCGTTAGCCAATAGAACAGCCACCGTGCCGTTCTGACAATTGGCGTCCGCACACCTGTTCGTCACCACAAGGTCGGGCTTGCCGTCCCCGTTCACGTCCGCGACGACCACGGAATCAGCATCATACCCACCCGAGCCGTAGGGCACTGCTGTCTGGAAGGTTCCGTCGCCGTTGCCCAACAGCACTCCTACCACGCCAGCGAAGTTCGTACAACCACCGCTACCAGCGCTGGTACAATTGTTCGCTACCACCAAATCGGGTTTGCCATCCCCGTTCACGTCCGCTACTGCGACGGATTCGCCATAGTACCCACCCGAGCCGTAGAGCACCGCCGTTTGGAAGGTTCCGTCGCCGTTGCCCAACAGCACTCCTACCACGCCCGCGTAGTTCGTATTGTTACAACTGTTGCCGCTGGCACAGTAGTTCGCTACCAGCAGGTCGGGCTTGCCGTCCCCATTCACGTCCGCTACTGCGACCGAAACGGTTTCTAATCCGCCCGAATCGTAGGTTACAGCCGGGGCAAAGTTTAGTCCGGATGACGAGCTCTTTTGCCGAGTCGCTCTGAATCCTCTATTCCCGCGTTCGGTCAAACCTGCCACTTGCGGTGTGGAAGCGGACCTCCGCTTCAAATCTTGACCGACGAGTCGACTACTGGGCTGAGTGCCGAGTGGTACGCGATTGGACTGCGCCAGTACCAACATGCTGATGAGAATTGCGAACAAGCAGACGAAGCGGACGAACTTCATTGGCTTCACCTCCCGAAAAGGTGACGACTTGATTTCGAGAAAGGGGACCGGCTCGGCTGTAAAGTGGGGGAATATTCGCTTGCCGAGCGTCCCAATTGTACTCCTGTGGGGAAGCCCTCGCGAATTATCGCGACAGGAACACCGTGCCACTGTGCATGCACACCCGGTGCTTTCTTGTTGCTATGCCGCATTCGCCCTATCTTCGTCCCGGTCCTTGATAGTCTAAGATCCGATGTTCCACGATTTCCATGCCCAACCGGTTCAGCAGCGGCGTGACGCCTTCGACGAATCGCTTCCATCGTCTGATACATCGGTGCTGTAGAGGCGGGACACGCCTGCTGCCTGTGAGCCGACTACGAGCTTCACGTACGGACTCCCTGAACGTCATCGAGACCCGATGCCTGCGGATGAGCGATTGCTATGCGCCTGCGGTGTGCGTACGGCTCGTGATGAGTTGAGCGTGCTCGACCGCTGAGTCCCGCGCCAATCGCGGGCAATGAAAAAGAAGCCCGACTTGTTTAAGGTCGGGCTTGCTTATATTCTCCGGTGTCAAATCAAGCCCACTAGCGGAAGTCGTCTCCACGCTCGTGGCTGTGCCTGCTGCTGCTCACCGCGACGGTGTCAACTCTTTGGCCGGGGTGTCCGGCAGCCAGCCCCGGCGTAGGAGCAGCTTACTCTTTGGTCGTCGGTCGCTCACGATGGGTACGCTTCCACCAGATACGGGATGAGCGAATGGCATACGGGGCACGGCTGATCCGCACGAGGCGCTTTTGACGACCAATGTTCTTCCGATATGCCCGTGCCCGATCACGTTGGAGGCAACCGCACGATTGCGAATTTCCAGAGCGCAAATCACGACCAGAAATTGGATGATCTACGGAAGTCGTCGAACAATTACACTGGACGGTGAAGTAAGCTACGCCTTTGAGTGTACCCGCATACTCAAGAACTCGAAGTCGTCCGTATCGGTGGCCAACTTCATCAATGAAGGCCATGGGCTACCTTCGCGCTGCTTTGCGGGCGTCATCGGCACGGTAAAGTGCGTCGATGGCGGCAGCGTTCTGCTGATTGCGAAGTATGACGCGCTGTCTGTCGCTGGGGATTCGTTCCCATGTGCGAAGGTCAACGACCTGAGTCTTGCCGTTGACGACTACCTTCACGCCTTGCACCGCTGCGGGCGCGACTGTGATAGGTTCTTCGTTGAACGTATCGACATTGCTCAAACCCGTGGGTACTCCACCTACGCGACGTGTGGGCACTGCTGCTGCGGCTGCGGCCTTCGGCTGCTGAACAACCTCTACAACTGGTGCCGGGGCTGCTTCGGTGACCGACAACTCGGGAGCGATATAAGGCTGCAAGGCAACCCATGCCTTCTCCCATGACTGCCCATCACCGGGATTGAGCCCGCTTTTTTCAACGAACCTGACCATCGCGACGGCATTGTCCTCGCCGCGCGGGAACTCGGGATGGTTCTGCTTGAAGAGATTCAACGCGCTCATTGCCGCATTCTCAAGAGCGTTATCAGATAGCGCATTCAAAGCGTCGGCCTCGGGGTGATCGAGGATCGAGATGCGCGCGGGTGCCTTAAATGCAGTCGCAGCCTGCTTCACTGAGTTGATAACTTCTGCAACTTTCCGTTCTTTCGCCATTCTCACGGCGTACATGTTCGACTTGGTCAACTGGCTGGCCAGCGATTGCGGATGTTCATTCGGCAAGTTTGGATCGTACTTGAATACCTGCTCCCCGCCGAGTTTTCGGCCCTGACTGTCTGTGGGCTGATACCGCCAGATCGCAAGCGCGCCGGGCGCTGCGGGTGCTGCCGCTGCTGGTGCGGGCGCTGCCACTTCTGCCGCTGGCGCTGCGGGTTCGTCATCGAACGATGGATCGAAGCTAGTCGATGCTGGAGTCTCTGCGGCTGGTCCGTCGTCTCCTCGTACGCGACCATTCGGGCGCGGTGCTGGCGCTGTACGCGGGGCATTCTCCAGTTCGTTGATCTTCGCGGCGAACTGCTTTCCGGTTTGTGGATCGTTGAATGCGTCACGGTACGCATCGGACGTAAGTTGTCCCACCGATGCTTTTGTTAAGGCGTTAATCTCTTGAATGTTCATAAATCCTCCTTGGTGTTACTGCTGACGCGCGCGTTCGGCGTCCTGTTGCTGCTTGATGTCGAGAACTTCACGGCGCACCGTAAGTAAGTTCGATCCTCGATGACCTTGTTCAAAGAGCCGTCTCAGACGAAGTTCTTCTTTGGCCGGGAGCGCATCGAGTTCTGCTGCTGTCCATGATTTGCCGAGTTCATCGGTGCCGACAATCTCGGTCAGAAAGTTCTGGTGGTCGATGATTGCCTGATCGCTCGGCGGGATAACCTCGACTGGCGCTGGCTGCTCCACCGGAACAACTAAGTCCGGGTACCCAGTCCAGTGCTGTAAGAGTGCGTGGCACAGAAGGTACGACGCGACTGCGCCCGGATGGAGGTGATTGCGGTCAACCATGTCACACAGCATCTGGCCGTTGGCAGCGGTGCGGATGTACTCGGGTGTCGCTTCTCTGAACTGAATCCTCGCGGCAGCTTTCTGTTCTTCAGAGCAATGTCCTTCCTCAACGGTTCCAAACGCGCTCAGGTACTCGTGAGACAAGCGCTTCGTCAGCGCGGTTTGTCGATTGGCTTCCGCGTCAGCATTGGCTGCTTGTTTGAACTGGAACTCAGGATCGGCAGCATTTGCAGCAGCCTGCTCGACTTCGTACTCTTTCTTCCATTGCTCGTAGGCGGGATCGCCTTCTCGTCTATCGCGCGCTGAACCCATGCGCGTGCTGTTTACTCCTGTTCTCACTGCTGGCCTCCCAACTCGGCGATTTCTTTCGCGCGCTTTGCGGCATCGAGACGATCACCGACTGATCCTCTTGATTCTTGTCGCGGTTGCGCGTCAACGAACGCGGTGCTCCGTCTGCCCGGCGCGTCACCCGCAGTTCCCGTGCCGTGGCAGAGCCTGCATACGGGTGTCTTTCCCGACATCAGTTCCTGCTGTGTCACTCGCTGCCCGTGGGCTCCACAAGTGCAGGCCAACTCGTAACATACTTGTTGCCCGCTTGTGCCCTTGCCTATGACGCTAAGGGTGCCCCACTGCGATCCTGCGTGGAAGTGGTCCGTTGTTGCTGCCGTATCCGGGCCGCTGTTGTTTGCCTGCTCCATCCGTTCTCTTACTGAACCCATACTGCTATCCTCCGTTTCCTTTCTTACTGCTTGTCAGTGCCAATGTAACCGTAGCTTCTGACTGCTTGGCGCGACTGCCTATCATGCAGGGCATCCCGCAACTCGAACAGCTTTCGAAATACAGCCTGCTCTACGGCGGTCTTGGCACCGGGCGAATCGTAGACTTCCTTCAGCCCGTCTTCGACTTCGATGATTATCTGCATCACAGTTCTCCCATTCCTGTTTCTCGATTAACCACAACGCGCATCTGAGCAGCTATCGTTGGATTCACCAATGCAAGATCAGCGAGATCGAACAGCGCGTTCATTCTGTAGTAGGGCCGAACAGTCGCGGGAATGTCCGCCGCAGACTGCTTGGCCCGCATGGCGATTCGCTCGACCTTGCTGATGCTCGAAAAATCTTCGAAGATGTGGGTGGCGTCATCGTTGCCGACAACGACTTGTTTCTTTACCCACCATGCATCGACCAGAGCATCGACGATTGAAGCCGGGTATTTCGCGTACATTGCCTGCACCTCTTCAGCGATGGTCATCTTTCCTCCTCGTCTTTTGTTGTTGCCGCTAAGCGCGGCAGCGCTGGGTCTGCTGGTATCTCTCCCGACCACAGATCGCTTGGTCGTCCAGTTCCACCACAGTGCTTACAGCAGCACCCTAAAACATGTTCTGACAACGGAATGCTGCTCGCCGATTCTTGTACTGCGATGGGTTCACGACCGTATCCCATGCGCGCCAAGTCTTGCTGTTGCGCAGCGAGTGACATGACGTTGTTCTGCATCGCCAGCGCTTGTCGTTGGACTTGGACTTGATCGACCTGTCGCTGCGCCGATTCCCATACACCCGGCCAGCGGGAAGCCATCATGCGCAACACTTCGAGTTTGGTCGAAAGGTTCTCGACCGGATCGGGCGGTCTGCCTTCGTAGATCGGGAGCGCTGCGGCGAGACATCGGATCAACAACTGGCGAAATGACTCGGTTGGCTCAGGGTAGCCTCGCGTCAGCGCCACAAAGATTTGTGCTTTGATACGCGGCCATCCCCATAACTCCAGCAGCAACGGGCTTACGTTCTCGGGGAGCGCCCAAATGTCCGGCTGTGGGATGTTGTGAACTTCAACGAGCCTCCTCATCTCAGCCAACAACGCTTCAAGCCCTGTCGTGGAGAACTGGCGCTGAGCCGACTTCAACTTTTCGTTCGCGTCGTTTCTGGCGCGCTCGGCGTCCCAGCAGTAACGCTGATTCTCCGCGACTAGCAGTTCATGCTGCGCAGCTTTCCATGCGGCGTTCTCAGCGATCATCGCGTCCAACTGCGCTTGCAGTGGCCCACTCTTCTCGGCCTGTTCACGTAGACCAGATACTTCGACCAACAAAGCATCGCGCTCTGCGGTCACAGGGCTCAACGCTTCTTCTGCTGCCTTTGCGGCTCTCTTTAGTTCCACAATCTCTGCGCGCAGCGGAAGGATGGAATCTTCTTTAGTCTTCGCAGCCAACTCAGCGGCAAGAATGGTCGTCAGGTTAGACGTGGCAGCGCTGGCGATCTTCGGATCATCGCTATCGGCCAGCTTCTCCAGACGCGCGCGAAGACGTTCTGCTTGGGCGTCCAGCTTCTGTTGTTTGAGAAGCGCGTCTCTAACATCGTTCCGCATCGTCATAGACTGTCCTCGTACGCTTGAGCAAGTTCCACCCACATGGCACGGCTCTCGATCTTGCCTTCGGCAACCAATCGACGGAATGCGCGCCTGATCGCGTCGTACTTCTCCGTCTCGGTGACGTGCTCGTTGTCAATAACAAGTTCAAGTTCTGAGAAAACTATGTCCTCGACAGACAGGGGTGCCCCACTATGGTGCCGTGGTACTGGCGGGCGTCCGTATAAATGGCTTAACAACAAATCTTCTGTGTTCATACTCCTCCTCCGGAATACTCTGAGCCGCAGGAGTGGAACGTCTCCCTGCCGCCAACGGGGACCAACCCATGGCGGTTGCGGCCCAAACTTAGTTCTTCTTCGAAGCCTCGAACGCTTGCAGGACTTCAAGTGCGCCATTAGGTTCGGTTTCGTTCATCAGCCGCTTGAGCATGTCGAGTGCGCGCTGGCGGATCGTGATGTCACCCGCACTGAACAGCACAATGGCGTGCTGGCGTACATGTGGCGCGCAGGGTGGAATGTCCACGCGAGGCTTGTCTGAAGTAAGAAATATATCGCCGCGTGTCCGCGACTTCGTTTCCGACTCGATGGGATAACGTTCTTCGATTTCGATTCGGTGAACGGGAAGGTCACCGTCCGCGTTTTCCATCTTTACGGGCTCGATTGACATCACATTCTCGATGTCGGCATGTTGGTCGTTCATAAAATCCTTTCAAAACTGTGGGGACTGGCCCAATGAAAAGCCAGTCCCGTTGTTGCCGACCCACCAGAGGGTTCAGGGATCAGCAATGTCTTAATCTGTGATCGTGCCTTCGTCTTCGTTCTCTTCAACGCCATTGTTGAAGTCGATGCCGCGTAGCTGCTCAAGAACTTCTTCTAACGTTGCGGCCTGTTCGTCGAGGCCATCTTCAGATGCTGCTACGGATAAATCCCGAATGTCATCCAGAATCTTGTCCAACTCTTTGACGTGTGTTGCCATCATGTCCTTTCGTTCAACATTGCGGGGACGAAGTCAGGCGATGAAATCGTCCCCGCTCTGTTGATGCCGACTCAGAAAGCCACATAGGAGGTGTGGGTGAACCTGAGTCGAATACCCGCCCGAAGAAGGGTGGGCGTTCTTGTTCTCGGCAGTGGCACGAACTAAGTGCTGCCGAAACCTTGCACCAAAAGCAAAAGGCGGGCCTACCCGTTATGTCGGATAGGCCCGTATCGTGTGAGCTACGCCTCTGGCGGAAACGTTGCTCGGCTAAGGTATGTTTTGGGTTGGTTATCGCCAGATAGCCAGTTACACGATGCGGGCAGGTTGCTGCCGTCTCTCACTGTGTATACGCTACGTTTGCAGATATTGTGACTCCATTCTCTCCGCTGCTTTCTTCAGCTTCTTCCTAAGTCGCTCAGCGCGTTTACGTTGTGCAGGATCATGCGCTGAAGATTTCCGCAAATAACGGACCAAGAATCGACGGTCGTCTTTGTTGAGGAGACCCAGCACCTCTTGTGTGAACGAAGCGTTAAGATCGTCAACCATCGAGTCGGACATGTTGTGCGCCACATGAACTTCGCCTTCCCAGTCCTGCGGGTGCAGCGTCTCGCCTTCTGCTTGACCGCCTTCACCCACACCCCATATTGTCGGCAGCTTCATCTGCGATACGATCAGTGCCTTCGCATCGTTGTTTCGGTGAAGTCTGCTGTACGCATTCAGCGCTCTGTAGAATCCCAGCGTGAACAGTTCCTTGTCGGTAGCAAGCCAAGGGAGTCGGTTTCCTTCTAGCAAGTACAGCCATGTCTCTTGTGCGATGTCGTCCTTCTGTTCTTGCATCAGCCAGTAGAACTGCGATGTCGCCTTGAGTATTCCACGCTCGACGATGCTCAGGTACAGAGGCGTCAGGCGGAAGTTGAGATACAGTTCGCCAAATTCAATCTTCGGCATCTGCGCATGGAAACGTTCACGCGCACGTTTCTGTGCCGCTAACGAGTTCAGGTCTTCGTGACGCGGTTCTTCGTGTTCAAGCGCTTCGTCGAGTTCGTCCTCCATCTCCTCAATTGAATCGCATTGTGTCGGTCTGCGCGTCATCGCAGTTCTTTCCGTTCTTCTGCGCGCAGCGTCTCGTGATACTCAGGGAACTTATCCCAGACGATGATCTTCAGCGGCGTAGACAGGTCGCTGTAGAACTGCCAGAGGGCCGCACTGTCGCCAGCGAGGGCTGCGAACTTGTCGAATAGGTCTTTCAAGCCGTTCATGCGCGCGCCTCCTGTGCGGGCTGCGCGGTCTTCCTCTGTGGCGCAGTTCTTTCATTCCGCAGCACGCCTGAGCAATAGCGATGCAGTTCAGGCGCTTCCATGCGCGGGTTGGTGTGTAACTTCTTGGCCGTACGAGAGACGGCGAAATCAATCTCGGTCGTCGAGTAATCCGCGCTCCAGTACGCCAGCGTCTTCTGATCCGGCGCAGTCACTGCGGGTAAGAACGTCTCCCAGACCTGCTTTGCATAAGCGATTCGTTCAAATAGCATCACAAGGATTCCTTCCTCCCATGCGTGACATGGGTAAATGGCTGTATCACGTAGTCAAAAGTGCGTGACAAATCGAAAAAGTGCGTGACACAAGGTGCGTGACATCGACTTTTTGGACTTCTTTTCTTTTCAATGACCTGCGTGCGTGACATCGAAAAAAGTGCGTGACGTGACAGGTCATATAAATATGGCGGAAGGTGGATGTTCGTTTCCAAGGTGTTCTTGATTCCTGAATCCATGAGAACCGATTCCACGGCGTCTACTGCGTGACATGGTTGATTTGTGATGTCACGCATTTTCTTTCCTCCAAACCTTTTCGACTTTGTAGTACGTGTAGCCCAGTTCCTTCATCGTTCGACGAGCAGCTTGACGATCTGCGTCGTCATCAGACAGCAACTGGAACCGCTGATACATTTCGTCCCGGCCAATCTCACGAGGGAAATCCTGACCGATGCTCAGGAGCCTTGTTTTCTGGTAGCTGACTTCGTTCAGAGCGTGGATGTCCGCAGGATTAGGTTTGGTCTTTGGATCAGGCGCGTCCCTCCATAGCCACGATTCGCTGGCGTCTACTTCGACTTCATCGACGATGTGTTCAATCGCCCGCTGTCCCTTTTCACTCTCGACATAATCTCGCCCGCAGTGACAAACAGTCGGCGCATAGGTGAGGAGATACTGTCGGATGATTTCTTTGGGTAACCCGCGTATGGCATAGAACCACGCCTTGGCCCGCAAAAAGCCGTACGTTCCTTCTTGCGAAATCAGAAAGGCTTCAGAGTCGTTCTTCCGTTGCAGTGCTGCACGTTTCTTTGGAGAAAGTGCATTGACTCTGGCCGCGTGTTCAGCCGCTTGTCTGCTTCTCTCTTCGGCCTCGTCGTAGAACTTGGTTAAGTCCTGAATGAACCAATCAAATAGCCACGGTGGACAGTCGAGCACTAGGTTGTCGTTCGCGGCTTTGTACATCTCCCCGCCGTCCTCTGGACTGTGGACACTGCCGTGACCGAGAACGTAACCATTGGCTCCTGAGCCCTTCAAGTCGTATCTATTCGGGTGCAGCCCGCGCTCATCAACTGGTTTGGTGAAGTCACGGATGGCCATGTGCTCTTTGGTCTTCAGGCCGAAGCGTGCCGCAAGTGCATCAAATGCTGCGGTCCCGTACTCCGTCCATCGCAGATAGACGTGGACTTTGTACGGCTTCTCTTTCGGACGCGACTGGACGATGTAGGTCTCGGGAAACTCTTTGCCGGGGTTCTCGCGCAAGATTTGCTCGACGACGCCGGGAGAATCAACATCAAGAATGAAAAGGTTTCCTTCGAGGATTCGTTTGCCGTTCGCGTCTCGAACGTAGATTCCGTTCTTGTCGCGCTTCCAGTGACGACCGATGCTGCCAACAACAGCAACGTTCGAATGTGCGAGCTCAGGGTGCTTTTCAAGGAAACGATCTACATCGGCGAACGTGAATAAAAGGTTGAAGGTGTTCCATCCCCACATTCCTTCTTTGGACATGTACTTGGTCGCAGACACGATGAATCCGCGCTCGATGTGATCTTTTGCAATGGTTCGGAAATCAGGTATGTAGGCAGGAGTGTTTGCAGCGGCCTGTTCAGGCGCACTGGTGCCTACGGAAGAATCGGGTTCAACTGTGAAGTGAGTCTTAGATGAAGAGTCGGACATGCATCCTCGATACCCGAGGATGTGAACTGACGATTACGATTGACGTGTACATTTACAAACTCCTCGAACTAGAACCGTCCTTGGCCTCCCTTGGCCTGACGACCCGTCGATACGACCGACAGGGATTTGTTGACGTTGTGCGCTGGCTTAGTAGCCCCGAGCCATCTGGAAAAGTGCGTACTGCAAGCGATCAGCGCTCTGCTCAAGTTCGCGGAGTTCCGACGAATCGCGTACACCGATTCGCTTCGCGCTTCTCTCCAGCGGTTCGCGCTCTGTGATCCGCTCCGTGTTCATTTCTGCGCTCATCAATGACATTTTACTATATGGATCTTGACAAGTCAATAGCCTTTATGTAAAATACGCGCCGCGCACCGTTAGCTGAGAGCCCAAATAAGCTCCTACGGCGAACAGGAGGCGAATACGGCCAATGACCCACATGGAGGCCGAGAAGTCGTCCCCACGGGGCTGGGATCAGCGGCATTGATGCCCGTAGCGAACATGGAGCGAAGGCCGAGGCGGATGGGACCAAGACCGGAGTCACAATTTCCCCTGCGCCGGGACCGACCACCCTGTTCCGATCAACACCCATCCCGAAACCCGCCTACACTCGCCCCTTAACCATCCCTTAGCGCACCCATGTACCGAGCTAAGTCATTGATTCTAGGTATCACGTAGCAGGCCGATTTGGAGGCTCCAATGGGAGTCCCAAGAAAAAGACGCTAAGCGTATACGGGCAGGGACTTAGGGACGTTTTCAAGGCATCAGATCAACCACAGGTTTTCTGGCTTGGCAGGACTGCCAGCGACTGGAACAAGTAACGGGGAGTCGGTGGCGACGGGGTCAAAACGAGGGTTTTAAAGAGACTCCTTTTCTGACAGTACCCTATTGATTACACATGGCTTGGCGGATAGAACCTGATTCACGTTTGGCCCTTCGGCGGGGAGTATTGTAGATCGGCCTAATCCACGAGCGGTTCCCAAATATTAAGGATGGTCACCCTCCGTCTGGAGCCCATGGATCGCGTGAATGTTCTAAGCCATGTTCTAAGTCATTAGCATCATGCTTATTATCAGCGTGTTAGTGGCGTACAACGGTTACGAGAACTGGTACACAAAGCCTAACCGTCAAAAATTGACGCTATTCTTTCTACATTTCTCGAAATATGCTCCAATCGAGGCTGGAGGGCTTGTAGCCTAGCCAAGCCGTGGGATTGGTGGATCGAGGCAGACGCGATGGGACTGGGTTGATACGCTCGGGAACTGGGAACACGCCACGCATCCAGCCATGCAGTAGTCTCCCCAATTGCTTATCCTATTCGGACTCGATCTTGTTTAGCCGGGTTCGGTACGTCGTACGCAGCAAATACCACGACGTGCTCTTCAACTTCCAGCGTCGCATCTCATCGGCTCGTCGTCCATCTGCATGGCACGCGCGGCATGTGACTAGAGATCGGAGCGGGCATTCAGCAGTAGGACGGAAAATTTTCGTAATTATCACCTTCACAAACCTAACGGGCTGGCCGCTTTGATCGCCATTTCGCGCTCTACCTGAATCTCGGTTGCTCTCTTCATTACCCACATTCTCAGGAGCGACCCTAGTTGATCGGTGGGGCCAAACTGAGGGGCATACATCCCAATCACACGCCTAGGCACAAGAAATTTCTCAATCGCTCTTTTTGTATTCTCTTGGTTGGCCGGATCGAAAATGCCGAACGCCTGTCCACCAAAGATTTTCACTGTCGAGAAGCAGGGGATGTCTGTCAAACCATCTCCCACGTAGATTATGTTCTTGAAGGGCACTCTCCTCTTGTCGCTGGGAATATCTTCGTTAACCAAAAAGGGATTCACGTCAGAATCGGCTTGCTTCACTCCTTTATTGATCTCAAACAAGTATCGCGTCTTTTCCGTGAAAGTGACGCTTCGCTTGATGTGGCTCACAATGCCAGTTTCCTTGCTTTCGCCAAGCTGGCACGCATATATGCCGGAAAAATACTTCGCAACAATATTGTTGCCTTGTAAGATCGCCTGCAATCCACCAGAGATTATGTAGTACTCAATGTTAATGTTTTTGAATTTCGATCCGACTTGAGCGCGAAGATCATCAAAGAAATCAGGCAATCCCCGATAATAGTCGCCATCCAAGGTCGCGCCAAAATCCGCCAACGCACGGTTTGTCAGCCTGCCCAGTGGTTTGCCATCCCCCACGTTCTCTAGAAGCAACCTGATATAAGCGCTAGGCTGATCGTAGCCTTCTTTCAGAAGGCCGCTGGCAGTGGGCCAAAACTCTTCGGGTTTGATGTTGTAAGAGCGAAGGAGCTTAGTGGTGGAGTCCGGCATCAGCGTGTCGTCAAAGTCAAAGACGACGGCGATAATGTCTGTAACAGTAAGATCGCTCATAGACTAACCGCCATTATAAGGTCGGGAAGTCTAAGCTAGACGGGGGGAACGGTCAACTCAATCGTTTTTCTTATCTTCTCCACTCCCGTGTCCATTCCCATTTGGTGCAATGGGGAGTGATGGTGAAGATGACGCTTGAACCATACGTTGCCCCAATTCAACCAAACAATCGGTGACGGCTTTCCACTCAGTGGGGCTTAGTGTCTGCTTGTCGTTCTGCTGCATGTCTTGTTGTTCTCCAAACATCGAGTGAGAGCGGCTATTCTGTTTAGCACTGTGACCGTGCACAGTTCCACACAAAAGTTTCCCACTTTTAGTGGAAAATGGGACTTTAATCTTCGCTTTCTTATATCTATGAGACTCACTTTTTCTTCCCTCGCCGTTTCTGGCGGAGCGGGATGCCATGCCGCAACAGACGATCTTCGTTGTTCCAAATCCAATCCGTGACGATACGGGTCGCTATTTCTGCTTTAGTTTTTCCGAGGATTCCGATTTTGGCCAACTGTTCAAGAATGGCACTGGCCGTATCCGACAGGGATAGCTGTGCCCTTTCCGTCCGCACTGGATTCTTGCCACGCATGACATGTCGCCTGTAATTACATCTTAATTACAGGCAGCATGCAATAGCTAATTTGGCGCTACCAAAAGTTGAGCTTCGATTGCCAGTTGGTATCGCTTCGACTCTACGCCGAAGCGCCCTTTGGTTGGAGGAGCGTCAGGCGCTTTCCTTCAATCCCTCTCAGCGCCAGAAGCGTGCGCTGTGATAAATCCCAAACACGCCGCGCGTGGTTTGGATTGTGAGGTGATAATTCCGAAAATTTTCAAAATGTAACCACCTGCTTACGACACTTACTCTGGCTTTCAGTGGTGAATTGCACGGTGGGGTCTTAGGCCTCTTCATAGTCGCCAGAAGCATCTCGTACTGATTCCACGGGGCGGTCGACGAAAAACGACGGCTCAGTTGCCCGACTGTAGGAACGGTAAAAGGAAATGGCGGCGGTTTTGATCACAAAGTCGCGGTGATCGATGGAACCTTCGATGAAAGTCCTCGCTTCGGCGAGCGTGCGCCCGGATCGACAATATGTCATCGACGATAAGTATTTTGACTGGATTTGCTTGGAAATCCTGCCGTCTGAAACTGAAATGATTGAATGGATTGTTGAATCCTGCGGGTCCGTCTAGACGGCTTAAAGAAATTACCGGCACAATCTTCTCGTCTCCAAGCTGTTTCGCCAATATGCCCGCAATGACGAGACCACCCCTAGGAATCGCTACAATTAAGTCGGGCAGGAATCGGTCCTCGACCATTCTGACCGCCTTTGGCCTTGGCATTGCTGTTGTTGCGTCTTGCCACGATGGTTTAGAAGACCTCGAATCGGAACCGCACCATTTTACTCGCCATCCAGCACCAGTGCAGCTAGGCCGCGAGTGATTCCAGTCGCCGGGTTCGCGCAAGAAACCGCGATACGGCGTACATCTGAGGGGTTCGTCGGTCCTAATGCCGTGCTGGGTGCGGGTTTGGGCTTGTTCTGCACTGACAGGTCTGTTATAATAGGTATTGAACACCAGTCCATGCGGAAGCAGTGACCCGACATGGCTCCGATAGGTTATCGGCGGGAGTGCCGAAACTGGCATCGGGCGCGTTCTGAGATGACGCGAAACGAGCAGGGCGTTGATACCCTGAGAGTAAAACCGGGAACACTGCATGTTGAACCTGTCCGCTGTTCAGTCCCGTTTCACGGGGCTGCATGTATTCACCAACTGAAAATCCAGCACCTTCGCAACAAAACAACGCTCTCACTGTCGCCGGCACGCACAATGCCGCAATCACTGATCCGTTCGAACTCCTAACACTGGAAGATGTCGGCGCAAGGCTGAAGTTTACCCGCCGTCAGTGCTATGAACTCACCCGCAGACGTGGCAGTTCTTTGGATCATCCGCCTCTGCCTTACTTCAAGGTCAACGGTAATATTCGTGTCTTGCGCACTGACTTCGAAGCGTGGGTGAAGACGCTCGCAGCGAAGGGACGGACACAATGAAGCGCAAGATCGGGCACTCGAAGGTAATCTTTCTCCGAGCGGTCCTGCCCCAATATTATTTCAACCGAGACTGCGAAGTCGCTTGTGAAGTTGCCTGAACTACGTTTTGACCGTCACAACCGACACTACTATAACTATCGACATTACTGCCAGCAGTGACAGTGGTGCCAGTAAGAAGGGGAGGATCACTTGGGACTCTTCAAATCCGACATCGTCAAAGACACGGTAGCCCATGCGCGTGCGATCCAGAGATATCTGAAAGATGCTTCGCACAGCAATGTGCAATTCCAAACGCAGACCACGGGATCAAAGCGGGAAGCGCGACTCATCTGTACAAAATGCAATCAAACTCATGATCTGCCGGTCGATCTTCTCCGGAAGCCACTCGCGGAAGATTCAGAACTCGATACTGAGTTGCGGTGGGCGCAAGATCATCTTCATCCACGAACCGCAGCCGAGCCGACGCCAGCACCAGAACCAACACCACCCGTGAAATTAGACACGGAGCGCAAACTCAAGGTCGTCTTATAAAGGAACTTTATGCCAGAACCAATCGAACCAACACCAACAACTGAACCTGTACCGGCGGAAACACCAGCAGCATCTGCTGCGCCGGTCGTCCAAATCCCGCCACCGGGAGGATGGTCAACGTTGGAGACTGAAGAACTCGCCGCCCTCATTACCACAATTCAGGCAAACATCAAGCACGAGTTCGAATTCTTCTACGATCCTAATAACGTTCCGTGGGCGCGTGTCTTAATCGGCGGGCAGAATGGGCACTACGAGCACATGGAAGTCAAAGGCGAAACATTCAAAACTCTCGTCACTAAGAGACTGCGAGATGACATGGGTGGAATGCCAAGACCGTCATGGGTCAATAGCACGATTCAAGAATGCGTAGGCATGGCTCTCTGGGGCGAAGGCGAGGTGTCCGCTCAGAAGCACACAATGCACCTTCGGACAGCGGGTCACAATAATGCAATCTATATCGATCTGGGCGATGAGCGGTGGCGCATAGTCAAAGTCACTTCGAGTGGCTGGTCTGTTATCTCCAACGATGTGGCTCCGGTCCGATTTCGCCGTCCACAAGGAATGCTCCCGCTGCCAGTTCCGTTGCAAGTCCAAACTTCGGGACTATCCGTCGGTGGCGTTGCTGTAAAATCGCCTGCTAAATTCTTGCAGTTCCTTTTTAACTTCGTCAACGTCAAACCCCAAGATCGGATTCTCGTCCTGTCATGGCTCATTGCTGCATTTCGCCCAAGTGGACCGTACCCCATACTCGCTTTCCATGGACAGCAGGGCTCCGCGAAGACTTCATCGCAAAAGCTGTTAAAAAGTCTGATTGACCCGTCTGTTGCTCCCCTGCGATCTGCACCTCGGAATGAACACGACCTTATGATTTCAGCGAAACAGTCCTATGTTCTGGGCTTCGATAATTTTTCCAAAATCGATCAGCAATTGAGTGACGCACTTTGCCGACTCGTGACCGGAGGAGGATTCGCGACTCGCAAACTTCGGACTGATGATACGCAGATGATTTTCGACGCGACTCGGACAATCATGCTGAATGGCATCAGCGATGTTGCGGAACGAGGCGATTTGATCGAGCGTATGTTGTCGATTCAATGCCCGCCCTTGACTGATGGTAAGCGTGAAACGGAACGCAATCTCGAACGAAGGTTTCGTCGTTACTATCCATTTTTTCTAGGTGCGCTTTGCAGTGTTGTCTCAAAAACCATGGCTGCGTACTCGGTAAAGATTCGTGCCTCGAATCGGATGCAGGACTTTACGTCGTGGGCGATTGCGGCAGAAGAGGGACTCGGTTACAAAAAAGGGTAGTTCCTGAAAGCATACCGAGCCAATCAAGAAGAACTGCGTTACAACGCTCTGGAAACTCCCATCATCGCGCAACTGCTCGAATGGCGAAGTCAATCTAACATGACTCGCGATTGGACCGGGACTCCGAAAGACTTGCTTCAATTGATTTATTTCAAGCGCGGCGGAAACTCATCGGTGACTCCCGAAAAATTACGAAGGGAACTCGACCGAGCAGAGCCTGCTTTGCGCAGCGTTGGCATCTTCATCATGCACCTGCCTCGGGACGGCAGGTTTGGTCGGCGTCTCCGAATCTGGGAAAAAAGCAAAACGTAATCAACCGACACTGCCGACACTACTGGCACGAAGCAAGAACGGCGAATGCGTAAAGAACGGGATCAGTCTTAGAACATCTCTTAGAACAAAAATGACACCCTCTGCCCAAACTCTTGTAAATACAAGGTGTCGTGCCAACCTATTGCAGAACTAAGTTATTGAAAGTATTAGACTTGGTGGGTTTAGCAAACCGCCGCCTTCAGCCACTCGGCCACCTCTCCGGCGATTTCGAATAGTTTAACATGCCGAC
>Ga0209415_10006419_pt1 | contig 20909 bp, 16 predicted proteins | sample PeaSoiSIISIP2007_FD_187696 | JGI IMG/M metagenome (GOLD analysis project Ga0209415, IMG submission 187696) | Peat soil microbial communities from Weissenstadt, Germany - SII-SIP-2007 (SPAdes) (version 2) | ecosystem: Environmental > Terrestrial > Soil > Wetlands > Peat | place: Germany...
GCAGGTTTGCATGCCAAAGCCGTCGTTTTAGCGCAAATTCGTTACGTGGAATCAGAGGGTTGAGGACGAACAAATCCCTCTTCCTCCGCCACGAAATCGGGATGCGTCCGAGACCACCGCGATGGCTGGCGGTTTTGTTGCTGCCCCTCTGTGCGTTCGCCGCGGATCTTGAATTCGCTGGAAGCCTGGAACGAATCACGCACGAGTCGATTTTGATCCGGCTGGCCGACGGCACTGGGATCAATGCAAAACTTCCGAGTACGGGCGTTCTTGCGGCGGAAACGATAACCGCCCAGTATAAGCTCGCCGACGAAGTTCAAATCACCTGCAAACAGATGGACGCGAGCCACTGCCTGGAGCTGAAGAGCATTAAGGTTCTGCGGCCGCCCACGCCGAAGGAGCGGGCTCTGGTGCTTGGGTCCCCGATGCCGGTCCCTGAGCCGCCGGAGCTTCAGCATGCGCGTCAAGTGAATCTGGACCGTCTCGCGAACATGACGAATTTTATCGTGGATGAAACGGCGAAACGGTTTAAGAGTCCCAGCAAGGCCAATCCTCCGGAGTGGAAGCTGGTGGACACGATTCAGTCTGAGATCACGTTCAAGGGGAAAGAGCCAACCCGGGAGCACATTCGTATCAATGGCAAACCGTGGAACAAGCCAACGTTTCCGGATCTCACGTGGAGTCCCGAGTTCGGCACTGAAATCAAGCCTGTGTTCGACCCGGAGTGCCCCACCGAAATCGCCTTCGAGGGACGCCAGGAAGCGCGCGGCAAGAAACTGCTGGCGTATATCTTCACTTCCCCGCCGGATGGATGCTTCGGCACGGCCACCAATGGAAGCAAACACTACAACCCAGCCATCAGCGGAAGAGTTCTCGTCGAAGATCCGGGCGGCGGCATGATCCAATCCGAAGAAGAATCAGTCGAATTTCCCAAGGGATTCGCAGTGCAGTCCTTTAAGCAAGTAACTTCGTGGGGCAGTGTGAAGATCGGAGATACTTCGTATCTGCTGCCGGTCGCGTATGAGTTCTTTATCGGTTTTGCCTCCGGCGACCCCTGGCACGTGAACGTGGAGTACACGAATCACCGGCGCTTCGAAGCCGACACGAGCGTCACCTTCCGATGACGCAGCGCTGGCGGTCAGCGGAAGTAAGGGAAAAAGCTGGGAACGTCCGTAAGAGCCGAAATTACACAAGTCTTACAAACACAAGGGCGAAGCACTGCTAACGTGGGAGTGCACCGTACATTGTTTGGAGATTCCCGTGAAGCCCAACGTCATCGCCGTCCCTCGCCATGATAGACCTAACTGGTTTACTGCCGGTATCTTAGCGATATTTCACATCGGAGCCGTCGCCGCCCTGTTCATGTTCAGTTGGCGCAATTTGGCTGTCACGATGGTCCTTTATTGGATCACCATCTGCTTCGGCATCAGCATGGGATACCACAGGCTGCATACGCACCGGTCGTATCGAGTGCCGCTGCTGTTGGAATACTTTTTTGCCGTTTGTGGAGCGCTCACGCTCGAGGGCGGACCCATTTTTTGGGTCGCCACCCACCGGCTGCACCATCAGAAATCGGATCAGCCGGGCGATCCGCACTCGCCGCATGACGGCAAGTGGTGGTCGCACATGGGCTGGATCCTGTTCGGAGAAACCAACCATAACAACACCGCGGTGATGTCCCGGTATGCGCCCGATCTCGCAAAACACCGGTTCTATGTGTGGCTGAACAACTATCACTGGCTTCCCATCCTCATCCTTGCGGCGGTCCTGTATGCCTTCGGCGGCCTGCCGCTGATGCTGTGGGGCGTCTGTCTCCGGGTTGTCGTCGGTCTCCACGCCACCTGGCTGGTGAACTCCGCGACGCACCTGTGGGGCACGCGCCGGTTCGAGACCAACGACGATTCCCGAAATAGCTGGTGGGTCGCGCTGATGACCTTTGGCGAAGGCTGGCACAATAACCACCATGCGCATCCGACTTCCGCGCGGCACGGCCTGGCTTGGTATGAAGTCGACTTCTCCTGGATGCAGATCAGCGTCCTCAAGTACCTGGGTATCGCCAAGAGCATTCGCGTCGCGAAGATTCCCACGGCGGCGGCGAATCGCGAAGCGGCGTAGCAGGCAGGTCATCGACGTCATCGACCTGCCCCACACTTCGGCGTAAGCTGGTAGTGGATGGTCGTTGTCAGCCGCAAGAAGTCCATCGGTCTTTTCATCACCCTCGGCGGGGGACTGATCTCCGTTATTCTCCTGCTGTACGTCGGCTGGGTTCTGCTCAACTGGCGCACTGGCGCGCTGCTGTTTCTGGGCGTGCTGCTGCTGATGATGCTCATCGCCGGGGTGGTGCTGAACACCTTTTTCCTGGTGCGGGAGATCCGGCGCAACGAGCAGCACGACGCGTTCATCAACGCAGTCACGCATGAGCTGAAGACGCCGGTTGCTTCCATCCGGCTGTACCTGGAAACCCTTCAATCGCGGCCCGTCGAAGACGCCACGCGCAAGGAATTCTACAAAATCATGCTCGACGATAGCGACCGGCTGCTGCAAACCATCGAGCAGGTTCTCCGCACCGGGCGTATCGGGTCCGGCAATCGGATATCCCGTCTCTCGCGGTTCGATCTGAGTACGGTGGTGGACGAATGCGTGATGCGCGCTCGGGCATTGAAGCAACTGTCGCCGGAGCGGTTGACCTATCATGGCGATCCATTGATGGTGCTTGCGGATCTGGATGACGTTCGGGCGGCGATTTCGAATTTGATCGATAACGCCGTGAAGTATTCCGGAAGCGATGTACATGTTGCCGTGGAGACCGCCGTGGTCAACAACAAGTATGCATCCGTGCAGGTCCGCGATCAGGGGCCCGGCATTCCCAAGACTGAGCTGAAGTCGATCTTCAAGCGCTTCCACAGGGTTCCCGGAACAACCGCGCGCGTGCCCGGCACCGGCTTGGGGCTCTTCATCGTCCGATCCGTCGCGAAGCGGCACGGCGGAAAGGCCTGGGCGGAAAGCGAAGGTGCGGGACGCGGGAGCACGTTTGTGTTCCAGGTCCCCATTGCGAAATGAGCCGGATTAAATGAGCCAGGTTAGATGAGCAGGGTTCTGATAGTAGAAGACGAGCACCACCTGGCCAACGGGCTGCGTTTCAACCTGGAAGCCGAGGGGTATCAGGTAAGCGTCGTCGATACCGGGGAAGCCGCGATTGAAACGTTGACCGCGGAACCCAATGGCTTCGACGTCGTGGTGCTGGACGTGATGCTGCCGGGCAAAGATGGCTTCGAGGTGATTTCCGAGGCTCGGCACGCCGGGCAATTTGTTCCCACTCTGATGTTGACGGCGCGAAGCCGGCCGGAGGACGTGCTGAAGGGCTTCGCCGCCGGGGCGGACGATTACCTCGCCAAGCCCTTCGACCTGTCCATTCTGATCGCCCGCATCCGCGGCCTGCTGCGCCGGCGCGAGTGGTCGAGGGCGTCCCGGAACGCGTCTCACAACGCAGGCATCGGCGCGCCCGCGGCCTCCTCCGATGTGTTCCGCTTCGGCGATAAATCGGTCGATTTTAACCGCCTGGAGTTGCGCGTCCGGGATCAAGTGTTTCAGTTGACGTTGATGGAAGCCAACGTTCTTCGGTATCTGATCGAGCACGCCGATGAACCCGTGTCGCGCAAGAGGCTTTTGGAGGATGTGTGGGGCCTGCACGAGGATACCGACACCCGCGCCATCGACAACTTCATCGTGCGGCTCCGGCGCTATATTGAGGACGACCCCACGCGTCCCCGGCATGTGCTGACGGTTCGCGGGGTGGGGTATCGATTCGTCGCCGAGCCGTGAGACGAGCGAAGATCGGCAGGTCGGAGACCTGCCCCACCAAGGTCAGTTCGCAAGCCTGTGGCGCATGGCTGGTTTTCCCCTGGGGTTCACACACAGGCCGAAACACTGGACGAAATCAGTCAGAATCTCAGCGAGGTCATTAGAAACTACTTCCACGCGCCGAGCAGCCGGCGTACGAGAACCAGCGCTCCCAGATGGTAGGCGTTGTGGTCGGCGATGAGCAGCGCCTCGCGCAGAATCGTCTGACCGTCGCCGTGCGGAATCCGCGCGTACAAGTCGGTTGATGGATTCGACACCAGATCGCAAATCGCTTTGAGGTCGGCGTGGAAAGCTTTCACGCTTTTGTTCCAAGCCGTGCTGTTGGGCGGAGCCGGCGTCTTCGGCCAGTACCCGCGGGGCCATTCCGGCGAGACATGCTTGGGGTTGCGGCTAAACTCCAGGATGTCCCGCTGAGCCAGGCGCATATGCTCGAGGATTTCCCAAGGCGAGTGCTCGGCGCCCTTCGGCCTCGTACCTTGCAAGGCCACGGGTAGACCTTTAATGGCTGCATCGAATCCGGCGTGCGCTCCACCGCCGTTGAGCAGATAGAGTAAATGCTCGCGCAGGGCTTTCTCATCCTGAGGCTTATTTTTTCCGGCCGGCATGGTTTCTCCTCACTCCGAGACTAGTCTGATTTCTCCCACGCCTCCCTGGACGTCCAGGTGAATGGTCACGTTTGATTTCGACAGGGCGTCATTGAAATAGCGGCTGCTGTCCTGGTGCAACCCCGACGAGTTGACCTCACCGATCCCGCCCTGGACCTTTGCTTCCACGCCCACGCTGGACGGTAGCCGAATCGTGGCCTCGCCGGCTCCGCCCTGGATTCGAACTTCGTAGCCCTTCTTGGGAGCCCCACGCAGATCTAGATCGAGTTCGCCTGCTCCTACTTGCACCTCGAGATCGCGCAGCGTCAGAGATCCCAGATTGAGGCGGGCCTCGCCCCCGCCGAGGTTGACCTTGAGTTCCATGGGAACCTCGTTGTTGAGGTGAATGTCCCATTCCTTGGTTGTGTGAGTCAGGGTAGAGCTGCTTCCCGGTTGCGTGATCGTGAGCGTACCGCGGCCAGCCGCGCTGCTGTAGTGAACCTCCGGCTTCGCGGCGGCCGTACCATAGCGGAATTCCGCCGCCGCAAGTTTATCGGCGCCGCCGGCGACCTTCAAATCACCCGCGCCCATATCAAGTTTCACCCGGACGAGCTCGGAGTTATCGCGGTCGACCGTCTGCGATTCGTGCTGCTTCGGTTCATCCTGGAACCCGCATCCCGTCAAACACAATGCCCCGGTCAAAAGGAATGCCGCTTTTGCGCTCATCGAAGCTATTATCAGACAAATCCAAAGAGTTTGCGCGGATTGTCCACCAGAATGCGCTTCAAGTGATCGCTGTTTCTGCCGGCGATCTCCCAGATCCAGTGGTTCAGCAGTTTCCCGTCGTTGGGCATTTGCCGCGCTTTCATGTTGGGATGGGGCCAGTCAGTGCCGGTGATCACGCGGTGAGGAAATTCCGCGTCGAGCTCGCAGGCAAACGGCAGGACTTTGCTCCAATCTTCCGGCTTGCCCGATCCCGAAAGACGTTCGGGGCACGTCAGTTTGGCCCAGCAATCCGGCTTGTCGCGAAACAGTTGCAGGAACCGGTGAAATTCGGGAGCGCTCACGCCGTCGGCGATCACCGGAACCGCCATATGGTCGAAGACAACGGGAATCGGAATTGTTTTAATGTGCGATTCCAGATCCTTAAGGTCGGCGGCTTCGCAATAGAGATCAATGTGCCAGTCGTTCTTCAGTTGGCCGGCATCCTTCAGGCGTTTCAGCCAGTTCGCCATCGCCACCATCTCCTCGGGCGGAGGCGGATTGGTGAGGCGCTTCACATAGCTATAGCGCACGCCGCGCACACCGGCTCTGTCGAGCTCAATCAGTTCTTCGTCCGAGATGGTCTTCTCAACAAACGCAACGCCCAAGGCTCGGCCCTTCGCTTTTTTCAGAGCGTTGAGCATGTAACTGTTGTCGGTGCCGTGACAGGTGGCCGCGACAATGACCTCGCCAGAAAAGCCCAGATCATTATCCAGTTCTTCCAGCTTTCTCCAGGGCGCAAACGCCGGATCGTATTTTCGATCGTCCGACCAACGAAACGGCGTCATCCCGTTACTGTTCACGTGGCAATGCGTGTTGATGGCTCCGGGCGGCATGGCGAACGCGGGCTTGTCCGGCGCGGGGTCGGGCTCAAGATTCTTCGGAAGCGGTTTGGACTTCTTGCGAGGCTTGTCGTTATAGTGATGCCGGTTCACCTCTCGCGTTTCGGAGACCATGGTGTACTCGCGGCCCTCTTCCATCTTGTATTTCTCCGAAAGATGGGTCACGATAACGTCTTCAAGATCCAGGCCGAGATCTTTGCGCAGCCGGTCGCCCAGCGGGCCTTTACGATCCGGTTTGTCGCCCAGCGCGAAGTTCACGGAAACCCGTTTGCTGGGGCCTTCCTCATCGCCGACGATACAGAGCGTCCATGGCGTGAGCGTAGTCGCGACACGGTTTCGCAGAACCGTGTTCTTCGGCTCTTCAGTCACCGGATCTAACGATTGATGGCTTTTGAGCAGGGAGTGCAGTGCCTTAAGAAGCTCGCCGTCATTCTCCAAGAAAACGTGCTCCAGCTCCTTGGAACATTTCACTTCAAGATTGGGCATGAATAGTAGTTTGACTTCTTAGTGTAAACCGGCGCGCCTACAGGCGCGCGAGAGCTTCATCGGGGGTGCGGGTACCGCGGCGTTGCGGCGGGCGCAGGTGGCCCTGGAACTTCTCCATGTAGAGATAGATCACCGGCGTGATGTACAGCGTCAGCAGCTGCGAGACCACCAGTCCGCCGACCACCGCGAGACCGAGCGTCTGGCGCGCATCGCCGCCCTCGCCGTAACCGAGCGCGATGGGCAGAGTGCCGAACAGAGCCGCCATGGTGGTCATCATGATGGGGCGGAAGCGCATCAGACACCCAGCGTAGATGGCGGAGCGTGGATCCTTGCCTTCGACGCGCTGGGCTTCCAAGGCGAAGTCGATCATCATGATGGCGTTCTTCTTCACCACGCCCATCAGCATGATCAGACCCACGAATGCGTAAAGGTCCAGCTCACGATGAAACAGAGCCAGCGTCAGCAGCGCGCCAAACAGGGCGGAAGGAAGTCCCGAAAGAATTGTGATGGGATGAATGAAGCTCTCGTACAAAATTCCGAGGATGATGTAAATCACCAGAATCGCGACGATCAGTAAAATCGACAGGCCGCGGAAGGAACGCTCGAATTCCCGCACGGTTCCCTGATAACCCACGCTAAGCGTCTGCGGCATGTGCATGTCGCGCACGACGGCGTTCAGTTTATCCGCCGCTTGGCCCAGCGAAACTCCGGGCGCGAGATTGAAGGAGACGGTCACCGAGGGAAGCTGGCCGAAATGATTCACCGACAGCGGGCCGACTCCGCGGGTGCTCTTGACCAGCGTGTCGAGCGGAACCAGAGGCCCCGACGAAGAACGCACGTACAGCTTCGATAACGCGTTGGGCGTGCGCTGGAATTCCGGCGCGATCTCGACAATCACGGCGTACTGATTGGCGGGCGTGAAGATGGTCGAGACCTGGCGTGTGCCGTAGGCGCTGTAGAGCGCATCCTGAATCTGCGCGGCCGACACGCCCAGGGAAAGAGCGCGGTCGCGGTCGATGTCCAGGTTCACCTGCGGGCTTTGGATCTGCAGATCGCTGGTGACGTCGAGGAATCCCGGAAGCCCGCGCATCTGTCCCAGCAGGCGCGGAACCCACTGGTAGATCTCCTGCAAATTCGCACTTTGCAGAGTCATTTGATACGCGCTGTTGGTATTCTGTCCGTTGATGGTGATGGGCGGCGGATTCTGCAGGAACACCATCACTCCGGGAACCGCGGAGAGGCTGCCGCGCAGTTCCATCATCACTTGATCCACATTTAGTTTTCGTTCGGGGCGAGGCTTCATCATCGCGAAGATGAAACCCTGGTTGCTGTCCCCGGCGAATGCGCCGATCTGCTCGACATTGGGATCGTGCTCCAGAATGTCGCCCACGGCGCGTTGATGCTTGGCCATGGATTCGAAAGAGATGTCCTGGCTTGCAAGGGTCGCGCCCTGGATGAAGCCGGTGTCCTGGCTGGGAATGAATCCGGTGGGCATGGTGAGGAACAAGTACACCGTGCCGCCGAGCATCGCGAACGCAAATACGACCGTTGCGAAAGGATGACGCAAGACTCGTTGCAGAGTGACGTCGTACGCTCGCGTGACGCCGTTGAAGCCGCCTTCGAGGGCGCGGTACAAGCGCCCGTGCCGCTCCTTGGGCTCATACTTGAGGAACCTGCTGCCGAGCATCGGCGTCAACGTCAGCGACACGAATCCGGAAATCAGGATGGCCACAGTGATGGTCACGGAGAACTCATGCAGCAGGCGGCCGACGATTCCGCCCATGAACAACACCGGAATGAATACGGCCACCAGCGAGATGGTCATGGAAACGATGGTGAATCCGATTTCCTTCGAGGCCAGCATCGCTGCCTCAAAGCGAGGCTTGCCCATCTCGCGATAGCGCACGATGTTTTCGAGCATCACGATGGCGTCGTCGACGACGAAACCGACCGAAAGCGTCAACGCCATCAACGAAAGAATGTTCAGGCTGTAGCCCAACAGGTACATCACGGCGAAGGTGCCGACGATGGAAAGCGGAACGGCCACACCCGGAATCAGTGTCGCCGATAAATTGCGCAGGAACAGAAAGATGACCATCACCACCAGACAGATGGTCAGCACCAGCGTCAGCTTGACGTCATTGATGGAATTGTCGATTGGTACGGAAGCATCATAGATGATGGACAGATTCAGGGCGGGAGGAATCTCCAAGCGGAAATTCGGCAACAGCGCTTTGATGCCGTGGACCACTTCCACGGTGTTGGTGCCAGGCTGTCTTCGGATGGCCAGGATCACTCCGCGCGTGTCATTGATCCATGCCACGGATTTATCGGTCTCGACGCTATCCAGCACTTGCGCGACATCTTCCAGTCGGACCGGGTTATTTTCGCGATAGGCCACGATGATGCTCTTGTACGCGGCGGCGTTGGTCAACTGCCCGCTGGATTGCACGGTGAAGGATTGTTTGGGTCCGTACAACTTGCCCGTCGGCAGATTGACGTTGCTTTGCTGGACCGCGCGCATCACATCGTCGATGCCGATGTTGCGCGAGGCCAGCGCGTCGGGATTCACCTGCACGCGCACGGCGTATTTCTGCGAGCCGTAGACGAACACCTGAGAGACGCCGCTGACCATGGAGATGCGCTGCGCCAGGATGTTTTCGGCATATTCGTCCACAGTGTAAAGCGGCAGCGTGGGCGAAGTCAGCGCCAGATACAACACCGGATTGTCGGACGGATTCACCTTCCCATAAGACGGCGGCCGCGGCATCTCCGCCGGAAGCTGGCCTCCTGCCTTGGCGATGGCTGCCTGCACGTCCTGCGCGGCCGCGTCGATATTGCGGTCGAGTGCAAACTGAAGCGTAACGGTGGTGGCGGCCTGGGTGTTGCTGGAACTCATCGACTCGACTCCGGCGATCGAGGAGAATTGCTTTTCGAGCGGAGTGGCCACGGCCGACGCCATGGTCTCCGGGTCCGCGCCGGGCAACTCCGCGCTGACCTGGATGGTCGGGTAATCCACGCTGGGCAGCGCGGCCACTGGCAGCGCGCGATAACCGACCGTTCCGAACAAAAGAATGGCCAGCATGACCAAGGCGGTCATCACCGGGCGCTCAATAAAGATACGCGAGAAATGCATACGCTACAGGGTGTGCGAATCCACTTTGGACGCGGCCACGGGTTGAATATGCGCGCCGGGATAGAGCAGCAATTGTCCGTCGGTCACGACGGTCTCTCCAGCCGCGAGTCCCGTCTCGATCACAACTTGACTGCCGTGGATCGCTCCCGCGCGCACGTTGCGCGGCTCCACGGTTTGATCCGGCTTCACGACATACACCATCTGCCCTTGCTGCCCCGGCTTCACGGCCTCCGCAGGCACCACGATGGCGCGAGCCTGCGTGTCCAGAGTCAGAGACACGTTGACGAACTGCCCCGGCCACAACACGCGCTTGGAATTTTCGAAGGTGGCCTTCAGTTTGATGGTGCCCGTGGTCGAATCCACGGTGTTATCGATCACGCTGAGTTCGCCGCGCACAGGCGTTGGGTTCTGCGTGTCTTTGGGAATCGCTTGCACCGCGAGCTTGCGGCCGGCACTGGAGCGCTGAATGGCGGCGAGATGCTCCTCAGGCACGCCGAAGCTCACCCAGATCGGATCCAGTTTGTTGATCACCACCAGATTGGTGGTGTTGGCGCTGACGATGTTGCCTTCATGCACCAGCAGATTGCCGGCGCGCCCGGTCACGCGGGAGCGGATCTCACAATAGGTCAGGTCCAATTTGGCGCGGTCGATGGCGGAACGGTCGCTTTCGATGGAGGCGCGATAGCTCTCGATCGCAGCCTGATCCGCATTGATGGCGGCGCGATTCGAATCCGCCGCGGCTCGCGATTGCTCGTCCTGGGTGCGCGAAACGATGCCTTCCTTGGCGAGCTGGGCGTTGCGTGACGCGTCGGCATCCAGGCTGTGCGATTGCGCCACATCTTTTTCGCGATTGGCTTCGGCCTGGTGCAGATTGGCCGTGTCGCGATTAAGCGCGGCCTCGGCCTGGCGCAGAGCTTCCTGGTAGGGACGCGCGTCGATCTCGAACAACAGATCGCCTTCCTTCACATCGGCGCCTTCGGCAAACGCGACTTTCACAAGCTCGCCCGAGATCTGGGATTTGACCTGGATCACGGAGGAGGCCTCCACCGTGCCGACGGCCTGGACTTCGGTGGGAACCGATTGCTCGGCCGCGACGGCGATGCTGACGGGAACCGGCGGAGGCGGTCCGGCGCTCTGCGTCTTCTGGGTCTGACAGCCGGCCAATGCGAGGACGGATGCGGCCGCCGCGAAGACTCGAATTGGGAAATGGCGCTCAGACACGTGGGATTACCGCCGGTTTCGCGGGCCTAAATTCCAAGTTAACACAGCGCCCGGCGGGCTAAGACCGGAGCACAACCGGCATCGAGGCGAGCACCAGCAGCAAGCTTCCGTAGATCGCCCAGCTCCAGCGGTTGCCCATGTTGATGGTGAAGCCGACGCCGTCGCGGCGTTGCACGAACAGCGCGGCGTCGTTGGGATTGTAATAAACGATGCCGCCCTTCCAGCACTCGTTGGGCGTGGGGTCGATGGGATCGCGGGGTTTGTTGGATTCGCGGATGGCGTACGCCATTGCCGGAATAAGGAACGCCAGGGGGCCAAGCGCCAGAGCCGGGATAGGGATCGGAATGCCCATGCCGAGCTTAAGCGGAAGGGCTCCGAAAAGGAGCGCGATGGTCCACTCCACTGTGAGCATCACCACCAGCGCCGGTTTGCGCATCGGCTCGGAACGGCGCGTTCCGTACCAACCCGCAAGCACGAGGGCGAACAGCCACACGGTGATCTCGCCGCCCAGAAGCAGGGGGCCATAGACGCCACGGAAGGTGCGGTCGGCCCATCGATTCGGTGTTCCGTCGAGGGAGAAGTGGACCGGATAGCGCGTCGCGATCTGGTACCAATGAGAATGCAGGTAATTCGCGACGCCGGCCAGCAGCAGCAGAGGAGGGATTCCCAGCCAGGTGAACCAAGGCAGAGGCTCGGGCGGGCCGAGCGTCGTCTCTCGGACCAGCGGCGGTTGAATCGCGAAGGGCTTCAGCTTGCGGTTCTGCGCGACGAAGGCGGCGATGCCAACTGCCGCGGTTGCCAGCAAGGCTGTGAGATTGAACACAGGATTCAGGAACACGGCCGTCCCCAAGAGGCCGACGGCCGTGAAAATCGCGATCACGAGCCGGTAGGATCGAAGCGCTCGACGCCCGGGCTCGGTGGAGCGGAATCCATCCGGCACAGGGACGCCGAACAGCAGATCGCGCCGCGTGATGTTCGGTATCGCGAACATAATGAGCGCAACGAAGAGTTGCGCGAACAGTAGGGTCGCAAGGGAAAGAACGCGGGCGCTCATTCGATGCCCTCCGCTATGGATTTCAGCTCCGCCGCAATGCGGGCGGCGGGCACGCCATGGGCACGCATCTGCGAAACCAGTTCCCGCAGGCGCTGACGGTAGCCGGAGATCTCGCGGCGCGAGGGCGCGGGAGCTTCGCGCTCTATAACCGTTGCTCCGCGGCCCTGGCGCAAGTCCAGCCAGCCCTCCGCGGCCAACTGCCGGTACGCTTCGGCGACGGTGTTGAAGTGCACCGCCAGGTCGGTAGCTAAGCGGCGGACCGGCGGCAACACCGCACCGGGCTTAAGCGAACCCTCCACCAGCGAGACCCGCAATTGGTCCACGATTTGCCGGACCAGTGAGGCGGATGAGGCAGGATCGATGCGTAGGACGGGCCCAGGCATAGTTCTACTGTATATGTACAATATACAATTGTCAATGCCCGGCGCCGGCCCTCGCTGGGACTGGGTGAGTTCCTGTACTACGACTCGATTACTTACGCCATTAGGGTTCTTTGAAGAGCGTCCGATAAGTTGATTGCCGGGAGGCGACCGGATCCCCACGTGGGGCGCCGCGTTGTCGAGCGTTCCTCGTGCTGGCGCGCTCCCGGCAATAAACTTCTTTTGGAAGCCTTCATGTGTTCTATCGGTAGCCTGCAAGAAGGCAAATACGGCGCGGCGTAAGCCGAACTATGCTATAACGGCTTCGAGTGACCGCATGACCGAGCAGGAAATCGTCTTAGCCCAACAGCAGTTTTTGTTCCCTTGCGTATTCCATTTCTTCAAGGAACCATTAGTGGTGGCGCGCGCCAAGGATCAATTTGTTTGGGATGCGCGCGGCAACCAATATTTGGATTTCTTCGGCGGCATCGTCACCATCAGCGTGGGCCATTGCAACGAAACGGTGAATCGCAAGGTCGCAGCGCAGATCGATACGCTGCAGCATGTGTCCACGGTCTTCGCCAATGAACCGCAAGCGGCGTTGGCCCAGCGCATCGCGGGTTTAACCCCGGGCGGCAAGCTGACCAAAAGCTTTTTTACCAATAGCGGGACCGAGGCGAATGAAACCGCGATTCTTGCGGCTCGCTGTTACACCGGTTCGCATGAAGTGGTGGCATTGCGGCACAGCTATCACGGTCGATCGGCACTGGCCATGGCCGCTACCGGGCAGGGCTCGTGGCGTTTGGGAGGCGCCCCCGCCGCAGGTTTTACGCACGCGCTGAACGCGTATTGTTACCGCTGCCCTCTGGGCTTGACGTATCCAAGTTGCAACGTGCGTTGCGCGCGCGATATGGACGAAATGATCCGCACCTCGACTTCCGGCCGGCTGGCGGCTTTCATAGCGGAGCCGATTCAAGGGGTCGGCGGATTCATCACGCCTCCGAAAGAGTATTTCGAAATCGTGACCGGGATCGTCAAGAAGTTCGGTGGGCTGTTCATCAGCGACGAAGTACAAACCGGATGGGGCCGCACCGGAGGCAAATGGTTCGGCATTGAGCATTATGGCGTCGCGCCCGATATCATCACCAGCGCCAAGGGGCTCGGCAACGGCACTCCTGTAGGGTTGACGGTCGCGCGTGCGGAGGTCGCCGATGGTCTTAAGGGCGCTTCGATTTCCACCTTCGGCGGGAATCCAGTGGCCGCGACCGCGGCGAAGGCGGTGATCGATTTTATCGACGATAACAACCTGCTGATCAATGCCGCCGAAACCGGCGCCCATTTGCGCGGGCGTTTGGAGGAGTTGCAAACGAAGCATTCGCTCATAGGCGACGTGCGCGGCATGGGACTGATGCAGGCCATCGAGTTGGTGGAGGATCGCGAGACGCGCGCGCCCGCGCCGGAGGCGACTGCCTCGCTGATGGAAGCCGCGCGAGAAAATCGCCTGCTGATCGGCAAGGGCGGCCTGTACGGCAACGTCATTCGCATCTCTCCGCCGCTCAATATTTCCAAGAGCGACGTGGACGATTTCGCGACGAGGCTGGACGCCAGCCTGGATCGCGTGGCGCGAGAACGCATCGCCGCAGTCAACGGCTAGAGGTAACCGCTAAACTCAGGGCATGCGGCGTTTTTCGTTCGCTCTTCTGTTGGCTTCGGCTGCCATGTCGCAACACAATATCTCTTACGACAGCTTGAAAGAGGGTCAGGTCCTCAGCGGCTTTCGCGCGTCAGCCGTGTATCTGGACGATGCAGGCCACGCCATGGGCGGACGCTTCCACCATGAGCGAACGAATTTCACGCTGGACCTGCTTCAGATCCAGTCCGCTCCGCAAGCGTTCATCTGGGTAACAACCTTTCCCACATCGAATATGGGCGAGCCGCACACGCAGGAGCATCTGCTGCTGGGCAAGGGCAACAAAGGCAGGGAGCTGGGAAGCCAGGAAGGCATGTCGCTGGTGACATCCACAGCGTTCACCATGCAGTGGCGCACGTGTTTTTCCTTCTACACGGCGGCCGGGCCGGATGTGTTCTTCCAGCATTTCGATCGCACCATGGATGCGCTGCTTTATCCGGATTATTCGGATGAAGAAATCCGCCGCGAGGTGCGGAATTTCGGAGTCGAGGAAGACTCCAAGAACGGCTCGCTGCACCTGGAAGAAAAGGGCACGGTCTACAACGAAATGGTGACGTCGATGGACCAGGCCAACAGCCGGCTGTGGCAGGCATCGCTGCTTTCGATCTACGGTCCCGGACACCCGCTGTCGTATTCGGCGGGAGGGCTGCCGGCGGATCTTCGAGTGCTTCAACCGTCCGACATCCGGCGCTTCCATGACCAGCATTATTTCCTGGCCAACATGGGCGCGATGGTTTCGCTTCCAAAGGAAGTTCCACTGGGGGCTGCGCTGGCGCGGCTCGATGCGGTTTTGAATCGGTTGCAGCAAGGCGCGAAGGGCGATCGGCCGCCGGTGATGACGGAGGCGCAATTGGCTTCGCCCCAAGCGGCTCCCGCGGGGCGCATCGAATACGTCGAGTATCCGCTGCAAAACGACCAGCAGCCGGGAAGCGTGTATCTGGTATGGCCGGCGAATCGAAACCTCGCGCTGCGCGATAAATTCCTGATTGAACTGTTCATGGATAATGTCGCGGGCGAGGCGGATACGAATCTTTACAAGCGGCTGATCGACAGCAAGACCAGGGAAGCGGACATCGGCGCCAAAGGCGTGAGCGGCTACGTGGACGACGGACAAGGCAATCCGGTGATGGTGACATTCCGCGACACGCCCGTATCCAAGATGAACGATGCGGACCTGAGCTCGTTGCGCGGACGCGTGCTGGATGAGTTCGCGAAGATCGCGGCGTATCCGGATGGATCGCCGGAGCTGCTGCAATTCCAGAAGCGGCTGAAGAGCCGTATCGCGGAGCAGAGGCGGTCGCTGACGAAGCTGGTCAACTCGCCTCCGGGGTTCGGCTTTCGCGGCGGCGACACGGCGTGGCTCGACCGGTTGTATGAACTGAATAAGGAGCCGGGGTTCCGAAAGACAGTGACTTCGAAGGACGATCTGGCGGTTATCGAGAAGTTGATTGCGGGCACTCACAACGTCTGGCGCGAATATCTGACGCAGTGGAAGATCCTGGGGACGGAGCCGTTAATTGAGGCTGCGAAACCGAATCCCGCGTTGCTGCCCGAGGCGGCTGAGGAACGCTCGGCGCGTGTGAAGGCGGAAACATCCCGGCTCCGGCAGGCGTACGGCGCGACGAGCGATCAGCAGGCACTGGAGCGGTATCGCGTGGATTACGACGCGGCAACGAAGGTCATCGACGAAGCTGAAGAGAAGACTGCGTCGGCGAAGTTCGTCGAGCATCCTCCCATGACGCTGGACGACGCGCTGGAGTTCAAGGCGTCCAAGCTCGCGCGCGGCGTGCCGCTGATCGCGTCGGAATTCCAAAGCATGACCAGCGCGACCACGGGCCTCGCTCTGCGACTGGATGGCGTGCCGGAAAACCGGCTGGTATACGTTTCGCTGCTGCCGGAGCTGCTGATGAACAGCGGCGTGATCGCGGATGGCAAGGCCATTTCTTATGAGGAGATGTCGCAGCGCTTGCGCAACGAGATTCTGAGCCTGGATGCGAGCTTCAGCGTGAACGCCGCGACGGATCGGGCTGAACTGGTGGTGCGCGGCTCGGGCAACAACGCGGCCGAATCGAAGCGGGCCATCGAGTGGATGGAGCTGGCTCTGTATCATCCTTACTGGCGCGCGGAAAATCTCCCGCGTTTGCGCGACTACGTTGATCAGGCGCTGGGAAGGCTGCGCCGAACCATGCAAGGGCCGGAGGAATATTGGGTCCGCAATCCGGAGCAGGCGTATCGCAAGCAAACGAATCCGTTGATGCTGGCGAGCTCCTCGTTTCTGACGCGCGAGCACAATGCGCAACGGCTGCGCTGGATGCTGAAGGACGGCGGCTCCGACGCGGTGTATGGCTTCTTGACGGAGTTGGGCGAGGTCGCGGGATCGCGGGAAGAACGGAAAGCGATTCTGGCGGCGATTCGCAGTGGAAAATACGCGGGCCCAGCGAAGCTTCCAGAGATGGCGAAGCTATCGGAGAAGGAGCGAAGTCTGGCGGTGGAAGCGGCGCGCGATTTGGAGGCGTCGCTGGGAGAGATTCCAGATTCGACGCTTGCGGCGGATTGGCGCTATCTCTGCGGCCAAATGGCGCGCGATTTGCGGCAGGGGCCGGAACGGACTTTGGCGATTTTGGATGAGGTGAGACGGTCGATTCTGATAACCGGAGGCGCGAGAATGTTCGCGATCGGATCGGGCGCGACGCAGGCGCAATTGAGTCCGGGTATCGAGAGATTGGCGGCGCAGTTGCAGAACGCTCCGTTTAAGAAGGCCGAGTATCGAGCGGTCAGGCGGATCGATGCGAGGCTGATGGCTCGCGACCTAGGCGGAGCCGCGCCGCTGTTTGTCGGATTGCTCAACGCCAATTCGCAGGGCGGCGTGTTCGTGAACTCAGCGCCACTGACCAGCTATCGCGATACTGGCCGCGACGCGCTGCTGGATTATCTCGCGGTGAATTTGTATAGCGGCCACGGCGCGCATGGTGTGTTCATGAAGACCTGGGGCGCGGGGTTGGCGTACAGCAACGGGATCAGCGTCTCGCTTAACAGCGGGCGCATGCTCTACTACGCCGAGCGCACGCCGGAGCTGCCGCAAACCTTGAAGTTCGTGATTGGAGTGCTGAAATCGGCGCGGCCGGACGCGTCACTGGCGGAGTATGCGATCGCGGGAGCGTTTCAGGCGACGCGTGTCGCGGATTCCTACGAGACTCGAGGCGAGTCGATGGCGGCGGATCTGGCGGATGGGCTCACATCCGATGTGGTGAAGCGATTTCATCAAGCGATTCTCGATTTGAAAAAATCTCCCGATCTCGAAGCGGAGATCTTCCGGCGCGCGAGCGTGGTGGATGCAAAGGTTCTGCCGGGAATGGGTACGAAAGCCAAGGACGTCGCGGGCGCGGTGTACTTCGTCATCGGGCCGGAGAGGCAGTTGGCCGCCTGGGAGGATTACTTGAAGCGCGAGGACACGTCAGACGCGCGGGTGTGGCGGCTGTATCCCCGGGATTTTTGGCTGACCGGCGAGTAAGACCCAAACTTTTTTTCGCAGGGCTCTTGACAGCGGATCTGTCCGCGAGTATATTTAACCCAGTGGTTACATAACCATCTGGTTTAATGCAAACGATTCCATCCATCGATCCGCTCAGCGCGACGTTCGCGGCCCTCGCCGATCCTACGCGGCGCGCGATCTTGGGCCGGCTTGCCTCGGGCGAAGCCTCGGTCACGCAGCTCGCCGAGCCATTTCAAATGAGCATGCCCGCCGTCTCCAAGCACCTCAAAGTATTGGAACGCGCGGGGCTGATCGCGCGCGGCCGCGAGGCCCAATGGAGGCCCTGCCGGCTGGAGGCGGCTCCGCTCAAAGAAGCCGCCGATTGGGTTGAGGAATATCGCCGCTTCTGGGAGCAGAGCTTCGATCGCTTGGATGAGTATCTGCGCGAATTAAAAAATACCGAGTCTAAGAAGAAGGAGAAGAAGCATGACCGCAAGCACCGTGGAAAATAGTCCTGTGTTTACGCTGACAACGCCGTCGGATCGGGAAATCGTGATGACGCGTGTCTTCAATGCGCCACGACATCTGGTTTTCGATGCGTTGACCAAGCCTGAGCATCTGAAACACTGGTTTGGACCGCACGGCTGGTCATTGGTTGATTGCGAAGTCGATCTTCGCATTGGCGGGGTCTGGCGTTTTGTTCTCCGCGGTCCGGATGGCAAGCGGATGGGCATGGGAGGCGTGTATCAGCAGATCATGGCCCCGGAGAAGTTCGTCTCTACGGAGTCGTTTGACGGCTATCCGGGCGAATCGCTCAATACGCTGGTTCTCTCCGAGGCGGACGGCAAGTCCACGCTGACGATCACGGTGCGCTATGCGTCGGTGGAGATTCGCGATTCGGTACTTCGGTCTGGACTGGAGAAGGGCGCGGGGCAAACTTACGATCGGCTTGCCGAGCATCTTGATACACAAGCTCGGGAGCTTGTCATGACGCGTGTCTTCGATGCGCCGCGCGAACTGGTGTTCGAGATGTGGACGGATCCCAAGCATCTGGTGCACTGGTGGGGGCCGCGCGGTTTTACGACCACCATTCAAGAAATGGACGTGAGGCCGGGAGGTACCTGGAGAATGATCATGCACGGTCCCAATGGCGTCGATTATCCCAACCACAACGTCTTTACCGAAGTTGTGAAACCTGAGCGGCTAGTGTACACGCATGGCGGCCGAAGAGAGGGAGGACCAAGTGCTGAATTCCGGCAGACGGTGACATTCGAAGATCAAGGCGGCAAGACCCGGCTCACCATGGGCCTGCTGTTTCCGTCGGCGGCGGATCGCGACAGGGTGGTCAAACAATTCAATGCGATCGAGGGCGGGAACCAGACGTTGGATCGACTGGGAGAAAGGTTGGCTCAAATGGCTACGCATGGGAACAAATCCCCGGATCGGGAACTGGTGCTCACGCGCGTTTTCGATGCGCCGCGCGAGGTCGTGTTCAAGGCGTGGACGGAAGTGGAGCGGCTGAAGCGCTGGTGGGGTCCGAAGCGCTTCACCAATCCGGTCTGCGAAGTGGATGTACGGCCCGGCGGCGCGATGCGAATTCACATGCGCGGCCCGGACGGCACAATTTATCCGATGACGGGTGTCTATCACGAGATCGTGGAACCGGAGAGACTCGTATTCACCGCCTCAGCTTTGGACGCCAGCGGCAATCCGCTCTTTGAACAATTGACGAAGGTGACGTTCGAGGAACATGGTGGCAAGACCAAGTTGACGGTGCATGCAACCTTCTCAAATATCGGGCCGGAGGCGGCGCCACACCTGGCAGGCGCGGAGATGGGTTGGAACATGTCGCTCGACCGTTTGGCGGAGGAGACTGGAAGCGCGAGCGCAGGGCTGACCATCACCCGGGTTTTCGATGCGCCGCGAGATCTGGTGTGGAAGGCGGTTACCGAAGCGGAACGCCTGATGCACTGGTGGGGGCCGAAGGGATTCACCACGCTGACGTGCAAGGTGGATCTCCGCGCGGGCGGCACATTCCGCTACTCTCTGCGAACTCCGCATGGCGACGTCATGTGGGGCAAATGGGTGTATGGCGAAATCGTCGTGCCGGAGTTGCTGGTGAGCGTGGTTTCCACAACGGATGAAGACGGGAATCCGGTGCGGCATCCGATGAGTGCAGGCCAGCCGCTCGAAGTGCTCTACAAAATGACGCTTTCCGAGCGCGACGGCAAGACCACCATGACAATTTCCGGAGTACCGTTCAACGCCACGGAAGAGGAGCGGAAGGCTTTCGAGGCTGGACGCGATTTCATGGAGCAGGGCTTTGACGGAACCCTGGGCAAGCTGGTTGCATATTTGGCGAAGACGCAGGCAGAGGATCGATCCTGAGCTGGTTACTCAGGTGTCCAATCTCGCACCACGGTGCGCGATGTGTCAGGGCGGAGCCGCTGGGATGGCAACCCAGCCTTGTACTCTTTAAGTGATGGAGTACTTCTTCTCCTGCCCCTACTGCTGGGAAGAAATCTCAATGGTGCTGGATACGTCGGTGCGAAGCCAAACCTATGTCGAGGACTGCGAGGTGTGCTGCCACCCGATCGAACTTCACTATTCGGTCGAGGATGGCGCGGTGACCGGATTCGAGGCGAAGGTGCTGGAGTGACGAAAAGAACCCGGGGGCTTGACCCTCATAGCCGCAGCTGATATACCTAGCCGAGTACAAAAGGTGGAGCGATGAGAAAACGGGCGGGCATCGGACTGAGCATTCTGGCAGGATTGTTTTTGGCAATCTCGGCATGGGCCCAGGAAGGACATCCGTTGGTGGGCACCTGGCACGGGGAATGGCATCCCGCGCCGGGGCAAACCACTCGAATCGTGATGTTCATGAAGTGGGACGGCAAGGATATTACAGGCATCATCAATCCCGGACCGAATGCCATGCCCATAAAGGTCGCGACCTTCCAGGGATGGAACGTGCATCTGGAAGCGGACACTAAGGATAAGGTTCACGTGACCGCGGACGGCAAGATGGATCAGGTCGGGTCTTATCACCGCACCATCGCGGGGACTTGGACGCAAGGGCCGGCCAAAGGCGATTTCAAGCTGACTCGAGATTAGAAGGCAATGAAGGCAAGCAGCGCCGCGTGCCTGGCGATACCGTTATTGACCGCCGTGGTGTTGGCTGGGGGCGGGGCTCCGCTTCCGGAGGGCGAGGGCAAGAAGATCGTTGAGGCCGCTTGTGTTTCTTGCCACACGCTGGAGGTTGTCGAAAGCAAGCAGTGGAACAGGGAGCATTGGCAAACGGTGGTGGCGGCGATGGTGGACCGGGGAGCTTCGCTCCAGACCACTGAAGTGGACCAGGTGGTCGCGTATCTGGCGAAGAATTTCGGCGGAGACGAAGGCAAGAACAAGGGCAAGAAGCTGGTCGAAGACATCTGTAGCTTGT
>Ga0209415_10006420_pt1 | contig 20908 bp, 13 predicted proteins | sample PeaSoiSIISIP2007_FD_187696 | JGI IMG/M metagenome (GOLD analysis project Ga0209415, IMG submission 187696) | Peat soil microbial communities from Weissenstadt, Germany - SII-SIP-2007 (SPAdes) (version 2) | ecosystem: Environmental > Terrestrial > Soil > Wetlands > Peat | place: Germany...
GCGGCTGGTCCGCGAGGCTCTCGCCGAGCGGGAGATCCTGTTGGCAAACGCGCCGCACATCGTGCGTCCGCTGCGCTTCGTGCTCCCCCATGATCGAGGCCCGCGGTCGCGCGTGGTATTGCGGCTTGGGCTCTTCCTCTACGACCATTTGGGCGGCCGGCGCAGCCTGCCCGGCACCGAAACTGTGCGGCTGCGCGACCATCCCTACGGAAGGCCGCTGCGGCGCGGCCTCGACACCGGGTTTGTCTACTCCGATTGCAGCGTCGAGGATGCCCGGCTGGTGGCGCTCAACGCCCGCGACGCCAAGGCGAATGGCGCGCAGATCTCGCCGCGCACGGAATTGCGCAGGGCTTGGCGCGCCGGCGGCCACTGGAGGGCCGTGGTCGAGAAGGCTGGCGCCGCCTCGGAAATCAGCGCCCGCATCCTCGTCAACGCGGCGGGCCCGTGGGTGGAAGAGGTCACGTGTCGAGCCGGCGTCGCCCGGCATCGCTCGCAGCTCCGGCTGGTCAAGGGCAGCCACATCGTCGTTCCCCGCCTCTACGACGGCGCGCAGGGCTACCTGCTGCAGCACGATGACGGCCGTGTCGTCTTCGTGCTGCCGTACGAGCACAAATTCACCCTCATCGGTACGACCGAGCTCCCCTATTCCGGCGATTGTGGGCAGGTCGCGATTGATCGGGAGGAAGTCGACTACCTCTGCCGCGCCGTATCGCGCTGGTTCGCCCGACCGGTCGCGCCGTCGGCGGTCGTCTGGAGCTATGCCGGCGTGCGCCCTCTGCATGACGATGGGGAGCGGGACCCCTCCGCGGTGACCCGCGATTACCTGCTCGATCTTGATGCCGCTCCCGGGTTGGCGCCGCTGCTATCGGTGTTCGGGGGCAAGATCACGACCTACCGGCGCCTTGCCGAGCGTGCGTTGGAAAAGCTGGCGCCGTTTCTGCCAACCGCGGGGCGGCCGTGGACCAGTGGCGCGGTCCTGCCCGGCGGCGATCTGCCGAACCGCGATCCTGTTGCCTTTGCTGCCTCGCTTGTTCAGGAATACCCCTTCCTCGAACCAGCCGCCGCGTTGCGCCTCGCCTGCAGCTACGGCAGCGATACCCGGCGCATCCTGGGCAGCGCCCGCCGCGCCGAGGACCTCGGGCGTGGGTTCGAGTGCGGCTTCAGCGAGCGCGAACTCGCCTGGCTCGTCGGCGAGGAATGGGCGCTGACCGCGGAAGATGTGATGTGGCGCCGTTCCAAACTCGGCCTGCACCTGAGCCGCGAGGCAATGACGGCGATCGCATCGCTACTCCCCGGCGCCGCCTGGGTGTGACGCTCGGCGCAAGCGAGGCGAGAGGGTCAAGTCTGGCCCGAGACCGAGGGTGGACCCGGCGGATATGCGATACGGATCAGCGTTCGGTGAGTTTCAACTCGATCCGGCGATTGTGGCGAAAGGCCGCCTCGCTATTTCCGGGGTCGATGGGCTGGGTGTCGGCGAATCCGGCGGCGGCCAGCCGGTTGGGCGGTATGCCTTGCGCGATCGCGTAGCGCACGACCGAAATCGCGCGCGCCGTCGACAGCTCCCAGTTCGAGGGAAACTCGGCGTTATTGATCGGCCGCCGATCGGTGTGGCCATCGACCCGCAGGACCCAGTTGATGTCCGGCGGAATCTTTGCCGAAATCTCCTGCAACGCGGCGATCACCGGGTCGAGCTGCTGTTTCGCTGTGTCGGCGAGCTCGGCGCTGCCCGGCGTGAACAGCACCTCTGACTGGAACACAAAGCGATCGCCGACGATGCGGATATCGGGGCGATTGCCGATGATCTCGCGCAACCGTCCGAAAAACTCCGAGCGGTAGCGGGCCAGCTCCTGCACCTTGCTGGCGAGCGCCAGATTGAGCCGGCGCCCGAGGTCCGCAATCTGGGTCTGCTGGTCCTTGGCCTTGGCGTCGGAGAGGTCGAGCGCGGCGGAGATCTGGGCCAGCTGCTCGCGCAAGGCGGCGATGGACGCCGTAAGCTCCTCGACCTGGGCGCGGGCCGCGGTACTGGTCTGCTCTTCGGCGGCAAGCGCCTTCTCGGCCCCTTCGGCGCGCGCCAGGAGTGCGGTGCCCTCCCCCTCCTTGGTCTTCAGCTGAGCAGCCAGGCTGGCGCTGCTGGCGCGCAAATCGGCGTTGGTGGTGCGCTCCAGGGCCAACAGATCACCGAGCTCGCTGACCTGCTGCTGCAGCTCCTTCAATGCCTTGTCGCGCCCGCTCAGAGCGTCGGCGAGAAAGAACTGGCCGGCGGTGAACACCAACAGAATGAAGATGATCACCATCAACAATTGCGCCAGCGCGTCGACAAAGCCTGGCCAGATGTCGATGCCGGGGCGCCGCGAGCGGCGGCTGGCTAGGGCCATGATCGTCGATGCATGCCGGTCAGCGGCCGCCCTCCTCGGCAAGGGCGGCGATGGTGCGGGCGAGGAGCCGAATCTCGCCGCGCAGCTCCTGCACGCTCTGTACCCGGCCTTCGGCGACGTCCTCGGTCAGCCGCGCCATATAGGCTTCGATGTTGCGCAGATGGGTGCGCAATACGTCGTCCTGGCCCAACGAGTTTTCGGCAACCGTGGCGAGCCGGGTCAAGGACGGCTTCAGCTCCATCTGGTTCTCCGCCAGCCGCTCCATCAGCGTTTGCCCGGCCTTCATGTGGTCGCCGAGGGTGCCGAGGCGGTCGGTCAGGCCAGTGAGGGTGGTGTTCGCGGCGATCCGGCCCTCTTCGCTGCGGGTGAGGATCCGCTGGAGGTTTTCCAGGCTGTCCGCGGTCTGTTCCATCAGCGCATAGAGATAGGCCGGCATCGAACCCTCGCCGCCATCGCCGAGCGGGCCCGAGGACAGCCTCGTATAGGTCGACAGCCACTCCTCCAGATCATTGTAGAAGCGGTTTTGCGCCTGCCCGGCCTGCAGATCGAGAAAGCCGAGAACAAGGCTCCCGGCGAGACCGAACAGCGACGAACTGAATGCCGTCGCCATCCCGTGCAGCGGCGATTCGAGCCCCGATTTCAAATTGGCGAAGGCGTGAGTGAGATCGCTCGACCCGACGTTGAGCGCGCCGATGACGTCGCCGACCGAGCGAACGGTCTCCAACAGTCCGTAAAATGTGCCCAACAGCCCGAGAAACACCAGGACCCCGATCAGATAGCGCGAGGTCTCACGCGCTTCGTCGAGCCGCGAGGCGATGCCATCGAGGAGCGTCTGCAGCGAGGTCGCCGACAGGCTGACCCGGCTGCTTTGGCGACCGCCGAGCATCCGCGCCATCGGCGCCAAGAGCCGCGGCGCGGGGCCGGGCGGCGCGGTCAGATCGCGATCCGCCAGGCGCTCGCGAAAGCTGTCGATCCACTGGCTCGCCGGTCCGAGCAGCAATACCTGGCGAAAAATATAGACGGTGCCGGCAACGAGAATGCCGAGGATGACGCCGTTGACCGCCGGGTTGCCCATGAAGAAGGTGCGCAGCGGGCCGCTCAGCGCATAGGCCAGTCCCGCGACCGCCAGCAGAAAGACGAACATCCGCACCAGGAAGCGGTGCGGGCCGGGCATGCTGCGCCGCTCTGGCTGCGCTGGCGCAGCGTCACGCTCAGCCATGAGGGTCCTGAAGCGGTGTCGCATAACGCGCGCGCCCCGGGGCCGGGCTGGTGCGCGGCTGCCGGACGAGCGCTACCTCCATCGCGGATCATACTCCTCTATGCGCGGCCGGGGATACGCGCGCCGATCTCGCAAAGAGCCGGCGGAAGGTAGCCGATGGCGATCGACGAGGACACCCAAATCTGCGCGCCACGACTGCCGCCCTCGCGCTGCCGTTATGTCGCAGCCGGAGCGGCCCGCATCGCCTCCTTGATCAGCGCTGCGAGCGGCAGATGGAGATGCCCGTTGGCGGCGAGCACGTCGCCCTTCGTCATCATCGCCTGGCCGCCGGAGAGGTCGCTGACAAAGCCGCCGGCCTCGCGCACCAAGAGCAGCCCCGCGGCGATATCCCACGGCGACAGCCCCATCTCCCAGTAGCCGTCATAGCGCCCGGCCGCGACATAGGCGAGATCGAGGGCGGCGGCGCCGAACCGGCGCACCCCGCTGGTCGCCGCCGCGACCCGGGCCAGCGTCTGGAAGTAGGCCGGCTGGTCGCCGCGCCCGCCGAACGGGATGCCGGTCGCGATCAGAGCGTCGCCCAGCTGACGCCGCGCCGACACCCTCAAACGACGGTCGTTGAGATAGGCGCCGACGCCCTTCTCGGCCCAGAACATCTCGTCACGGGTCGGCTCGTAAACAATCCCGGCGATGATCTCGTCATCGCGTTCCAAGGCGATCGAGATCGCGAAATGGGGGATCCCGTGCAGGAAATTGGTGGTGCCGTCGAGCGGGTCAACGATCCAGCGGTGGTGCGGATCGGTTCCCTCGGTGGCACCGCCTTCCTCGAACAACAGCGCGTAGCCGGGGCGGGCGCGCATCAGCTCGGTTTTCAGCATGCGCTCGGCGCGCAGATCGGCGGTCGAAACAAAGTCGCCCGGCCCCTTGACCGAGACCTGCAGCTGCTCGACTTCGCCGAAATCGCGATTGAGGCCGCGCGCCGCCTTGAGCGCGGCATTGGCCATGACGTTGATAACCGGCGAGCGTGTCGCCACGACGGCTGTGCTCAGTCCTTCGCGCGTTCGACGTAGGTGGCATCGGCGGTGTTGACGACGATGCGGGTGCCGGCCTCGATAAATGGCGGGATCATCACGCGGCGGCCGTTTTCGAGCTTGCCGGGCTTGTAGGAGGAGGAAGCGGTCTGGCCGCGCACCACCGGATCGGCTTCGACGACCTCCATCACAACGCTCGGCGGTATCTCCACCGACAACGGCGTTCCCTCATAGAGCATGACCTTGCACACCATGCCGTCTTTGAGGAAATCGGCGGGATCGCCGATCAGCTCGCGCGGGACGCTGACCTGTTCGTAGCTGACGTTATCCATCAGGGTCGCATCGTCGCCTTCCATATAGAGAAACTGCATCTCCTTTTCGTCGAGCCGCACGCGCTCGACCGTCTCCTGGGTGCGAAACCGCTCGTTCAGCTTGTTGCCGCCGCGCAAATCCTTGAGCTCGACCTGGGCGAAGGCGCCGCCCTTGCCGGGCTGCACCAGCTCGCGCTTGACGACGAGCCATAGCTTGTTCTGATGCTCGAGGACATTGCCGGGTTTGAGATCGATGGCGTTTATCTTCATGGCTGGTGTCTCGCCGCAGAAATTCGGGATTTGCCGGGTTTCCTACCAGCTTGCCACCACCGCGGAAAGCGGAATGCGCCAAATATCGAGGATCGGGAGGGGCGGATGACGCCGCCGTGGTGGCGACCGGACCGCCTTGCACAACGCCGCGCCAACCTCACCGCGCGCGCCCGCATCCTTGACGAGGTGCGCGATTTCTTCGGCACCGCCGGGTATCTCGAGGTCGACACCCCGGCCTTGCAGGTGAGCCCCGGGCTCGAACCGCACCTCAAGGCCTTCGCGACCCTGCTGCACGACCCGTTGGACGGCGGCGCCCAGCCGCGCTATCTCCACACCTCGCCCGAATTCGCGATGAAGAAATTGGTGGCCGGCGGCCTGCCGCGGATCTGGCAACTGGCGCACGTCTATCGCGATGGCGAACGCAGCGCGACACACCATCCGGAGTTCGCGATGCTCGAATGGTATTGCGCCGGCGCCTCCTACCGCGACCTGATGGAGGAGTGCGAAGCGTTATTGCGTGCCGTCCAGAGCGCCTGCGGCGCCGAGGCGCTGCGTTGGCAGGGACGGAGCGCGGACGCACGCGCCCCGTGGCAGCGCCTCAGCGTCGCCGAAGCCTTCGCGCGGCACGCCGGGATCGACCTCCTGGCGACGGCCCCGCAGCCGGCGCGGCCCGATGCGGGATTGCTCGCGACGGCGGCGGCACGGATCGGCATCGCGCCACACCCGGGAGACGATTGGGAGAGCCTGTTCTTTCGCATCTTTCTCGAACGCATCGAGCCCAATCTCGGGGTCGGTGCGCCGACCATCCTTTACGATTACCCGCTGGCGCTGGCTGCGCTGGCCCGCCCTAATCCCGACGATCCGCGCCTTGCCGAGCGCTTTGAAGTCTACGTCTGCGGCCTCGAACTCGCCAACGCGTTCGGCGAGTTGACCGATCCGGTCGAGCAGCGGCGGCGCTTTCAGGCCGACCAGGCGAGGAAGCAGGCGCTCTATGGCGAAACCTACCCGATCGACGAGGATTTTGTGGCGGCGCTCGAACACGGGCTGCCGGAGTGCGCCGGGATCGCGCTCGGCTTCGACCGCCTGGTCATGTTGGCGACCGGCGCCGACCACATCGAAAAGGTGCTGTGGGCGCCGGTGGCATAGGGCAGCCCTCAGGGCAGCAACTCGGGCAGCGTGCGGATGATGCGGTCGGGGCGGATCGGCGACCCCTCCGGCAACCCCTGGCCATAGCCGTCATACCAGATCGCATAGATGCCGAGGCGCTGCGGCGCAACGACCTCCCATTCGAGATTGTCGCCGACCATCCAGGTCTCGTGTGCGCCGACGCCCAATGAGTGGAGGGCATGGGCGTAGGCCGCGTCCTCGGGCTTGCCGAAGCCGTGCTCGCCCTCGATCTGGATGTGGTCGAAGCGGTGCTCCAGGGCAAAGCGCCTGACCTTGGCGCGCTGCGGCGCGGCCGCGCCATTGGTGACGAGCGCGAGGCGAACGCCCAATTCCTTCAAGCGGTCGAGCGTCTCATGCGCGCCAGGGAACATGCTCAGTTCGGCGTGCTGCAGCTCGTTGAACCGGTCGGCGATCGCGTCGCAAATCTCAGGGGAAGGCGGCGCGTGGCCGCGCGCGGCGGTCAGCTCGGCAAAGGCGCTGGCGACGATGTGGCGGCGCGCCTCGCCGATGCGGTGGCGCCAGTGCTTGTGCCGCATCTCGTCGGCCCACAGGTATTTGGAATAGGCCTGCATCGCCTCGATGACGTCCTCGGGCGGGTGGGGCACGAGATGCTCGGCGAACTCGGCAATGACGCGCCGCCACTGCCCCGGCGACCGCCCGAACGCAGAGAGGATCGTGTCGTCGAGATCGAAGAGAATGGCGCGCGGTAGGGTGGTCATAAGGGGAACATAGTTCGGAATGCCGCCGCTCTCAATCCGCAGGCAGGCCGAACTTGACGATCTATTGGCAAACCACCATCTTAGCTAGATTAGCTAGAGGCACACTGCGATGAGCGAAATCGTCAACATGCATCAGGCCAAGACGTCGTTGTCGCGGCTTGTCGCGCGGGCGCTTGACGGCGAGGAGATCGTTATCGCGCGCAACGGCGAGCCGCTCGTCAAACTTGTGCCGATCCCCAAGGAACCCAAGCCGCGCGTGCCGGGGCGCTACAAAGGCAAGATCTGGATCGCCCCCGATTGCTTCGATCCGATGACAGAGGAGGAACTGGATCTGTGGGAGAAGTGGGACGAGTAGGTGCGCCTCCTGGTCGACAGTCATGCCCTTATTTGGTGGCGGGTGGGTTCTCCTGCACTTGGCGTCGCGGCCCGCAGTGCCATCGCGGATCCCGCAAACGAGGTACTGATCAGCATCGCCGCGCTGTGGGAACTTACGATCAAGGAATCGTCCGGAAAGCTGATCCTTCCCGACGCCCTCGAGACGATGGTGGCCGATGAGGGGTTTTCGGTTCTCGGGGTCACCTTCGCCCATCTGCGCTCGTTTGGACGCTTGCCGCGCCTCCACAGAGATCCGTTCGATCGAATGATGATCGCGCAATCGCTTGCCGACGGCCTTCCGATCGCTACCGCTGACCGGGTCTTCGCCGAGTATGGCGTGCAAATCGTGTGGTGAGCGCTCACCCCGCGCGCAGCCGCGCGGTCGCGGCGTGGTCGAGCGCGCCGTCGGCGAGGAGCGCGACCCGGTAGTGGTGCTCGGCAACCTCCGGGGTGATGAGGCCGTCGGCGACATCGGCGGCGACCTGGTCGGGATCGCGTGTCGTGGGGTCGCCAAAGCCGCCGCCGCCGGGCAGTTCGAGCCGGGCAAAATCGCCGCCTGGCACGGTCTGCCGGCCCTTCGGGCGGATCGGTTTCCCGGAGACCAGCGTCACCCGGCCGGGCGCGCCCATCCCGCCGCCGTCGCGGCCGCGCGCCGGGTTGTTGATGCGCTCGAAATTACAGAGGAGCGCGACCGGCGCGCCGTCGGCCCCGCCCAATTCGATGATCTGGCCGAGGCCGCCGCGGAAGCGGCCGACCCCGCCCGAGCCTTCGCGGAACTCGCGGCGGCGGAACATCACCGGCGCGACCGATTCTGTGGCCTCCACGGGGATCGTGCGCACCCCGGAGGGAAACGCGGTGACATCGAGCCCGTCCTTGCCGGGCCGCGCGCCGGTGCCGCCGCAATGAAATATGACGGTGCTGAACGGCGGAGTGTCGCTCGCCCTGCCGGCGCCGAACTCGTCCTCGACATCGGCGCCGCCATAAATCTGCGGGTTCCATAACGAGGAGGCGCCCTCGGCCGGAACGCCGCCCGCCATCACCTGGTGCAGGCAGCCGAAGACAACGTCGGGCAGCATGTGCCCGACGGTGTGACGCGCGGCGACGGCGCGCGGGCGCTTCACATTGAGGAGGCACCCCTCGGGCGCGCTCGCGGTGATCGGCGCCAAGGAGCCGGCATTGTTCGGCACCTCGGGCGCGACCAGGCATTTGACCCCGAAGGCGGTGTAGGCGAGCGTGTAGTTCATCACGACATTGATGCCGAAGGCGCTCGCGGGCGAAGTACCGGTGTAATCGAGATGGATGTTGTCGGCGCTGATCGTCATCTCGGCGGCCAGCGTCAGCGGCCGGTCATAGCCGTCCATCGTCAGGCTGTTCTTGTATTTGCCCGGTTTGAGCTTGCCGATCGCCTCGATCGTCGCCTGGCGCGAGGTTTCGATGATGTGCTCGCCAAGCCGGTCGAGATTGGCGATGCCGAACTCGTCCATCATGTCGACGAGGCGCCGGCTGCCCTCGTCGTTGCACGCGGCCAGCGCATAGACATCGCCCTCGACCTGCAAGGGTTCGCGCACATTGGCGCGGATGATGCGCATCAAGTCCTCGTTCATGCGGCCTTCGCGCGCGAGCGGCATCAGCGGGATCGCCAGCCCCTCCTCGAAGACCTGGCGGCCGTCCGGCCCCATCCCGAGCCCGCCGATATCGACGACATGGACCGTGCTGGCGAAGAGCCCGACCGGGCGCCCGCGCAGAAAGGTCGGGCTGCACACGGTCAGATCATGGAGATGGCCGCAGGTCAGCCACGGGTCGTTGGTGATGTAATGGTCGCCCTCCTTCATAGATTCGAGCGGGAAGGCGGCGAGGAAATGCTTGACCGCGGCGGCCATCGAGTTGACGTGGCCGGGAGTGCCGGTCACCGCCTGGGCCAGCATTTGGCCCGCTTTGTCGAAGACGCCGGCCGACAAATCGCCGGCCTCGCGCACCGGCGTCGAGAAGGCGGTGCGCATCAGCGTCTGCGCCTGTTCCTCGACGACGGCGATGAGCCTCGACCACATGATCTGCATGTGGAGTTGCGACAGCGCCGTGTTGGGGCGGGAGAGCATGGGCGGGGTCCTCGCGGCCGGGCGACAAAGGTTATGTTACAGCAGATCCCGGTGACGTTGCACCACACCGTGGTCCTCGCGGCGGCGGGGACCCATCGCCCGGCGTCCGTGCCGGCTGAAAAATGGGTCCCGGCGTCCGCCGGGAACCAGGACGTGTCACACCTGCTCTTGCGGCACGTTGTAGACGAGGACGGCCTGGCTCAACCCCTTCAGCGACAGATCGCCGATTTCTTCGAGCTGGGCGCTGTCTTCGACAGCGATCGCGACGCGGCGGCTGACGAGGATCTGCCCGTCCTTGGCTTCGGCGCAGAGCCGCGCGGCGAGATTGGTGACGGTGCCGATCGCGGTATAATCCATGCGCTCGGCAAAGCCGATCTGGCCCAAGGTCGCGTAGCCCTGGGAAATGCCGACGCCAAAGCCGATGTCGTGGCCGTGCCGGCGCCAGCTGCGCAAGAGGTCTTGCGCCGCTTCGCGCATCGCCACGGCCATCTCGATCGCGCGCCGGGCCGGGTCCGGGGTCGGCAGCGGATCGTTGAAAAACACCATGATGCCGTCGCCGCCATAATGGTCGATCGTGCCCTCGAACGAGGCGACGATCGGCCCCATCGCGGCGTGGTAATCCTTGAGGAGGGCCATGACCTCTTCCGGCTCGGCGCGCTCGGCAAACCCGGTAAACCCGCGCAGGTCGCAGAACACGACGACAATCTCGCGGCGATGCGATTCGAGGATCGATTCGTCGCCCTGCGCGAGGATGAGGTCCGCGAGCTGCGGCGCGAGGAACCGGCGCAATTTGCCGGTGCGCTCGATCTCGCCGAGTTGCGCCGCGACCCGCGCCTCCAGCTCGCGGTTCCAGCCGGCGATCTCGTCGGTGCGAGCGCGCAATTCGCCGAGCAACCGCGCGTTCTCCATCGCGATCACCGCCTGCGCCGCGAAGTTCTGCAACAGCGCGATCTGCTTGTCGGTGAACGGGCGAACTTCGAACCGAGCGGCAACGATCATTCCGAACAGGGCGTCGCCCTTCCACAACGGCACCGAAAGTAGCGTGTGAACACCCGATTCGGCCGCCAATCGCGTCATCGGATGATCGACAGCCGCCATGTCGACGATATGGACGACGGCATCCCCGGCGAGCAATCGCGGTCCCATGATCGTGTCGGGGCCTAGGATACCCCGTCGCAACAGATCTGCCAGCGGCTCGGGAACGCCGCGCATCGCCGCCGCCCGGAAGTATTCGCCATCGCGCAGGAACAAGCTGCCGTGAGCGCTGTCGCAGAGGGTGTGTGCTTTCTCCAATATCGCCTCGAAGACCGGCACGAGGTCGCCGGGCGAGGAATTTATGACCTGCAAGACCTCGGCGGTCGCGGTCTGCTGCTCCAGGGCCTCGCGCGTCTCGGTGATGAGGCGGGCGTTCTCCATCGCGATCACCGCCTGCGCCGCGAAATTCTGCAGCAGCGCGATCTCCTTGTCGGTAAACGGGCGCACTTCCTTGCGGCCGACGCCGATAAAGCCCAGGACCGTCTCCTCCTTGCGCAGCGCCACATACAGGACGGTCCGCACGCCGGCGATCTTGACGGTGTTGCGCGCGCTCGGTGCATCGACCTCTGCCAGATCGGGCACGTGCACGAAGAGCTCTCCGGCGAACAGGCGATGGGTCGGAAGGTCGGGGTCAGGCCGGCGGGGCCGTCGTAACTGCTCGGCAATGGACAGCACTGCGCCGCGTATCGCCACCGCGCGGTACATCTCACCGTCATAGAGCTGCAGGCTTCCGTGATCGACCCGACAGAGGGTGTGGGCCTTCTCGAGGATGGCCTCGAACACCGGGGCGAGGTCGCCGGGCGAGGAGTTGATGACGCCCAACACTTCCGCGGTGGCGGTCTGTTGCTCTAGGGCTTCGCGCGTCTCGGTCAGGAGACGGGCGTTTTCCATCGCGATGACGGCCTGCGCCGCGAAATTCTGTAGGAGCGCGATCTGCTTGTCGGTGAACGGGCGGACTTCCTGGCGAACCGCCACGATCTGCCCGATCAGCACATCGTCCTTGCGTAAGGGTACAAAGAGCAACGTACGGCTGCCCAATTCGATCCCCAACCGGACCTGCGATTGGTCTTCCACCTTCGTCAGATCGGGAACATGAACGAACCGCTCACCATCATTCAGCAATGGACGCATCGGATGGTTCGCTTCCGGGTAAAACCCCTCACGCAGCCGTTCGGCCAGCGGCTGCGGCAGACCGCGAACTGCGACCGCTCGAAATAGCTTGCCATCAAATGTCTGGAGACTGCCGTGATCGATGCCGCAAAGCGCCATTGCCTTGTCGAGCATCGCGTCGAATACCGGTGCGAGGTCGCCGGGCGAGGAATTGATGACCTGCAGGACCTCGGCGGTGGCGGTCTGCTGTTCCAGTGCTTCGCGCGTCTCGGTGATGAGGCGCGCGTTCTCCATCGCGATCACCGCCTGCGCCGCGAAATTCTGCAACAGCGCGATCTGCTTGCCGGAAAACGGCCGCACTTCAGTGCGGTACATGGAAATGAACCCCCGCAGCTCTTCCTCAGCGCGCAGTGCCACCCAGATCACCGTACGGGCGCCGCCAATATCGGCAAGCGCACGGCGGCCGGACTCTCCTGACCGGTATGCAACGTGATCGGTAATGTCGTCGATTTGGACGATCGCTTCCCCCGCGGCGAGCCGACGGGTTGCAAATCCGCGGCCTACGCGAAAAGGCTGGCGGAAGAACTCGGCCAGCGCGGGCGGCACGCCGCGCCAGGCGTTGGCGCGGAAAAATTCACCGTCAAAGATATTAAGCAGGCCGAAGGATGCTTCACAGAGACCCAACGCCTTATCCAGGATCGCGTCGAACACCGGCGCGAGATCGCCGGGCGAGGCATTGATGACCTGCAAGACCTCGGCGGTCGCGGTTTGCTGGGCCAAGGCTTCGTCGCGCTCGGCTGTCCGTTGCGCGAGCTCGCGCCGCAGGTCGGCGATCGTCTGCTGCGGATCGGCGAGTTTCACTTTGGGCATCGGATCGCGACCCGATCGGGGCGATCAGCTCGGGGCCGCGGCGGGCGGGCCGGTGGCCAGCCAGCGGGGCGCTATGCCGGCGCCGGCAGCTTCCATGACGCGCGCGCCAAGAGCTTCCAGCCGCGGTTCTGTTTCTGCCAGACCTGCATGACGCCGATTTTGGTATTGGTGGTTTTGCCGTCGAGTTCGGTTTCGGAGACCCAAAGGTGTCGCACGACGCCGTTCGGCCCGACGATTTGGACCGTCATCTCGGGCCATTCGAGCGACTTGACCGTGGCCTTTCGCGTCATCGCCCCGTCGATGAATTCGGCCTTGTTCTGGAGGAGGGCGTTAGAGTGGCTGTAGCTCAGCTGCGCCGCCGTCAGCGAGTCGAGCTTGGCCTTGTCCTGTTTGATCCAGGCCGTGCGCAATTCCTCGACGGCCTTTTTTACTGCCGTTTCATCGGCCGATTGAGCCGACGCCGATCGGATGAGGGCAGGCACGCTGAGCGCAAGTGCACCGACGGCAGCGAGATGACGACGCGACAAGTTCATGGCTTCCTCCCGTTTGTGTTCGGCGTGACGAACGCGTTTCACCCCAGCGCCTGGCGCAGCTGCTGGCGGGCAACGACGAGCATAGCAAGATCGGGGGCGGCCGCCGCGCGCAATTCGGTGGCGAGCGCCTCGGCGGCGGCAAGGTGGGGGGCGTGGGTCTCGAGCCAGCCGGCGAGCGGGTCGGCGTCGGCGTCCGCTGCGGCGGTACCGGCGAGCACCCGCGCGGCAAGCTCGGCCTGCAACCCGTAGAAATCGTCGATCAGGGCCTCGGCGGCGGTCTTCTGCCACGGCGTCTCGGTCGGCAGGCGGCGAGCGGCATCGCGCAGCTGGTCGAGGGCAAAGCGGGCACCGAGCTGGTAGAAAATCCGCGCGGCGCGGTCGATCGGCTGACTGGTGCGCTCGGCCAACCCGCCAACCTCGAGCGCCGTCGTCAGAAATATGACGGCGGCGGCGCGCGCGGCGAGCGGCGGCGGCACCCCGGCGGCGGCATATCGCGACACCCGCTCATCGAGCAAGGCCCGCTCGGACGGCGGCAACAGATCCGCGACGATTTCCGCGAGGCGTCGGATGGCCGGCGCAAAGCGGGCAATCTCGCGCCCGAGATCGAGCGGGCGGCCGCGCAGCAGCCAGGCAGCTTCATGCTCGATGAGGTCGGCAATCTCAATGAGCATCGCGCTCTGCAGCGCGGCCGGAACCCGGTTGTCGAGCGCCTCGATCTCAGCCCACAGCGCCGGCAGATCGAACACCTCGCGGACGATCCGGTAGCTCTTCGCAATCTCGGGCGCCTCGCGCCCGGTGCGCGCGCGCATGTCGTGGATGAAGGTGAGCCCGGCGCGGTTGACGAGATCGTTGGTGACGACGGTCGCGGTGATCTCGCGCCGCAACGAGTGCGCGGCGATCTGCGCGGCAAAGCGAGTCCGGAGCGCCGGCGGGAAATAGCCGCGCAGATCGGTGGCGAGCTCGGGCAGATCGGGCAGATCGCTGGCGAGGAGATCCTGGTCGAGCGACATCTTGGCGTAGGCCAGCAGCACCGCCAGCTCGGGGCGCGTCAGCCCGCGGCGCGCGGCGGCACGGGCGGCGAGCGTCTCCTCGTCGGGCAGGAATTCGAGCGCGCGGTCGAGCCGGCTGGCCCGTTCGAGCTCGCGGATCAGCCTGGCCTGGCGGGTGAGCGCGGCCGGGCCACGCGCTTCGGCGAGCGACAGCGCTTCGCCCTGCAGATAATTGTCGCGCAGGACCAGGGCCGCGACATCGTCGGTCATCTGCGGCAGAAGCGGGTCGCGCTCCTGGCGGCCGAGCACGCCCCCGGCGATCGCGTGCCCCAGCAGGATCTTGATGTTGACCTCGTGGTCCGACATCGAGACGCCGGCCGAATTGTCGATCGCGTCGGTGTCGATGCGTCCACCCCTGAGCGCATAGGCGACCCGGCCGCGCTCGGTGACGCCCAGATTGGCGCCCTCCCCAACGACGGTGGCGCGGATCTCTTCGCCATCGACGCGGAGCGGATCATTGGCGCGGTCGCCGACCTCGGCATGACTCTCGCTCCTCGCCTTGACGAAGGTGCCGATGCCGCCGAAGAACAACAAATCAACTTGCGCCGTCAGCAGATGGCGGATCAGTTCGGCGGGGGTCAGGGTGTCCTCGGTGATGGCGAAAGCCCGCTTCATCTCGGCCGTAATCCGGACCGCCTTCAAAGCCCGGTCGAAGACGCCGCCCCCCGCCGAGATCATCCTCGGGTCGTAATCGGCCCAGCTCGAGCGCGGCAGGCGAAAGAGCCGCTCGCGTTCGGCAAAACTCGTGCCTGGGTCGGGCTGCGGATCGACAAAGATGTGGAGATGGTTGAACGCGGCCAGCAGCCTCGTATGGCGCGATTGCAGCAGGGCGTTGCCGAAGACGTCGCCCGACATGTCGCCGACCCCGACCATCGTGAACGGGCTGGCCTGGATATCGCGGCCGATCTCGCGGAAGTGCCGCTTCACGAGCTCCCAGGCGCCGCGCGAGGTGATCGCCATCGCCTTGTGGTCGTAGCCGGCCGAACCGCCCGAGGCGAACGCATCACCGAGCCAGAAGCCGTGCTCGAGGGCAATCGCGTTGGCGATGTCGGAGAAGGTCGCGGTGCCCTTGTCGGCGGCGACGACGAGATAGGGGTCGTCACCCTCATGGCGCACCACATTGGGCGGCGGGACGATCTCGTGCTCATTGGAACCGTTCGCGGCGATGATGTTGTCGGTGAGGTCGAGGAGGGCGCGGATCAGGATCTTGTAGCATTCGACCCCTTCCGCCGCGAGTTGCTCGCGGTAGTTCGGGCTCCCTGGGGCGGGCGGGCGCTTCAGGACAAAGCCGCCCTTCGAGCCGACCGGTACGATGACGGCGTTCTTGACCGTTTGCGCCTTCATCAGGCCGAGGATCTCGGTGCGGAAATCCTCCTTGCGGTCGGACCAGCGGATGCCGCCGCGCGCGACCATGCCGGCGCGCATATGGACGCCCTCGACGCGCGGGCTGTAGACATAGATTTCATAGAGCGGGCGCGGCAATGGCAGGAGGTCAATTTCGTGCGACGCGAGCTTGACCGCGAGCGCCGGCTTGGGTTCGCCCGAGGGCCCGGTCTGGTAGTAATTGGTCCGCACGCTCTTCAGAATGAGCGTCAGGTAGGCGCGCAGGATGCGGTCTTCGTCGAGGCTCTCGACCCGGTCGAGCGCGTGGTCGATCGCCTGAACTTCGGCGATCTGGTCGAGGGCGGCGCTGTGGGCGCGGGCGGGATCGAAGCGCCGCTCGAACAGCTGCACGAGACAGCGCGCCACCCCGGGATGCCGCGCCAGGGTTTCCTCCATATAGTTCTGGCTGAAGGTCGAGCCGGCTTGGCGCAGCACCTTGCAATAGAGCCGCAAGATGGTGGCCTGGCGCGCCGACAACCCGGCGGCGAGAACCAGGCGGTTGAAACCGTCATTCTCAATCGTGCCGGTCCACACGAGGGCGAGCGCTTCCTCGAACCGGCGGCGCAGCGGCGCCGAGAGTGCGGCCGGGACCGTGCCAGCGCCGGCGCTGATCGTGAATTCATGGATCCACACCGCTCTGCCGTCGTCGCTCTCGATGCGGAACGGCTCCTCGGCGATGATCCGCAGGCCGAGGTTTTCGAGGATCGGTAAGACGTCCGAGAGCACCGCCGGCTCACCCTGGCGGTAGAGCCGCAGGCCTGTCCCCGCCCCCTCCTTATCGCCATCCGGCTCTTCGCCCTCCGAACCGTCACGATTTGGCCGCGGGTGCAGTGACGCTTCGATCGGCGACCCGGCAAGCACTGCGTCGATCCGGTCGAGATCGGCGATCGCCTGTGAGGGCTCCGTGCGTGCCTGATAGGGCAGCGGGAACGGCTTCAATCGGCGCAGGCGGGCGCGGCCCGGGCCTTCGCCGAAGGCGGCGGTCGCGGCCTCCTCGACCCGGTCCGACCAACCTCGCCCAGCCTCGGCGAGGCGCCGTTCGAGGGCGGCGACGTCGACCGGCGGCACCGCGCCACGGGTGACCCGGATGATGAACTGGACGTGCGCCAGCACCGATTCGTCGAGACGCGCATAGAAATCCGTGACCGTGCCGGCATATGCCTCCGCGAGAATCGCAGCAAAGCTCTGGCGCAGGCGTGTGTCGTAGCGCTCTCGCGGCACATAGACGAGGCAGGAGACGAAGCGATCGAGCGCGTCCTTGCGCACAAACAGCGCGATGCGCTGGCGCTCCTGCAGGTTGAGGATGCCGATCGCGGTGTCGAACAGCTCGTCCTCGGTGATCTGGAACAATTCGTCGCGCGGGAAGGTATCGAGGATGTGGAGCAAGGTCTTGCCGTCGTGGCTCTCCGCGGCGAGGCCGGCGCGCTCAAGCGTGCGGCGCACCTTGTGGCGCAACAGCGGGATCTCGCTCGGGCTGTGATGGTAGGCGAGCGAAGTGAAGAGGCCGACGAACAGCGCGACCGCGACCACCTCGCCCGCGGCATTGAAGCGGCGGACGCCGATCGCATCCATGTGAACGACGCGGTGCACGGTGGCGCGCCGCTCGGTCTTGGCGATGATCAGGAATTCGCGCCGGCGCACGAAATCCTGCACATCGGGCGGCAGCGCGGCGAGATCGCGCAAGCCGCCGAACACCGGGTAAGTGGCTTCGGCGAGGATCCCGAGAGGCGGGCGGGGCGCCGCGTCGCGGGCGGTTGCCGCGCCGGGAAAGACATATTCGCGAAAGCCGAGATAGGTGAAGTTGTCGTCGTCGAGCCAGCGCAGAAAATCGACACCGTCGGCGATCTCGGCGGGCAGGAGCGGCGTCGGCTCGGTGGCCGCCGCGTCGGTGATCGTCTGCAGGGTGCGCCGCATCGGCGCCCAGTCGGAGACCGCGTTGCGCACATCGGCGAGCGTCGCTTCGATCCGTGCCGCCAGCGCCTTGCGCAGCGCCGGATCGGGCTCGCGCGTGATCTCGACCTGGATCCACGATTCGCGCAGCCCGCCGGCCGGCGGATCGAGTTCGACGAGCGTCCCCGCGCCGTCGCGCGCCACGGTGAGGATCGGGTGGATCGCCAGGCGCACCTCGCGGCCACCGTCATTGATCGACGCCGTCACCGAATCGACGAGGAAGGGCATGTCGTCGTTGACGATCTCGACGACGGTGTGGGGCGAAGACCAGCCATCGCTCCCGCCGTCGGGATTGTAGACGCGCACCGTGGCGCTGCCGCTCCGGCGGCGCGACGCAAACCGCCACAGCGCCAGCGCGGCGCCGCACAGATCAGCCGGGCCGCGCGCGGCAACATCGCTCGGCGGCACATGGGCGTAGAGTTCGGCGATGAAACGCTGCAGCGGCGCGCGCTCCGCCGCCGTGGCACGCTCCTCGGCCAGCATCTGAGCGTCGAGGAGAAATGTTGCCTTTGTTGGCTGCAGCGGGCTCATCACGGCGCGATCCCCTCCGGGCGGCAAGGTTCGCCGCTCGACAGCACCGGGGCAAGCGCTTTTCGCCGGGCGAGCGGGTGGCGGTTGCGCGGGCGGATCCACCGAAATGCTGGAAAATTTGCCGGTATTTTGCCAATCATATCAGCCGCCGCCATCGCCGCCGGCTGATCGGTGAGCGAGGCAGGCAAAGATTTGGCCTCGCTCGCATGATGTGCAATCCCCGGTGAAGCCTCTCCTCTCCTTTATCCGCCGCAGCATCGCCTACTGGCTGCCGCTGACGGTGCTGCTGGCGACGGCTCTGGCGCATCTCGTCCTTCCCGAGGAGTTTGACCAGCTGTCCTCGCTCGTCGCTTTTGACGTGCACCAGCGGATAGCGCCGCGCGAACCGCCAAAGGACACCCCGGTTGTGATCGTCGACATCGACGAAGCCAGCCTGAAGCAAATAGGGCAATGGCCCTGGCCGCGCACCATCCTGGCCCAGCTTGTCGATAAACTGAACCAGGCCGGCGCCGCCGCCATCGCCTTCGACATCCTGTTCAGCGAGCCCGATCGTACCTCGCCTCAGATGCTGAAGAGGCTTTTGACCGATCGGGGCGCCAGCCCGGAAGAGGCGACACGGCTGCTCGGGTCGATGCAGGATCCGGACGCCGAGTTCGCCAAGGCGATCGCCAAGGCGCCGGTTGTCGTCGGGTTCGACCTCACCGGGACAACGGGCAAGGGAAATCCGGTGATCAAGGCCGGGTTTTCCTGGGTCGGCGCGGCGGGCGCCAACCCGTTGCGCTTTGTGCAGAGCTTCCCGGAAGCGGTGTGCGCGCTGCCGCAGTTTCAGAAGACCGCCCGGGGCGACGGCTTCGTCAACCAGATTTCCGATTGGGACAACGTGGTGCGGCGGGTGCCGTTGTTGTTGCGTTATGGCGACAAGGCCGTCCCATCGCTCGCCGCCGAGGCGTTGCGCGTCGGGCTCGGGGCGTCCGGCTTTATCGGCCGGTATTCGGGCGCCCAGGCGGCGAAGAGCTTTGGCGAGAATACCGGGCTGAACGCCCTGAAAATCGGCCCGCTGGTGGTGCCGACCGACGCCAAGGGCGAGGTCGCGGTGCACTATACGCGGCCGCGGCCGCGCGCTTCCGATCCCCGCTACATCTCGGCCGCCAAGATCGTCGCAGGCGATTTCGATCCGGCGCGCATCGCCGACCGCATCGTGCTGGTCGGCTCGTCGGCGGCCGGCCTCAATGATCTGAAGGCAACGCCGATCACCCCGGACATGCCCGGGGTGGAAATTCATGCCCAGCTGATCGAGCAGATCCTGAGCCAAGATTTCCTGTTCAGGCCGGATTGGGGCCCCGGCGCGGAGATCCTGTTCGCGGTGTTTTTCGGGATCATCGTGATCGTCGCCATCCCGCTTGTCGGGGCGCTGCCGAGCGCGGCGGTCGCCGGGGTTGCGATGAGTGTCGCGGTGGCGGTTTCGTGGTTTGCCTTTCGCCATGGTCAGGTGCTGATCGATCCGCTCTATCCGGTCGCCGTGCTGGCCACCGTCTATCTGTGCGGCACCCTCATTAACTATCGCCTGACCGAAACCCGCCAGCGCGAGGTCCGCGAGGCCTTCTCGCGCTACATGTCGCCGCATTACGTGGCCGAACTCGCCAGGCACCCCGAGAAGCTCAAGCTCGGCGGCGAAGTCAAGCTGATCACGATCATGTTCTGCGACATCCGCGGGTTCACGACGATGTCGGAGGGCATGACGTCCGAACAGCTCGGGCTCTTGATCAACGAATTCCTGACGCCGATGACCGACATCATCATGGCGCACAAAGGCACCATCGATAAATACATCGGCGATTGCATCATGGCGTTCTGGAACGCGCCGCTCGACGATCCCGACCATGCCAAGAACGCGGTCGCGGCAGCGCAGGACATGCGGCGCCGGCTGGTCGAGCTCAACGAGGCGTGGGTCGGCGAGGGCCGACCCGAGTTGCACATCGGCATCGGCGTCAACACCGGAGAGTGCAGCGTCGGTAATTTCGGCTCGCACCAGCGGTTCAATTATTCGCTGCTCGGCGACCCGGTGAACCTGTCGTCGCGGCTGGAAGGCCTTACCAAGCAATACGGCGTCGATCTGATCATTGGCGAAGAGACCGCCTCGCGGCTCGACGACCCGGGCCTTATCGAACTCGACCTCGTCGCGGTCAAGGGCAAGAAGAACGCCGTGCGCATCTATACGCTGCCGCCGCATCCGGTCGAGAGCCAGCAGTATCTCGTGCGCCACGCGGCCCTCTTGGCGGCCTATCGCCAGCGCGACTGGGACGCCGCGCTTGGCCTCCTCGAAGATCCGGTGCTCGCCGCGGAACGGGAGATGGCGCCGCTCTATGGCCTTTTCCGCGAGCGGATCGAGCAGTTGCGGGAGGAAGCGCTGCCGCACGACTGGGACGGTGTGTTTGTCGCGCACGAGAAATAGCCCGGCGCCGCGAGGCGTCAGCGGAACCGAACGACACGGAATATCCGCGGGACGGATTGTTCTGGTGTGGTAGTTTGCGCACGCTTGCAGACTCGCGCACGCGAGCCGCTGGAACCCCCGTCGGATTCTTCCGTCAGGTTTTGTTCACTCTAGCAGGCGTCGGAGGCGTCAGATTTTCGGCCATGGTAGGATCATCCCACCCGTCTTTCGACGACTGCGGCGGCCCCTTCGATCTGACCCCGGCCCATACCATAACAGCTTGGGAGGCAAAGCCGACGACCTCGGCCGAAACGGCTGTGATCAGATATCTCAAACAGAGACCAGCGCTATACGCGGGTAAGAAGCTTCTTCACATCGGGGTTGGCAACGGCTCCCTCTTCGAAGCGATTGGCGAAGACGTCGAAATTTATGTCGGCGTCACGATAAGCATTCCAG
>Ga0209415_10006421_pt1 | contig 20904 bp, 21 predicted proteins | sample PeaSoiSIISIP2007_FD_187696 | JGI IMG/M metagenome (GOLD analysis project Ga0209415, IMG submission 187696) | Peat soil microbial communities from Weissenstadt, Germany - SII-SIP-2007 (SPAdes) (version 2) | ecosystem: Environmental > Terrestrial > Soil > Wetlands > Peat | place: Germany...
CGCCGCGACGAACGCGACGTACAAGATCGGAGACGAGCTAAAGCTCAGCGTCACGGTGACGAGCGGGACTAGCCCGATCTCGGTGCACGAGGTATACAACGGCATCACCTACCCAGAGCATGCGTGGAACGTGAACGCTACCCACTACAACTATGTCATCGACTCAGGTCCCGCTGACACGACTGACCTGGGTGCCCACACAATCTACGCGGTCGTCACGTTTGAGGACGGCAGCACGGTCCAGTCAAACAACGTGACCTGGACGGTCACGCAATGACGGGCAGGAAATTCGAGCGCAGCGATAAACTTTAACCGTGCCCCCCGAGCGCAGGAAGCGAATATTTCTTGCCGGAGCCGATTCTCTACGAGACCGACGCTGGTTTCATAGTGGTCCAGGGTGAGGACGTCCTAGTCTCGGAGAGGGCGGAGAAGGGACAGGCTCGAGACGAGAAGCTTAGGAAGGTCGCGGAGGGCGTCAAGCGGAAGGGCATCGTTCGCCTGAAGGTCTCGAGCATCCCGGCGAAGGAGAAGATGGAGGAGTTCGGGATAGAGACCATGATAATAACGGACGACGAGCGCGACGAGCTCGACGCGAGGAGGTTCATGCTGATCGCAAAGGCTGGGTTCGCAAGCGACGCTGGGAGCGCGCTCGAGAGCGCGAGGGCGAGCGCCATCGCGGCCGCCGAGCACGAGGTGAGCGAGGCATCCTCGAAGGAGGACCTCCACCTTGTCAACGCGATAATGGCGCTCGACGAGCTCGACCGCTTCCTCAACATCACCACAGAGAGGACGATGGAGTGGTACAGCCTCCACTTCCCGGAGCTTCAGGACATCCTCAAGGACAACGTTGCCCTCGCGAAGCTGATCATCGAGATAGGCAGGCGCGGGACGTTCGACAAGGAGACCCTAGAGAAGCAGGGATTCGGCGACAAGAAGGCCGAGGCGATAGTCCTCGCCGCAGAGAAGTCGAAGGGGGGTACCATCTCCGAGAGGGACTTGCGCCGCATCGTCGGCCTGGCGGAGCTGGCGGTCAAGACCGGCACTGAGAGGGAGAAGATGGCCGAGACGGTCGAGTCGACGATGAACAAGATCGCGCCCAACATCACGATGGTCGCGGGCGCGACGATCGGGGCGCGGCTCATAGCGAGGGCGGGGGGGCTGGAGAGGATGGCGAGGCTGCCCGCGAGCACGATTCAGGTCCTCGGGGCGGAGAAGGCTCTCTTCAGGGCGATCAGGACGGGGTCGAGGCCCCCAAAGCACGGCATACTCTTCCAGCACGAGGCGGTGCACATGGCGCCAAAGTGGCAGAGGGGCAAGATCGCCCGGACCCTCGCGAACAAGATCGCCATCGCGGCGCGCATCGACTACTATCGCGGGACAAAGGCGAGCGAGCTGACAGGCCTCTTCGAGAAGAGGCTCGCCGAGATCAAGATAAAGTATAAGGAGCCACCGCCGCCGCGTCCGGAACAACGCAGAGAGTTCCGGCGAAATGACCAGCAACGTCCTCGTTATGGAAGGCCGGGTGCGGGGAGGCGGCCGGGAGGCGGGAAGGAGAGGCGCTTTTACAAGAAACCTCGTCCCGGGCAGCAGGGTGTATGACGAGGACCTCCTGAAGATACACGGCAGCGAATACAGGAGCTGGGACCCCTACCGGAGCAAGCTCGCCGGGGCAATCCTGAAGGGCGAGCTTCAGCCCGACATCATAAAGAGTGGCGACAAGGTGCTCTACCTCGGCGCCTCGACCGGCACGACGGCTTCGCACGTCTCGGACATCGTTGGGAGCGAAGGGCTCCTCGTCGGCGTCGAGCTTTCCGCTCGCGTGGGGAGGGAGTTCCTCGAGAAGGTCGCGAAGGCCAGGCCGAACGTCATCCCGTTCATCTCGGACGCGAGGGAGACAGAGAAGTTCGGCGGGTTCGGGAAGATGGACGTGGTCTACTGCGACATCGCGCAGAGGGACCAGACGGAGATCGCGATAACCAACGCGAGGACGCACCTCAAGAAGGACGGGATGCTCCTCCTGATCGTGAAGGCCAGGAGCATCGACCAGCTGAAGGAGCCCTCGCTGGTGTTCAAGGAGGAGGCGCAGAAGCTGAGGGACGCGGGCTTCTTGGTGGAGAGGGTGATAGACCTCCGCCCCTACGACAAGGACCACGCGCTCATCTGGGCGACGATGCAGTAGCTAGTCCAGGGTCGGGAATACCGCTATCCTGTCCCAGGTCTTCCAGCTCTTCCGGGCGAACTCTGGCTGCGAGCTCTCCCGCTTCACCCACGACCTTAGGAAGGCGATTGTGTCTGGGTCCGATGGATAGCCGGACCCGAAGTCGCCATGGAGCGCCCGGAGCTCCGCTACCTGATGGTCCCTTTCAACCTTCGCAATAATCGAAGCGGCAGAGACAATCACATAGTTGACGTCGGCTTTGTGCTCTGCCACAATCCTCGGCTTACAGGAAAGCAATGACCTGAGCTCGTTCGTCCACCTCGAGGGATTCGTGTCGGGAGCATCTATGAAGACCTCCTCGACCCCTAGTCCGTCAATCACCCTTGCCATGTGGATTGCTTCGAGATAGTTTAGACGGCGGTATCTCTTACCCTTCCTAACGTACGCGTCAATCTCATGCGGAAATGCCATGGAGGACATCGACGTGAGACAAAGGCCGATTATCTCTACGTAGAGCGCCTCACGTTGATCCGATGAGAGTGCCTTGGAGTCTCTCACTCCGAGCTCAGAAAGCTCTTTCAACGACTCTTCTTGAATGGAAACTCCAGACACAATGAGGGGGCCGACAACTGATCCTCACGGGGAGCCGACTCTTCGTCGCACTCTCTCCCGGCCTCGTCAACCCCTCCGACGAGCGTTATTTGACAATCACCCGCTTTGCCACCTCGATTCCTCGCCAATTAGAGTTTACCTTTTCGACAAGGCCGAGCCGAGTTAGCTCCGCAAGTCTCTTCGAGACTGATTTTTCGGTCCTCTTGACGATTCGGGCAATTTCGAACTGACGTCTTGGAGTTGTGAGCGCATTGAGGATCTTGAACTTCTCTCTGGAGATTACCACGCTGTGTTGGTCATTCCTAACCCAGAAACACGAGCTTCTCACTTTGAACTTTTGGACTTTCTTGTCTCTGAGTAGCCTCGTCAACGTCTGAATCACCCTGGATTCGCTTCGACCTACTATGGCGGCGATTTCGCGGGCGGTCAACGGCGAATGCAGAGTCTCCAAGACTTTGGGACCGAAGGTAGATCTCTTGTAATGTCGCTGCGTATACGAAGAAAGCATCGCCACGAATTTCGCATGTTTCTTTGAGTGCAGCTTGCTGATACCAAGGTTCCACAGCTTCTCCAGGTTGTCCCTGCCGGAGATGACATAGTTTCTACCTGAACCTTCGTATTTGAATTCCACACCGAAAAAGCGTAGAATCCGTTCGAGCAGAGCGAGTCTCTTGCCTTGCGCGATTCTGAGATTTCTCGAGTGATGATTCATTGTCTCCTTGATGTTTCCCTCTCCGGCGAAAAAGCCTTGAAGAATTCCTTGATAGTTGGATGAGGACGCGCATATCGTTCGTGTAACTTCTTTCCATCGCCGCACCAGTTCAACCCCGGAAACTCGATAGATGTAATATTGGGTGTTAGCGCGCCTATCAACATAGGTCCGGTAGCTTGCAAGTGAGACGGGCCTGACGAAAGCTGTCTCAGGCGAACGCCGGTACACATAGACTCTGGGCAGAGAACGTAACCTCGCGCGAAGTCGTGTGATCCCCTTCTGCTAGCCACAGTCCCACAATCTGAGCTAACTCGTTTTCGGGGGTCTTCGTGAACTCAAATTGCAGGGAGCTATTTCAGCGCGTATGTCGAACGCAAGGCTGACTTGACTGCTAGTAGACGATGACCCCGCCGACGAGCACGCCTGCGTGCTCCCCTTAGCCCAGACTTAAGGCAATCTCCGATGGGAGCTGCTGGGCGACCCCTTCCCTGTTGTGGAGGGTCAGCTCCACGAGGGTGCTGTTGGGCTGCTCCGATATCTCCGCCATGAGCGGGTCCTTCATGCTCTCGTGCAGCACGATGAGCATCGGCTTGCGCGAGGCGAGGCAGGCCTTGACGCCCTTCCTGAACTCGGGGCTCGTGAGCTCCATCGGGCCGACCTCGTCGATGACGATAAAGTCCGCCACCTCGGCCGCGCGGAGCAAGGAGCCGGCCCCGAGCGTCGAGAGGTTGGTGATGTTCACGCGGTACTTCCCTACCCTGGGGCCCAGCCCGCCCACCGATGCGAGCTCGGCCTCGTTCCCGCTCAACAGGTCGATCATCCTGAAACCTGTGCGCTCCCTCCCCTTCCTAACCTCCTTCGTGAGACAACCGCCCACCCCGTGGCCCCTCGACCTGACCGAGAAGACGACCTTCGAGACCAGCGAAGACTTGCCGATGCCTGGTGGGCCTGTGACGAGCCAGATCTTTGTCTGAGGGTACGACAAGTTCGAGCCGAACCCCCCGGACTCGGCTTAAATGCTTCGCGGGCGGCGCCAGGGTCCTTGCTCCCGAGGCTAGCCCTCACGCGCGAGGGCTCGACCGACCTCTTCGTCCCAGCGGAAAGCCTCAGGGCCAAGGAGCCGAAGACATTCCCCGCGTTCTTCAACCCCGCGGCGAAGGTCAACCGCGACGTCTCGGTCGCCGTCGCGAGGGCGACGAGGCCGGCGAGCTTCCTCGACGCCCTGGCCGGGATAGGGGCGAGGGGAGTTCGCGTGGCGAACGAGTCTTCCAAGAGCGTCGAGGTGACGCTCGTGGAGTTCAACGAGACCTCGATGGCGATAGCGAAAAAGAACGCGAAGAAGAACCGCGTCGGCGCGAGGTGCGAGTTCGTCCACGAGGAGTCGAACGCATACCTTCACTCCAGGTTCGGGAGGCTGGAGAGGTTCGACGCGGTCGACGTCGACCCGTTCGGGACGCCGGCGCCCTACGTGCAGGGTGCCCTGACCGCGGCCGACGACGGGGCTGTGGTCTCGATCACCGCCACGGACACCGCGACGCTCTGCGGGGTGTACCCCTCGGTTGCGTTCAGGAGGTACGGCGCGCACGTGGTCAAGAGCGAGTTCGCACACGAGGCTGCCATTCGCGTGCTCCTGGGCTTCTGCGCGCGGATCGGTGGAGTCGTCGATACTGGCATCGAGCCCTTGGCCGCCCACAGCACGCTCCACTACCTCCGAGTCTACCTCAGGGTCGCGAGAGGGGCCGCAAGATCAGACGGCTGCCTCAAGCAGCTGGGCTACGTCGCGTCCTGCGGCGCTTGCCACGAGAACGCCGTGACGGCCAGTTACAGCCTTCTCTGCCCGGAGTGCGGAGGGAAGGCGAAGTCCGTCGGACCGCAGTGGGTGGGCAAGCTTGTCGACGAGGGCCTCGTGGCTGGGGCTGCGAAGGATTGCTCCGCGCTCGAATGGAGAGGCGCGGCCGAGGCGCTGGCGGCCCTCGAGGGGGTAGACGAGTTCCCGCCATTCGGCTATTCCATGGAAAGGGTCACATCCAGGGAGAAGATCTCCTCGGTGAAGTTCCAGAAGGTCGTGGACGCGTTGAAGGCGTCAGGCAGGTCAGCGATGCGCCAGCCCTTCGGGTCGTCGGGGTTGAAGACCACCGCCTCCTACAAGGAAATCCGAGCCGCGGCCATTGCGTTCACTCGATAGCCCTTACGGCGTCAGCGACCTTTACGAGCTATCAGGGCAACTACGGTTAGCAGGATTCCAGCGACCGCCAAAACCCCTGCGATGAATAGGGTCGTTCGAGTACTTGAAGACGTGCTCGCAGACGATGAGGATGCTGCCGTGGTCGTCGAAGCCGAAGCATTCGACGATGCTGTGGAATTGGAGGTCGTCGAAACCAAGGTGCTAGAGCTGGTTGTTGACGTGCTCGTGGTTGGGCTTGTAATCGTGGTTGTCGTGTCTGTTGACGTGGCCGTAGTCGTGCTTGAAGTGGTGCTCTTGCTGGTGCTGGTACTGACGCTGGAGCTGGAACTCGAAGTGGCGGATGTGGTCGAGCTCGACGAGGTCGTCTGACTTGTGCTCGTGCTGGTCGTGGACGAGGTCGAGGTCGCCGTCGTGGTGGTAGAGGTCGACGAGGTCGGCGGCCCTGTCTGGATTGCCAAGACGCTCCCAGAGGCGACGTTCGCGACGTAGACGTCGCCGTTCGACGGGTCGTATACCATGTGCTGGGGACCCAGGGGCTTTGGCTCGGGGCCTGCTGTCAGGTTACCGACGAGGGCGGTGCCTGAGATCTGCCAGACCGTCCCAGATGTGGCGGCAAAGTTCGCGTTAGCGACGTATACCCTGCCATCCGAGGCGCCGTAGACGAGCGCCGACGGGAATAGCCCGAGGGTGACGGTCGCCGCGACAGCAGAGCCCGAGATAACAGAGAGGCTCGAGCTGTCGAAGTTCACGACGTAGACGTAGTTGTCAGCGGGGTCATAGGCAAGCGCAGCCGGGTCGACCCCGACCGTGATGTTGGCCGTGAGCGCCGTCCCCGAGATCTCGGAGACGACGCCCGAGCCGAGGTTCGCCACGTAGACCGCGGTATCGGAGGGGTCGTAGACGAGGGCGTTCGGCGTGGAGAGGCCGCCTGTCATCCCCACGATGCTGGTCCCGGAGATCTCCGCGACAGTTCCAGAGCCGCCGACAGCGACATAGACGTAGCCGTCGGCCGGGTCGTAGGCGAGGGAAGAAGGGAGGGAGCCGACCCCGACCGTCGACACGACGCTCGTCCCTGAGAGCACCGTGACGTTGTCGAGCAGGTTCCCCTCTCCTTTCACGTTCGTGTCTGAGACGTAGACGTAGCCGTCCGAGGAGTCGTAGGCAAGGGACGTCGGACCCGCACCCGCGTTCACGGTGCCCACGACCGCGGTGCCCGAGATGACCGAGACGGTGCCGGAGTTCGTGTTGCTGACGTAGACGTAGCCGTTTGCAGGGTCGTAGGCCAGCGCGGACGGGTCTGATCCCACGCCGACGGTCGCCACGACCGCTGTCCCGTTGATCACCGAGACGCTGCTTGAGTTGGAGTTAGCGGCATAGACGAATCCATTCCCCTGGTCGTAGGCCAGCGCGGTCGGCGCGGTCCCCGCGGTGACGGTGGAGACGCTGCCCGACGACCCGGCGGCAGAGACTGCGACGATCCCGCTCGCGAGGGAGAACGCGAGTAGCACCACTGACGCAGCCGCGGGCAGGGAGGTCCTCCGCATGCCTGCCCGAGTGCGCTTTTCGCTTAATAGCTCTCCGGAAGAAAGGTCGCACTCGCGCATTCAGAGGAAGCCGAAGCACACTAGATACAGTTCGGCGCTCCCCTTCCGGCTCGCCTTTGGCTTTGTGATCTGGACCTTCTCGAACCGCTTCGAGAGGAGGGCCCTCGTCTCGACGAACCGCTCCCCGTCGAAGACCTTGAACATCGCGCTCCCGCCCTTTCGAAGGAACCCGCCCATCAGCGCAGCGACCGCCATCGTGAGCTCGATCTGCCTGTAGTGGTCTAGGTCCCAGGTCCCCATCACCTGCGGGGAGAGGTCGGAGAGCACGACGTCCGCCTTCCTCGAGAGGGCCCTCTCGAGCTTCACCGAGAGCTCGGGCGACTTCACGTCGGACTGGATGGTCACCACGTTCGGCTCGTTGAGCTCGACCGGCTCGAGGTCGACGCCGACGACTAGCCCTGACTCTCCCGCGGCCTCGGACGCGACCTGCAGCCAACCGCCGGGGGCGGCGCCGAAGTCGAGGACGTAGTCGCCGGGCTTGATCAGGTGATACTTCCTGACGTTTTCGAGCAGCTTGTAGGCAGCCCTGCTCTTGTAACCCTCTTCCCTGGCGAGTTTCCTGTACTGGTCTCGCTTCGCGTCCTCGAGTCTCATCGTGGACTAGACTACCGAGGGCGCGACTTCAATCGTCTTCGAGACCACGAACTCCTTCATCACCCAGGGGCCTATCAGGGGGCAGGTCAGCGGGTTGATGTCGGTCGTCACCGAGCACTTCGACTCCACAGGGCAGACGATGCACGGCGCCGACTCCATCGATGATATGTTCGCGGGGAGGCGCAGGGGCGTGAGCTTGTACGTCCACCTACCGTCGTCCAGGACCTTCACACGCCGGATCATCCCGCGCTTCTCAAGCCTGATCGCAAGACGGGAGCCGTCTCTGCTCGTAAGCCCTAGCTCTTTCCAAATCTCGCTCTGGAGGACCCCGTCCTTGCCCCTCTCGACGACGAGCTTGTAGACCCTGGAGGTGAGGTCAACCAATTCCTCCTCGGTCTTCTCAGTCCTCGGAAGCGGCTTGGGCTTTTTCTCCACCGGTTTCTCCGGTGCTTTCTCGAGGGGCGGAGCCTTCTCCGGTGCCTTCTTCGCGGCCCTTACGCTCTTGCCCTTATCGCCCTTTGCCAATTATTCCTTAGACCCTATCTTCTGCCTTATAATGTAATTGTCGAGCAGTTCCCTGCACCTGTTCCTTACGGTGACCTCCGTGACCTCTGCGAACTCCGCGACCTCTCGCTGCGGGAGGTGGTCACCCCTCATGACGGAGGACATGTAGACGTAGGCAGCTGCGAGCCCTGCCGGTGCCTTGCCGCTGGAAATCTTTGAATCGTTGGTGAGGCGCGAGAGCTGGAGGGCGAGGTGTTCGACGCGAGGGTCGATCTTCGCGAGGTTGACGAGCTTCGAGATGTGCTTCTCCACTGAGGCAGGAGGCACATACTCCTTCTCGACGTCCTTGAGTATCAGCCTGAAGTATTTCGCGACCGACCCCTTCTCTATTCCCGCCGCCCGGGCGACCTCCTTGAGCGTCCTGCTCACGCCGCACTTCCTGCATGCGAGGTAGACCGTCGCCGCGGTCATCCCCATTATCGACTTTGATTTCGCCACCTTGAGCTTGACCGATGTCCGGTAGATGTGGGCGGCCGTCTCCGCGACGTTACGGGGGAGGTTCAGGTTGTCGCAGACCTCGGTTATCCTCGCTAGCACGATGGAAAGCCCTCTCTCCTGGCTGTTGATGGTCCTGACGCGGCTCTGCCACTTGCGCATCTTCTCGACCGTGGCGCGCATCGTGGGGTCGAGGTACTTGCCGTGCGAGTCGCGCATGTCGCTCCCGATGTCCGTCGAAAGGCCGAGGTCGTGGAGCGTGAGCGTCGTGGGGGCCCCGACCCTGACCCGCTTGCTCTTCTCTTCGAGGTCGATCGCCTTCCATTCCGGACCCTCGTCGGCGCCCGCCTGCGCGACGTAGCCGCAGGCCTGGCAGACATGCTCTCCCTTTTCAGAGTCGCCGACCAGCCTGTTCCCGCAGTTGGGGCAGTCTGTCCTATAGACTTCGCTATCTGCCTTGGGGTCCCACACTTCTAAGTCACCCGACGAAGAGCTTCCGGCCTTCCTTGCCTGTGGCCGAGCGGTCGGACGCGGGTGCTGCGGATGCATATGGCCTCGAGACAGGGCCGATGAGCTCGATGATCTTCGCGGCGTTCCTCCCCTTCGAGTCCAGCAGGACTTGACCTGCGTAAGCTTTGCCTGTCAAACGTATAATCAGCCTGCCGCTTTTCGCCTGATGGAGGACCTCGCCAACTTCCTGCATATGGCTTGGTTAAAAGCCCAAAGGTTGCCTTTAAACTTTCTTTGGCTGCGAACCCCTGATTCTTGACAATTCTCGGGCTATTGCCATGATAATCTGCTGTTTTTGCCCCTGTTTCTTTATCGAGACGTATCCTGACTGTCGGCGCGAGGCACGGGGGTAGAACGCCTTTTCGGGCTGCGCGTCGAGGTTAAGCTTCTTGCAAGCCTGCAACATCTCCTCGAGGGTAGGGGCGCGGACGCAGGAGTTCAGCGGGACACGGCGTCCCTCGCTCCGCTTCCGTTCGGAGTCGATGTAGTCCAGCCACACCACAAGACGCTCGTACTCCTTCAACTAGATGCGCTCAACCCGTGGTCCACTGCGACGGCCGGTGTCGCGAGTGATATAGTGGTTTGGTTCTGTCGAATCTTGGGACATTGGCGGTTGAGTAGTCGGCCCCCATCATCATCGAGACAGTCATCAGTCGTGGAGATGGCCCGTGAGAGCTATCCGACATTGGGTGAGGGTTGCCTGACGAGCGTAGAATCCTGACTGGCAATACAGAGGCATACCGAAACTGCTCCTGTGGCTCCCCTCGCGACATCCGTGGATAGGTGATGCCGAAGACAAGCTCGCTGGTTGATAGCCAGCAGTGGCAGGGCTGGTTCGTGCGGCTCGGCTGCTCATGTGAAGCTGTGAGGGGGAACCCCATGACTGACGGTAATCCTCCGAGCAGATGGGTGGAAGGCTAATCAAGAGCGTGCTCTGCAGATTGGGCAGAACCAGCGGTTTCTTTCTTACTTGATGAGGACGCCGTTGACGACGCCGTCGTCGCTGGGCTTCGACGTGACCCTCGCCTTGCCCAGCTTGGTCTCGATCGTGGCTCCTCGCGTGATGACGCCTCTCCTCTCGTACTCCCTGTTAGCTGGGTTCGCGGTGACCCGCAGTATGTCCGTCTTTATCGTCTTGCTCGTCGACGGGTCGAAGACGTTGGCCTTGTTGGTGTAGCGGAGGCCGAAGTTCAGCGTCCCGCCCCTCGTGCGCTTGGGAGAGCTGACAGTCTCACCGACCGCGGTCTCGAAGGCGTAATCGTCAGCCTCGCAGGCCTTGCGTCCCCTGAATGGTCGCCTCTTCCCTCCGGTGAGCTTCTTCTTCCTTAGGTTCTCCACTGCCTTTACCAAGTCGCGTTCTGGCGACTCCCGCCGGGGGAGGGTGTTAAGCCTTTCTTCGCCGTCTACCTTAGTATGAGGGCACGCCTCTCGAGCTGGTGCTTCAGCGTCTGCGGGTCGACGCTCAGTCCGAAGTACTCGGAGAACTCCGTGGTCGTCCTGTATAGCTTCGACCTGCCCTTCCTCTCCCAGGCGAGGAATCCGATCTCCTCGAGGTCCTTGACGTGGTCGTAGGCCTGCGAGCCCCTTCTCAGGGCGAGGTCGGCACTCGATATCGGCTGGAAGTATGCGATGAACGAGAGCGTGCGCAGCGCGGCCTTGGAGAGGAGCGGTTTGGTCGCGAACTTCCTCGCGACGCTGGTGTACTCGGCCTTGAGCTGCATCGCGTACCTCTGCCCGGGGTATTCCACCACCTCTATCGCCGACACCATGGACTTCATCCTGAGCTGGATCGCCTTCGCCTCGTCCATTGCCCTCTTCTTGGACGAGATCCCCGCCGCCTTCGCGAGCTGCTCGGCGTCCAGGGCCCTTCCGGAGGAGTAGAGCGCTGCCTCTATCCTCGCCCTGATCTCCTCGTCGCTGACCTTGGGGCGTCCTGCCTGCTCCGCATTCTCGACCCTTTCCGCCTGTTCCTGCTGCTGAGGCTCGCTCATGTCGGTCAGCCCACCAGTATCACGAGGAGGTCTTCTTCTCCTTCTTGGTCGAGCACGACGGTCCCGTTGCTCGCCGCGAAGAGGAGGAGGATGAAGGTGCGAGCCGCCTCTATGAGGGGCATCCCCGAGATTAGGTCGGAGAACTTGATCCTCCCGAGGGCGCCTATGCGCTCCCTCAACACGCGGGCGAACGCCTGGAGGTTCGAGAGGATCGTGATGAGGTATTCCTCGGGGTTCGGCGGGGGGCCTTCTTCGAGGAGGGAGGGTGAGACCGTGCTCTCCTCCCTGTCGTTGTGGACTATCTCTTCGAGTATCCGCGTGAGCGCGTCGAAGAGCTCGTCGACCGTCGTCGAGTAGACCTCGTACCTGAACGGCATGACCACGATCTGCGGAGGCTCGACATCGTCAAGGAACCTCCTTTCTCGATGGAGCTTCTCGAACAGGAAGAGCGACTCGACCTTGAACCTGTATATCGTGGCGGACGTCAGCGCCGCAGTCCCGGCAGCGCGGAGGTCAAGGAACTCGGACTTTGTTATCGCCTCGAGGAACATGTCCAGGAGCTCCGAGATGTGAATCTCCCATGGGCTCTTCCTCTTCGCGGCGTTGGGGTCGATGAGGAGGTTCAGCGGTGGCCTGGACAGGATGCCGCCTTCAACCACTCTTGACCTGCACCTCCATCTTAGCGCGCACTATCCGGGAGACCCCTGCCACGTTGTAGACGCCATAGGCGACGCCGCTCATCGCGACCATGGTGTCCTTGAGGGAGACCACGATGATCTGCGACTGCTGCGCCCTCTCCTTGAAGAAGTTGGCGAGGCTCTGAGAGTTCGTCTGGTCGAGGTTCTGGTCGATCTCGTCGAAGAGGTAGAACGGGTGCGGGTTGACCTTCTGTATCGCGAGTATGAGCGCGACCGCCGTGACCGACTTCTCCCCTCCTGACATCGAGGACGACTCCCACGCGGGCTTCCCCCTGAAGCTGGCCATCATGTAGATCCCGCCGGTGAATATCTCCTCCTTGTTCTCCAGCTCGAGCCACGCCTCGCCCTGCGTGAGGGTCTTGAACGTCACGGCGAACTCCCTGTTTATCGTCTCGAACGCGGACGCGAAGACCTTCCTCTTCTCGGAGTCGACGCTCTCGATGAACCTCACTATCGAGTTCCTCTCCTGCTCGAGCTCGTTGATCCTGTGGGAGAGGTTCCGGTAGCTGTCGTAGACCACCCCGTAGTCCTTCTCAGAGCTCTTGTTGACTGTCCTCGCCAACCCCTCGTGCTCGAACTCCACCTGCGAAAGGAGCTGGTCGCTCCCCTCGAAGAGCTCGAGGACCTCGTCGTAGCCGTAGAACCTCAGGCTGCTGAGCTGCTCGGCCACCTTGTCCTGCAGCGAGATGGCGCCCTGCTGGAGCGCGAAGATCTCCTTCTCAGTGTTGAAGGCCGAGCGCTCGGCCGCGGCCGCCTCCTCCCTGAGCCGGCGGATCTTGTTGTCGAACTCCTCCAGGACCGGCCTGCTGTTGGTGGAGGAGTCGAGCACCTTGAGGAGCTGGGAGTCGAGGTCCGCGAACCTGTGGTTCAGCTCCGTGAGCTCCTTCCTCGAGGCCTGGACGAACTGCCTGTCGGCCTCGTACTGCATCTCGCTCGCCTCCAAGTCCTGCCTCACGCGCTCAAGGTTGGGCACGATCATCTGCTCCATGTTGGCCTTCTCGCGGGTGTAGGAGAGGTGGAACTCCGAGATCTTCGACGACAGCTCGCTCAGCTGGAGGTTGAGGTCGTTCCTCGCGCCCTCGATCTCCGCTATGAACCCGTCGAGCCCCAGGGACTCTTGCTCCGAGAGGCCTTCCTTGAGGAGCCTCATCTCGGTGCCTATCGCGTCCCTCTTCAGCTGGAGCGAGGCCTCGCGCCTTTGGAGCCTCTCCACCGACCTCATCTGGGCCTCGTAGTCCTGGTTGATGGAGCGGTGCATCGTCCTGTAGCGCTTGGAAAGCCTGACGACCGTTTCTGCCTCCGCTCTCAGCGCGGCCACGGAGGCTATCTTCTTGACGCGGTCCTTTGTGAGCGTCTTGTCCTCGTTTTCCAGCGACCCCATCTGCTGCTTGCGCTTGTCGATGGCGGCCCTCAGCGCCTTGACCGCGCCCTGGACCTCGCCCACGTTCTCGATGTCCTCGAGGGCTTCGAGCACCTTCGAGAGGGCGTCGCGCAGGCCGTACGCGAACGCCCTTCCGCCCAGCTCGAAGATCTCACCCTCCGGGGTGACGGTCTTGAAGCCCTCGGAGGCGAGGATGTACGCTATCCCCTCGGACTCTACCAGCACGGCGTCCCCGGCGATGAAGTTCAGGAGGCCCCTGTACTGCTTCTCCGCCTTTAGCACGCTGGAGAGGGGGCCCACGACGCCGGCCGACTTGGACACGGAGACCGGCTTGACCTCCCCGACCTCTGAGAGAGGGATTATCGCGAACGACTTGATGTTGAGCCTCTTCCCCGCCTTGATCAGGACGGTCATAGACCTGACGTCTGACACCACGAACGCGCTGCTCCACATGTCCATGACCGCGGAGCATGCTCTGGCGTACGGGGCCGGGTATGTCACCAGCTGGTTGACCATCCCGACATAGCCTGGGACCCCGCCTTCCTCGCAGAGCTTCCTGAGCCTTCCGTGCCCAACACGGTCGGAATTGAGCTCCTCGGTGAACTCGGCCTTGGCGGTCTGCGTCGCGACCTCGCCCGAGGCCTTGTCCAGCACCTTGCTCGCGGCGCCGATGCTCTGCTCGATGAGGTTCCTCTCCTTCTCGAGCCCGGTGAGCTCGTCGTCGATCTCAGCTAGTTGCTCCGTCTCGTTCGTCTGGAGCTCGAGCAGCTGCTTGGAGTTGTTGTCAAGCCTGTCCAGCAGTTCTGTGAAGTTCTTCACCCTCGCCTCGAGCTCCTCTGCCCTCTTCTTCTCCGCCCCCAAGCCGGCCTGCACCGCGTTGACCTCCAGCCCGATCGGGGAGACCTCCTCTGATAGGTCAACGAGCTTCGCTCTTATCCTGTCCCCCTGCTTCCTGTTGCGCTCTATCGTCGCGCGGAGCGTCTCCTCCGCGTCGAGTATGACCTGGAGCTGGGCGCTCAGGTCCTTCCTCTTGGCGTCGAGCCTCTCGTTCGTCGTCTGGAGAGATTCCACTGTGGAGTTGACCGCCGTGACCTGCTTCTTGCGCTCCGCGACTATCGAGCGGAGGGTGGGCATCGACTCCATCTCGAGGCGCCTGATGTTCTCCTCGCGCTTCGACACCTCGTTCGTGAGCTGGTCCCGCCGAAGCCGAACCGACTCCAGCTCGTCGCGGAGCTTCGTAGGGCCCTCGCCTCCTCCCTGCACGATCTCGATGATGAACTTCTCTTTCTCGGTCGTCTGTAGGGCCGTGCGCGACTCGAACTCCTCCTTCCTCTTGCGGACCTCCTCCAGCTTGAGCGTCAGCTCCTCCTCCATGCGCTTGTTCGAGCTGAGCTTCTCGCGGAGTTCGGTCACCCGCCTCGAGGTCTGGACGGCCTTCAGCCAGCTGAGCTGCCCCTCGAGCTGGTTGAACCTCACGAGGTCGTTCCTCTGCTCCTCGAGCCGCTCGAGCTGCGACTTCATCTCCCCGGTCCTTGCCAGCTCGATCTGGAGCTTAGTGTCGGCCTGCGAGAGCTGCTTCTGCGCCTCGGCCTTCTTGTCGTCGAACTTCGAGATGCCGACGACGTCCTCTATCATCTTCCTCTTCTCGTCTGGAGTGAGGTCTGCCACCCTCGTCGCCGCGCCCTGCGGGATGACGTTGAGCCCGCTCGGGGAGAGCCCCGACACCTCGAGGAAGTCTGCGATCATGCTCTTGGTGGACTTTTTGCCGTTGAGGTAGTAGGAGTTCTCGCCGTTGTTCCTGAGCTCCCTTGTAAGCGTGACCACGTCTGCGTCGACCGGGATCTTCCTGTCCGCGTTGTCGATCTGCAGGCTCACCTTGCAGCTGGATGGGCGCTCCTCAGTGGGGAACGCCCGGCTGGCGGCCGCGGCCGCCGTTGTCTCTCCTTCCGCGCCCTGCTGGCGAGCTTCTATCGCTTCCCGCTTCGGGTCGTAGATCAGGCCCGTGAGGCGCCCCTGCGCCGCCCTGAGGATCCTCGGCGAGTTCTCGCCGAGGGCGAAGAGGATGGCGTCAGCGATGTTCGACTTGCCGCTCCCGTTGGGCCCCGTGACTACGTTCAGCCCCTGTTCAAACGTGATTGTGAGCGCGCGAGGGCCGAAGGACTTGAAACCCTTTACTTCGAGCCTTCGAATATAACCCATTCTGTGAACTCCGGCTAGCTTACGCTGTGGATGGAAGGCGATATAAGCCTAAGCATGGGGAAATCCAGCAAACTACTCCGTCAGAATCCTTGCCGTCCTTCCCCCGATCCGGAAGTAATCGACCTTCGCTGCCCTCGATGTTGATTGCAGGGCCGAGAACACCTTCTCGAAGTCCTCGTCCCGGACGATGGCGTGCATCGCGTTGCCCAACATGTTCTGGCTCGCCCCTATGGCCCCCTTCTCAAGAGAGACGGCGACCAGATGCTCGACGGCGCGAGTCATCAGACCGAGCCCCTCCGCGAACGCGTGCCCGGCTGCCAGGAGGCTTTCGAGCCTCAAGTCGGAGGCCTGCTCGAGGGCGGTCTCGCCGAGCCTGTTGACCTTGTTGCGCATCCTCGTCGAGTGGAGCAGGTGACCCTTCTTCAGCGAGAGGAACGCTGTCACGACGCGAAACCCGGGCGGCACCGCCACGCGCATGACTTTGGCGACTCCCGGACCGCCTGCCCGGGTGATAACCGCCGCGCCCGAGAAGTTGTAGGTCGAGGAGACGGTCCCGAGCCCGGTGTGCCGCAAGATTTCGGCCTGATGCGCGAAGGACGCGACCTCTTCCTTGCTGAAACGCAGCTCGAGGGCGGATGCTACCGCCATGACCGCGGAGAGGGCCGAGGCCGAGCTGCTGCCGAAACCCGCCCTTATCGGGACCTCCACCGTCTGGACGAGCTCGACCAGCTGGGGCGGACCCCCAGCCGCTTCGAGCAGGAGTTCGACCGCCTTCTTGGTGGTGTCGGCCGGATAGTTGGCGTTGCCGTTGACCGCCACCGATACCGCGCGGGAGGAGCTGTTGACAAGCCACGCGTGCGTGTAGACCCCCTTTGAGAGGGTGAACCCTCCGCCGGTCGCCCCCGCCCGAGAGAAGTCCGGCGGCTTGCTGGAGAGCGATTCCGTGTGGATTGCAAAGAAATTCGAGATGACCGCCGGCGCGAAGGCGAGGGCTGTGCGAGGCTGCATCAATCAGCCCGACCGCTTGGTTCCCGCCAGAAGGCCTACCACCGGGCCGACTATCGCTAGGACGACCCCGGCGACGAGGATCCAGCTGCCTATCACCGACCAGCCCTGAAGGACGTTGAACTGGAGCACAAAGAACCCGATCCCGATGACTATGAACCCGATCGCGTACCCCAGCGACGCCGGAAGGAGGTGGCCCACCTCGTAGTCCGACCAGGAAGGATAGTAGGCTAGGATGCTCGAGCGCCCCACGAGCGGTCTCAGCGCCCGCAGAAGGAGGGGGACGGCGATGACGACCGCCGGGACCATCGTCCCTGTCCAGAAGAGGGTGAACCCGAGCACGAGGCTCACGACCCCATATTTTGCGATCACGCTCGCGAAGGCCGGCAGGAAGACCTGCGTGGCGAACGCCACGACGAGCGCCCCCGCGATGAGGTTACCCAGTGTCAGGCAAAGGACGGTGCTGGAGATGAATGCGGGCCAAGACTGGTACTTCTTGACCAGGTAGCCGTAGAGCAAGAAGGCCACGAAGTTCGCGGGCACGCCGGAGACCAGAGAGAGAGCCGGGTTGGTCTGCCCCAGCGGGGTGAGGAAGATGACGTCCCCGAGGAAGGTCCCTATCGCCGCGCCGACCGCCGCGGAGAGGGTGTCCCCTACTATCGCGAAGAACGCGGGGACGAAGATGAAGAGCAGGAACTGCCCAACCCCGAAAGGCGTCGGGATGAATGCTGTGAGCCCCTTCGCGACCGCGTAAAGCGCGGCGGTCATGGCGATGAGGGTGACCTTGCCTGCTGCAGTGGGCCGCACGGTCCCGTAATACAAGCCTGGAGCATGCAGGCGGGGCACAATTTATCAAGATAATCTATAAATAATCTATAGAACTCTATAGATTTCGATGGATACGCGCAAGGTCCTCGAGATGGGCGGAGGGACGGTCTTGATCTCACTCCCAAAGAGCTGGGCCAAGAAGAACGGCATCGTCCGAGGCTCGAGCGTCGCCGTGGAAGAGATCTCGGCGCGGAGGCTCATGGTGAAGCCGATAGGAGAGGAGGGGACCAAGCAAGAGGACCAGGAGGTGGTCATCGAGTACCCAAGGGAGAGCCTGAGCTACGTGACCAACGATGTCACCGGCGCTTACCTCATGGGCAGCAATGCGATCCGCGTCGAGGGGAAGAGGGTGATCTCCAGGGAGGACAGGGGCAAGCTCAAGGCCGCGGTGACGAGGCTCGTCGGGCTCGAGATAGTCGCCGAGGACGCCAAGAGCATGACGCTCCAGTTCCTACCCGACCCCGCGGTCCTCGCCCCGGAGAAGATAGTGAGGAGGATGGCGAGCCTCATCAGCGGGATGCTGCGGGACTCCGCCGAGGGCGCTAGGCACGACCGCGCCCTGCTCGCGCTGGTGGGGGAGAGGGACGACGAGGTCGACAGGCTGTACTTCCTCCTCGTCAGGACCATCAGGACGGCGACCATCGACCCAGAGGTGGCGGAGAGGTACCAGCTGGCGCCCATAGAGTGCCTCGACTACCGCGTCCTAGCGAGCTACCTCGAGAGCCTGGGGGACGCGGTAGCCGACTTTTCCAAGCGCGCCGCCGGAGAGGAGTTCGGCAAGGAAGTGGCTGCGCAGCTCGTCAAGTTCCTCGACACGCTAGAGAAGATGGGGGACGTCGCGATATCGTCGTTCCTCGCGAGGAGGCGCGTGCAGCCGAGACGGACACACACCGAGGTCGCCGCGATGCGCGAGAAGCTGGGCGAGCTCTCCAAGGGGATGGTCGGGATGAAGGGGACGTCGACGGGCATGATGGTCGACCTCCTTGCGCTCCTCGAGAGGGTCGCGAGCATCTTCGTCGACATATCCGACCTCGCGCTCCCCACCTACCAGTTCAGGCCGGAGTGAGCGGCATGGCCGTCCAACGACCTACTCGAATGCGTACTTCTTCGAGAGGCGCTCGGTGGCAGTACGGTTGACCGTGGCCCCCCGGATAGCTGGGAGTTGCCGATCACGGTTAGATGACCGGGCTCGGTTTTGACCCAGGTGTTCCTCAGGCCTATGCGCACCACCTTTCCCATCGTTCCGCTGTATTCTATCGTGTCCCCAAGGCGCAGCACCCCGTCGCTGAAGAGCAGCAGCCCCGAGATCACGTTGGAGAGAGTGGTCTGGAGCGCGAGCGATACCGCGACCGCGACGACGGCGGAGACCGTCAGTCCCGTGAAGAGGGACGAGAGGCCAGAGTAGCTGAGAGCGTTGGAGAGCACAAGGGCGACCGCGACAATCCTCAAGGTGGCTCGGATGTCTCGCGTGACAGTCGGGCCGGCACCTGCTCTCCTCGCCACGCGCCTTATGACGAAGCTGAGAGCTTCCTCGGCCACGATTGTGCCGACGCCAATGACGGCGATTCCGGCGACGATGTGGACGTCCATCAATGGATTTGTCATGTCCGACCGATAGGGTCTCGAAGGTCGTAATAAACGGCAGGCTCGTGCCTCGATGACGTCCCGGTTCGACGAAGCGGCCTCCCGGTCGAGTCGCCGCGGATTGCTGGTTCATCCCTCGAGAGGGTCGCGAGGGCCAGCCGACGGGTTCGACATTCATGATAGATATCCTCGAAAAGTCAGGTCCTAGGCGCGGAGGGTGCGCAACAAGGCGAAGTATCGGCAGCACTCGGTTTATTAAACCGCGGCCGTCGATGCAAATCGTGCCTCTAGTCAAAGACGTTATGAGCTCCAACGTCCTCGTAACCCCGCCCGATACGACGGTGATGGATGCCGCAAGGCAGATGCGATCGGAAAATCGCGGTAGCGTAGTCGTCATGGATAAAATGAAGCCCGTAGGAATTGTCACAGAGAGAGACCTCTTCAAGAGAGTGGTGGCGGATGGTCTTGTGCCGAAGGACGTGCTCGTCAGGGACATAATGTCCTCCCCCCTACTCTCCATAGGTCCCGGAGACACAATCAAGAGTGCGGCGAAAATGATGGCCGAGAAGGAAATCAGGAGGCTGCCCGTGATTGAGAAGAACAAACTGGTGGGGATGATTACTGCGACAGATTTGGCGCGACTCGAGCCGCATGAATTGCTCTGAAGGCACTCACCCCCCATCTACCACGAACGGCGGCGGTGTGTTCCAGCGCATCTGTCACGTGGAAAACTTTTCGCCCGAGTCCAGGTCCCTGAAAGAGATTGCTCCCCAGGAGCACGTATGTCAGGTTGGTCTTATCGACTCTTAGAGCGATAAACGTCGAAGTCAGCCGCGGAGCAAAGCTGCTCAGATTGCGAGCGCTGCAAACGCTAGCAGGAGCAGCATACAACACCCGGCGAACACCGGAAAGCGTCCGAGGTCGTCTCCTCCCTTGGTAACCCTGTAGATGTACCCGATCATGGCGAACGATACGAGGTCCATCGACAGGTAGACTGCGAAGAGCGACTCGCCCGACACGACTGAGGTATCCATCGTCCATAGCCCGACCACTGATGCAAACGCAACAACGAGGAGCAGCCCGACGATTCGGATGCCTACCCGCTCGCTCAGTTCTGTCACGGCTTCCACCCCACCTCGAACGCCTTCACTCGCCGCTTGATAGACCCCGTACCGAGGTCGAGCCGATAGAGAAGGTAGACCGTGCCAGCAACAGCGACCGAGAGCTCTGCGAGCGACAGCGCGAGAGACGAAAGGATCGAGAAGTTAGCACCCTGCATTATCAGCTGCACCGCCGCGGCTACGGAACCGCCGATACCGAATGTCCCAAGGATGAGAAGGGCGACGAAGCTCGTGGCGGTCCACAGTGCCGCGTAGTTGAACGCTCTCGTCGCGTACGGGGCGCTGGGGGCGGTGGGTGATTTAGCGCCCGGCGGGGCTGTCCCCTTAGGTAACCCTCTGAAGATCACCTTGTAAGCTCCTGCCGAGACCAAGGCGACTATCAGGGCGGTCCCCCCGAGATAGAGCGCGGCCTGCTCGTTGGCGATGATTTTCCCCGGCGTCTCGTATCCCCAGATCGTCAGGACGGCAACCTCTGCAACGAAGATGAGGCCGAGCATGACGAAATTCCTCCTTGACGCGATTCTGCGGTTCGTGCCCCTGTCCAGGAAGGGGAGGACAATGAGCGCCACGAATACCAGAGATATGAGGGTGAGCGCCACAGTTAGTCCGGGCCCTTCGAAAACCGCGATCTTCAGCACCTGGTAGACCCAGAGGAAGTACCAGTCAGGCTGGGGAGTAGACTGGGCGGCGAGCGTGGGCGTGTATTGTGGCGGCAGAGTGAGC
>Ga0209415_10006423_pt1 | contig 20902 bp, 18 predicted proteins | sample PeaSoiSIISIP2007_FD_187696 | JGI IMG/M metagenome (GOLD analysis project Ga0209415, IMG submission 187696) | Peat soil microbial communities from Weissenstadt, Germany - SII-SIP-2007 (SPAdes) (version 2) | ecosystem: Environmental > Terrestrial > Soil > Wetlands > Peat | place: Germany...
TTTCACCGCGGCGATGTCTTTGCGCACTTTGCGATAATCCTGGTGCTTGTCGATCAGCCAGGCGGTGCGCAGCACCAAGAGGCGGAACTGCTCCAGCTCGATCCAGCTGTCGGCGATCTTCTCCTGCACCATCTGTTTGTCGGCGAGGCGCTCGCCCGCGGTGACCCGCGACAGCGCGCGCTCGCACATCATGTCGAAAGCCTTGCGCGCCTCGCCGATGGTGCGCATCGCGTGGTGGATGCGCCCGCCGCCCAGCCGAGTCTGGGCGACACCAAAGCCGTCGCCCCGCTCGCCGAGCAGGTGATCGAGCGGCACCCGCACGTTGCTGTAGCGCACGTAGGCGTGGGCCGGCTCCCGCTCGCCGACGAAGCCGACGTTGCGCAGGATCTCGATGCCGGGTGTCTCCGACGGCACGATGAACATCGACATGCGCCGGTGGCCGGGCGCGTCGGGGTCGGTCACCGCCAGCACGATCAGGAAGTCGGCCCACCGCGCGTTGGACGAGAACCACTTCTCGCCGTTGATCACCCAATGGTCGCCGTCCAGCGTGGCGCGGGTGGTGAACACCAGCGGGTCGGCGCCGCCGTGCGGTTCGGTCATCGAAAAGCAGGAGACGATCTCGTTGTTCAGCAACGGCGCGAGATAGCGCGCCTTCTGCGCCGGCGTGCCGTAGTGGGCGAGGATCTCGGCGTTGCCGGTGTCGGGCGCCTGGCAGCCGAACACCACCGGCGCGAAATCGCTGCGCCCGAGGATCTCGTTCAGCAGCGCGAGCTTGACCTGACCGTAGCCGGGACCGCCGAGTTCCGGACCGAGGTGGCAGGCCCACAACCCCTGGGTTTTCACCTTGGCCTGCAGCGGCCGCACCAGGCGCTGATTGTCGGGGTTTTTCACGTCATAGACCGCGCCCAGCAGGTGATCGAGCGGCTCTACCTCCTCGCGCACAAACGCATCCGCCCAGTCGAGCCTGGCCTGGAAATCCGCGTCGGTCTCGAAGTCCCACGACATCCGTTGCTCCATCCCTGCACCGTCCGCGCCACTAGCGGCGGCTTGATCGCGACGCGTTATATATTATGATCATTACTATGAACTCGCCGGGGACTGTCAACCCGCCCACGCTGGTCGAGTGGCTGGATCGGCTGCAGAGCCGCGCCGAAATCGCCGAGGTAGTGACGCGCTATTGCCGCGGCTTCGACCGCTGCGATGAAGCAATGCTGCGCAGCTGCTTCCATCCGGACGCGACGCACGAGCACGGGTCGTTCAAGGGCCTCTCGGCCGACTTCTGCACCATGGGGCTGGCGCTGGTGCGCGGCGTCGCACTGACCCACCACCAGCTCGGCCCGGTCTCAATCGAGCTCGACGGCGAGCGGGCCCACGTCGAGACCTATTTCACCTCGTACCATCGGCTTGGGACTGAGCCGCCTGCGGGGGGCGAGCCGCACGAGGACCGGATCATGGGCGGCCGCTATGTCGACCGGTTCGAGCGGCGGGACGGAGTCTGGCGCATCGCCCATCGCCGCGGCGTCAACGAATGGCTGAGGTACGAACCGGCGGCCGATCGCGGCTTCTTCGAGCGTCCGCCCAGCGAGCGCGGCCGCCGCGATCGCGACGATCCGGCGTATCGGCGGGACTAAGGCGCGACATCCGGACCTACCGGCGGGCGCGAGTCTGCGCAAAGCCAATCGAAAAGGCCAGATTCAGACATCGACCCGGCGGCCCCGGTCACCAGGCGGTCCAGCCGCCATCGATCAGAAGGTCGGCGCCGGTCATGTAAGACGAGGCGTCGGACGCGAGGAACACGGTTGGGCCGCCGATCTCGGCCGGCTGTCCGGTGCGTCCCAGGGGGATGCGCTGGGCGTTGCGGGCCACAAACTGCGGATGTTCGCGCTCGATCTCGGCCCAAGGAAATATGCCGGGGCTTAGGGAGTTCACACGAATCCCCCGGGGCGCCAGGCGGCAGGCTAGGTAGCGCGTGAGCTGCAGCAGCCCTCCCTTCGCTGCGGCGTACTGGGGCGGGCTGTCGAAGCCGGAGTCGCCGTAGATGCTGAAGGTCGGGCTGAGGTGGGCGTAGATTGAGGTGATGTTGATGACCGACGCCTGGCCGGCCGCGGCGACGCCCGCATCCAACGCCGGCATCGCCGCCATAACGTTCTCGAAGGCGGCGGTCACGCCGCTAGCGAGGGTCAGGGCGAAGGCGTCGGAGCGTGAAGCCTCGTCGCGCGACGGCAGGCCGGTGATGGCGTTGTTGACCAGCACGTCGAGCCGTTCGAGCCCGCCGAAACAGCGCCTCGCCGCGTTGCGGTCCAGGATGTCGAACGCGGCGACCGAGCACTCAAGCCCCTCGCCGGTCAGGGTTTCGGCCAAGGCGCGCAGCCGCGGTTCGGTTCGGCCGTTGAGGATCACATGGGCGCCGGCGCGCGCCAGGGCGTGCGACATGGCCGTGCCGAGGTGCCCTGCGGCGCCGGAGACGAAGGCGGTGCGCCCATCCAGCCGAAACAGCGCCGCGTCGGCCCCCAATCTCTCCTCCATCCGCCGAACTTTCTGACTCAGACCGGCGGCGTGACGCCCAGGTCCCGCGCGACGCGTTCGAGGCCAGCGATCTTCTGATCCAGGCTGAGGTCAGAGGTGTTCGGCCAGACGTTCGGGCCCCACAGCACGATGTTGTCGAACCCTTCGCGGAGGAAGCCGCCAACATCTTCCGGGTCGGCCGTGTACGGACGCACGAAATACTCGAACGGCCGCGAGGCCGTGCCGCGTGCCTGGCGCTCGCGCTCGATCACGCCGCGCAGCTCCACCGCCTCTTCCCGCGCCACCATCGCCGAATTGATCCACGCGTCGGCGACCTCGGCCACCCGCCGCAGCGCCGGGCCGGTGTTACCGCCGCAGACCAGCGGGATCTTCACCGGGTGCGGCGAGATCTGCAGCGCCTCGAAGGCGAAGTGCTTGCCGGAATGGGCGAAGAAGCCGCCGGCCCAGGCTTGCTTCAGGATCGCGATGGTCTCGTCCAGGCGCGAGCCGCGCTCGTTGAACGGCACGCCGATCGCCTCGAACTCCTCTTTCAGCCAGCCTGCGCCCGTGCCCAGCAGGAACCGCCCGCCGGAGATGTCGTGCGCGGTGACCGTGTGCCGGGCCAGGATCAGCGGGTTGTTCATCGGCACGATGCAGATGGCAGTGCCAACCTTCAGCCGCGTCGTCGCGCCGGCGACCGCGCCAAGTAGGAACCACGGGTCGTAGATGCGGATCGACGGGGCGATGATCGTCGACTCGGCTGCATGGCCATGGGTGGTCGGATGGGCGCTGCCGTAGCTCTGCGGGATCACATAGTGCTCGCCGAACCAGAGGCACTCGAAGCCGAGCCGGTCAGCGTGGACCGCAAGGCTCAGCATGTCCTGCGGCGCGTAGTTGTAGGTGGTGATGCCGAAGGTGGGCTTGCGGCTCATGACCGGCGCCACTGCGGCAGCGTCGGGCCTTCGGGCAGGCGCTCGAACCAGACCGACATAGTCATGCCAGCGGCGAGCTCGGGCTCGCCGTCGAGCCGCCCCATCAGCCGCACCTCCGGCGCATCATCGAGCTCGACCACGACCACGGTATAGGGCGCCGGGAAACCCGGGTGGATCTGATGGGCGACGGTGGTCCAGGTATGCAGCGTGCCTGTGCCCTTGGCGTCGCGCCAGGCCGTGTTCCAGCCGCCGCAATAGGGACAGTGCTCAGTCGGCGGATGCAGGGCGTGATCGCAGTCGTTGCAGGCGCGGAACACCAGCCGCCCCTCGGCGGCCGCCTCGAAGAAGCCGCACGTCTCTCGATCTTCGACATAAGGGAGCAGCGGTCTTTCGCCCATCACGCAGCCCTCCGGAACACGACGCTGGAGCCGACCGGCAGCGGGCCGCCGGTGACGAGGCTTAGCTCGGCGCCCAGAACCTGCATGTCGGCCTCGCCGCGCAACTGGCGCACCGCCTGCACGATGTGGTTCATGCCGTGGACGTAGCCTTCGGAGAGGTGACCGCCGCCGGTGTTGATCGGTAGCGCGCCACCCTGGCGGATCGCGCCGCTGGCCGCGAACGGACCACCCTCGCCCTTGGCGCAGAAGCCGTAGGCCTCAAGCTGCAGGATGACGCTGATGGTGAAGCAGTCGTAGAGCTGGGCGATGTCCATCTCCTGAGGCCCAACCCCGGCTCGCTTCCAGAGCGTCTCCCCAGCGCGGCGACCGCCAAGGTCGGTTATGTCGTTGCGGGTGACTACCGGGAACATCATGCCTGGACGCCTGTCCGGCGGCGCGCCGCCCGCGACCGCCCGGATCAGCACCGGCGGCTTGGCGAGATCCTTCGCTCGCTCGGCGCTGGTGATGACCACCGCGCAGGCGCCGTCGGACTCCAGGCAGAAGTCGAACAGCCGCAGCGGCGTCGAGATCGTGCGCGCGCCGAGGTAGTCGTCCATCGAGAGAGGCTTGGACTGCATCTGCGCATGCGGCGTACGGTTGGCGTGCTCGCGGCAGGCGAGGGCGACGGCGCCGAGCTGCTCGGCGGTCGTGCCATATTCCAGCATGTGGCGGCGCGCCATGAGCGCGAACGTCTGGCCGGCGGTCAGCAGGCCGTATGGCATGTAGAACTCGTCGTAGGTGCCAAAGCCGCCGATGAACTCCCTGCCTGTGGTGCGCACCGCCGCGCCGAGCCTGGCTTCCGAGCGGCCGTTCAATGAGCGGAACGCCAGCACCGCCTTGGCTTGGCCAGAGAGCACCGCGCCCATCGCGACGCCCATCATCATACAGGGCGCGACGCCGCCCGGCCCTGTGTCGGCCCAGAACGCAAGATTGTTGAGCCCGAGCGCAGCCCCGAGCGTGAACGGCGTCACAGTATCCTGCTCGCAGCGAACGATGCCGTCGATGTCATCGACGGTCAGGCCGGCATCGGCGATCGCGGCCAGCGACGCCTCGGTCGCCAGCGACAGCACGCTGCGGCTGGAATCGCGTGTGAAGGCGGTCTGGCCGATGCCGACGACCGCGGTCCTGTCGCGTCCGGCGAAGGCGGTTTCGTCGTCGATCATGCGACGTCCTCCTCGGTATTGGAAGTCTCGGCCAGCACTGCCTGCGTGTGCTCACCCAGCTTCGGCGCCCGTGTCCGAGCCACCTCTCCGAACGAGGAGAAGCGGCAGATGGCGCCAGGATAGGTCACCTTGCCAAGGTCCTCGTGCTCGACTTCGACGAAGAAGCCGCGGGCAGCGAGGTGCTCGTCGGAGAACAGGTCCTCGGGCGCGTTCAACACTCCGATCGGCAAGCCGGCGGCCTGGCCTTGCTTGTACATCTGGTCCGAGGGGTGGACGAGGAAGAAGCACTCGACCACTTCCTGGATCTCGCTGAAGTGGTCCTGGCGGTGCTTGGCGTCGCTGAACTCAGGCTCGGTGAGGTGTGCGGCCAGGCCTTCCTGATCCAGCCAGCCGACCAGCGCCTGCCAGGCCTTCTGTTCGGTGGTGATCAGGGTGAAGTAGACGAAGCGGCCATCGGCGCACTGGAACAGCGCCGGCTGGGTCGGCGAGGGCTGAGCATGGCGGCAGGTCTGCCGCTTCACCTGCACTCTCGGATAGAACCAATAAGGATTGGCCAGCTCGACATTAACGGCGCAGGCCTCGTGCATCGAGATGTCGAGCAACTGACCGAGCCCGGTCTTCTGCCGCTCCAGCAGCGCCAGCATGACGCCGATGTGCGCGAAGCTGGCGACGCTATGGTAGCCCTGGTTGCCGCCCGGCCGGATCGGCGGGATCGAGTGGTCGTCGTAGCCGCAGCTGTTGAGCGGCCCGCCGGCGGCCAGAGCGACGAGGTCGGACGACTTGTAGTCCGCCCACGGACCGGTGAGCCCAAATGCGGTCACCGACACCACGATCAGCCGCGGGAAGTCGCGGGAGAGGCGCTCCAGGTCCAGTCCCAGCGCCCTCAGCGCCTTGGGCTGCAGGGTGCAGATGAAGATGTCGGCGCGGGCGAGCAAGGCCAGCAGCGGCGGCGGGGCTTCCGGACCACCGAGATCGATCGTCACGCTGAGCTTGCCGGCGTTGTAGTACCAGAAGTTCAGGCTGGTCTCAGGCCCGACTTCGCCCTTGGCGAACGGACCGACCTGACGTGTGGGCGCGCCGCCGGGCGGCTCGACCTTGATCACCTTGGCGCCCACCTCGGCCAGCAGGGCGCCGGAGAACTCGCCGCCTGGGTCCTCGGCCAGCTCGACGACGGTGAGGCCCGCGAGCGGATGGGGCAGGTCGGTGCGGCGTTGGGCTTGCATCAGAGCACGCCTTCCTCGACCAGCGCCTCGTATTCGCTGTCGGACATGCCGAGCAGCGACTTGCAGACGTAGGCGTTGTCCTCGCCCAGCAACGGGGCCGAGCGCCAGTTCTCCTGCACCGTGCGCGAAAACTGGATCGGCGTGCCCTCGAACAGCGCCTCGCCGATCACCGGGTGGTCCATCTCGAAGAATAGGCCGCGGCCGGCGATCTGCGGATCGTGGTCGATGGTGTCCTCGGTCGTCTGCACCGCGCCGGCGGCGACGCCCACGGCCTGCAAGCGGTGCATCAGGGCGTGGCGATCATGGCCGGCGGTCCAAGCGCCCACGTGCGCATCGAGTTCATCCTGGGCTGCGAACCGACCCGCCTGGGTCGCGAAACGCGGCTCGGCGGCCCAACTCGGGTCTCCCATGGCCGAAACCAGGGCGCGCCACTCGTCGTCATTGAAGACTGCGATGGCGATCCAACGGTCGTCGCCGAGGCAGGGGTAGACGCCGTGGGGCGCCGCGTTGGGGTGCTCCAGCCGATTGCCAGTCGGGAAGTCGTCGCCACGCGTCGAGCGGCCGTTCACCGAGACGTCGAGCAGGATCGGTCCCAGCAGGGCGATGCCCGCCTCGACCGCCGAAACGTCGATTTCGGCGCCTTCGCCGGTGTTGTTGCGGTGGTAGATGGCCATCAGCAGCGCGGCGGCGTTGAAGAACGCCGCCTCGTTGTCCATGTACGACAGCCCCCAGCCGGAGGGCTCGCGGCCGGGTAGGCCGCTGATATGCGAGATGCCGCAGACCGCCTGCACCACCGGGCCGTAGCTGCGGAAATCCGCATGCGGGCCGGAGTGGCCAAAGCCGCTCATCCGCGCGTAGATCACGTCCGGCCGCAGCGACTTGAGGTGCGCGTAGGTCAGGCCCCAGCGCTCCATCACGCCCGGCGCGAAGTTCTCGGTCACCACGCTGGACGAGGCGATCAGCCGGTCCGCCAGTTCGCGGCCCTTGGCCGTGCGCATGTTGATGGTCACGCCCAGCTTGTTGCGATTGTAGTTGTTGAACAGGCCCCCCTTGTTCGGGTCGGGGTTGGCGTCCTCCTCGCCGTAGGTGCGCGCCTCGCCCTTGTAGATCGGCAGGCGGCGCGGCATGTCGAGCCGCTGGCGATCCTCGATCCGGATCACCTCGGCGCCGAAGTCCGCCAGCAGCCGGGTGGCGCAGGCGCCGACGCCCATCCAGCAGAAGTCGGTCACCCGGACGCCGGCCAGCGGCCCCTGGCGCGGCCCTGGCGTCCGCGAACGTTGCGGTGCGGCGCCCTTGGCGGAAGCCGGGCTCCTGAGAGCGGTCTCACTCAAGCCAACGTTCTCCCTAAGCCTGTTGGCGTCAGCCAGCGTCTTGTCGGTCTGACCCTCCGGCCACGCCGAGCGAGATATCCGCTGCTGCAACATCTCTTATAATGATTATTATGAACTCGCGGCGACCTTTGTCAACGGAGGGGGTGCTGGCCGCAAGCGAGACCGTGTTCTATTGAGTAGGCGTCGCAACGGTTGCACGCTGGCAGGCGTCGCCCCGCACGCGGCGACGATTCTTGAATGAAAGTCGGGGGGTTATGGCGCGTCGCCCGAAAGTCGCCGAGCGATCTGAGGCAGAATCAGAACCGAAGCCGCCAGCCACGCTCAGCGCTTGGCAATTCACGCGGCGCGCGTCGAAGACGTCGGAGATCGTCGCCCTCGAGATCGTGCGCAACATCGAGGCGCAAGGGCTGAAGCCCGGCGACCGGCTGCCGCTGGAGGCCGAGATGCTGGTGCAGTACCGCGTCAGTCGCTCCTCGCTACGCGAGGCGCTGAGGCTGTTGGAGGTGCAGGGCCTGATCGCGATCCGGCCAGGGCCGGGATCAGGCACCGTGGTCGGCCAGCCGCTGGCTGGCAACCTGGCGCGCACCTTGACGCTTTACCTGCACATGGCCGGCTCGACCTACGACCAATTGCTGAACGCCTGGGCGGCGACTGAGCCGGTGCTGGCCAAGCTCGCCGCGCTGAATCCCGATCGGGCGCTCGTCCGTGAACTGATGACGCCGTTTGTCGCCCAGCACAGCCACGATCACGAGAAGTGGTCGCCGATGGAAGGGATCGACTTTCACGAACGTGTGGCGCGGCTGGCCGACAACCCGGTCCTGGCGCTGGTGCTGAAGTCGATCAGCTACATCTCCACCGAGCAGGTGCTGACCAATCCCGACCGGGGCACGCTCGAGGACCAGATCGTCCACGACCACAGCGACCTGGCCGAGGCGATCATCGCCGGTAAGGCCGACAAAGCCGAGCGGCTGATGGCCGAGCACATCCAGCACGTGGTCGAGGACTTCAAGGCCTACTGGCCGCGCCGCGTTGGCGAGAAGATCCAGTGGCGGTGAGCGAAGGCGGCTAGGAGACGGCCGCCGCCGCGGGCTGGTGCATCGGCGCCAGCTCGCCCGGCAGGTGGATGCTCGAGCGGTGGAATAGCCAGGCCGCGGCTGCAGCCGGAACCACCACCGACGGCAGGGCGTAGCGCAAAGCCGCCTCGCCAAAGCCAAAACGATGCGTCAACAGGTCGCTGAGCGCGCCGACTGACAATGGGCCAAGGCCGAGCCCGATCACGCTCACGACCAGCACCAGCACGGCCGACGTGAGCGCGCGCATGTCCGCCGGGACCAGCGATTGCGACATGGCGTTGGCCGGCGCCATGTAGACGTTGACCATGGCCGCCGGCACGACGGCGGCGGCGAGCGAAAGCGTCGCGCTTGGCGCGAAATATTGCAGCAGCGCGAACGGTACGGTGATCAGCGCCGCCGCCGCGGGAATGCGCATGTACCAGCGCACATCGCCCCTGGCCAAGCTGTTGGCCAGCGCGCCGCCGAGGAAGGTGCCGGCGGCGCCACTGAAGCCGATGATCAGCGCCAGCGCCGTGGCGATCTGGGCCAGCGGCATGTGGTGCAGGCGGCTGTAGAACGGTGCGTTCCACGCCATCATGCCGTTCTGGGCCCACGCCTGCAGGCCCTCGGCGAGGCACAGGTAGCGGAACGAGCGCAGCCGCCAGAGGATCGCCAGCGACTGCAGCGTCGAGCGCGCCTCGGCGACCACGCCCGGCGCCGGCGCGCCATCGAAACGGCCGCGCACCGGCTCTTTCAGCACGACTAGGATCACGGGGGCCAGCAGCAGCCCGCCGCCGCCGATGATCAGGAAGGTCTGGCGCCAGCCGAACGCCGCCGTCAGTTGGCCGCCCAGGAACACGCCGAGCATGCTGCCGAGGGGCAGCGACAGCCCCCAGAACGCCATCGCCAGCGCCCGGCGGTGTCTGGGAAAGAAATCCGAGATCATCGAATGGGTGGTGGGCACGCACCCTGCCTCTCCCACCGCCACGCCGATGCGGCACGCCATCAGGCTGAGGAAGCCGGTCGCGCCGGCGCCGGCGGCCGTCATCAGGGTCCAGACCGCGAGCGCGGCGGTCAGCACGTACTTGCGCGCCACGCGGTCGGCCAGCCAGGCGATGGGCAGGGCGCCGGTGGTGTAGAAGATGGCGAACGCCAGTCCGGTCAGCGCGCCGAGCTGGGTGTCGGTCAGATGCAGGTCGCGCTTGAGCGCCACCTGCATGATCGAGAGGATCGAGCGGTCGATGTAGTTGAACAGGGCGACGACGAAGAGCACGCCGAGCGCGAACCAGCCGTAGCGCGGCGATAGTCCTGCCGAAGGCGCGGTCACGGCGCCGGCGATGGCGCATCGAGCCCGGTGAGGTCGATGCGCCGGTCGCTCATGCGCTAGAACTTGAAGCTGAACGTCGCCCCGACCTGCCGGGGCGGAGTGACCACGCCGCGATCGACCTCGCGGGCGCCCGCCGCGTACTCGGCCTTAGTGAGGAAGTAGAAGTAGTAGTTTGACGGGGCCGCCAGGGTCCAGCTGTTGCCGAGGTTCTTGCCCCAGAGCTGCAGCGTCCACGGCTTGCCCGCCGGCGCGAAGATCAACGAGGCGTTCAGCAGGTTCTTGGATGTGAACGGCACCGCCGCCTGCTGGTTGTCGAGCGGGCTGACCTGGGTCGCATCGGCCCATTCCTGATCCACGTGCCCGGTGAGCGCGCCCGCGTCGCCCAGGTCCCAGCGGTATTGGGCGAAGACGCGGATGTCGTTCCTGGGCGTGAACGGCACCTCGAGGCCGGTGCAGTTGACGCCGCCAGCCGCGCAGCCGGTGAAGGATGAGTAGACCGCGTCGGTGTAGGCGTAGTTCACGCCGACCTGGGCCCCCTGGAACGGCGCAAACACCGACTCCAGCTCGACCCCGCGCACGCGCTCCGAGCCGGCGTTGGTGTCGGTGAGCACCGGGCCGACCAACGAGCGGACCTGCAGGTTCTTGGTGTCGGCCTGGTAGGCGGCCAGGTTGATGGTCGCGCGGTCGTCGAGAAAGTTCAGCTTGGCGCCGAACTCGTAGCTGGTGCTGGTCTCGGGCTTCAGCGGGATGACCGCGGCCGCGGCGCTGGTGCTGGTCAAGGACCAGCCGCCGCCTTTGAAGCCGGTCGAGACGCTGCCGTAGAACAGCACGCCGGGCTTGACCTTGTACTCGAGGATCACCCGCGGCGTGAAAGCGGTCCAGGTGTGGGAGAACGGCACGTTGAACGCTGCGCCGTAGAACGGCGAGAAGCCGATGTGATCGGTGTAGCCGCTCTTCTCCTCGACCGAGTAGCGCGCGCCAAACGTCAGCGCGAGCTGGTCGGTGAAGTGGTACTTGCCCTCCGCGTAAGGCGCGAAGCTGTTCACGAATGCATCGCCGATCACGGTCTGGTTGTCGGAGAGTCCCTTGGTCAGGATGCTGAGGAAGTAGGCCGGGTTCGTGCCGTTGAAGTCGAAGGTGATCGCCTTCTTCAGGTCCTCGTAGCTGTAGTAGAGGCCGGCGACGTATTCCAGACGACGGCCGGACGGCGATGTCAGCCGCAGCTCCTCGCTGAACTCGCTCTCCCTGCTGGCGTTGATGCTGTTGGGATTGGCCGGCAGCGGACCGGAGTCGCCGTCGTCGACGTAGTTGGTGTTCAGCCAGCGGAAGCTGGTGATCGCCGAGATCGTGCCGATCGGGCGGGTGAGGTCGAAGCGGACCTGGGCGGCGACGATATCGCGCTTGTTGATCCCGTCGACGTCTTGGAAGCTGGCCCAGGGGCTGGTCGAGATGACATTGTCCGCGGCGATCACCGAGCCCTGGCCGAACGCCTTGTAGCCCGAGGCGAGCTCGTCCTCGTGGGTCCAGGAGACGAACGCGCTGACCTTCAGACTGTCGTTGGGCTCCCACAGGATCGAGGGACGCGCCGAGAAGCTCTTCTGGTTGCTGAGGTTCGAGCCGGTGACGAAGTTGTGCATGTAGCCGCCGACATCCTTGAGGCTGTAGGCGAATCGGAACGCGGCGTCCTGGCCCATCGGCGCATTGACGAAACCCTGACCCTCGAAGCCGGTCGAGTTCGGCGCGCCGGATCCGGCGTAGCTCTCCACCGTCAGAGTATCGGCCCCGCCCATGAAGCCCAGCTGCGGCTTGTTCGAGGTGATCTGCAACGCGCCGCCGACCACGTTGCGGCCGAAGGTGGTGCCCTGAGGTCCGCGCAGGATGGCGATCTGGCTGACGTCGTAGAAGTCGGCGTCGAACGAGGCCAGCGAGCCGTAGTAGATGTCGTCCATGAACACCGCTACCGGCAGCTCGAGCGCCGGGGCGTCGTTGGTGGTCGACTGTCCCCGGATCTCGATGTCGGCCGTGCTCTGGCCCTTGGTGCTGATGAAGTTCGCCCCGGGCGTCAGCGCGGGCAGGTCGGCGAAGTTGCCGATGTGCGCCTCGCGCACCTGCTGGCCGCTGACCGCGGTGACCGCTACCGGCACGTCGCGCAGCGCTTCCTCGCGGCGGGTGGCGGTGACGATGACCTCAGAGACCTGCCCGCCATCTGAGCTCGACGCAGCGGCGCTGGCCGTTGTGTCGGCGGTCGCAGCAGCAACCTGGGAGGGTATGACCGCCAGTCCCGCCCCGACCAGGAGCGCGAGAACGTCCGCATGATCCCGCAGCGATGCGTGCCGGCTCAGCGGCGATGAATGGATGGCCATAGCGACCTCCCCCTCTCTCTGTCGGCTCACACCAGCTTTGTGGTGGTCGCCTGCCTCGGAGCGGCTCCGTTCGAGCACCGACCGGCGCGGGACACCTGAGGGCGCGAGCGCCCACAACCGTCCGCGGTCCTGTCGGCAACCTTACGGAAGTCGTTCCCCCCTGTGTCGTATTATCATTCTAAGTATCATAATCATGATGATGATCTTACAAATGTCAATGTGAGTTTGCAACTCGAACGCAACCACGGGCAGGGCCTGTGGCGCCAAAGCGTCACCTTCTCAGCATCATGATTCTATGAGGGAAATTCTTCTGTCCCGCCGGCCGTCAGGCGAGGGCGCGCGGTCAGGCGTCGATCGGCAGGCTGTAGTTCAATCCGAGCCGGCCGCCATCGGCGTAGACGGTCTGGCCGGAGACGAACGACGCGTCGTCGCTGGCCAGGAAGGCCACGACGGCCGCGATCTCCGACGGCTCGCCTAGACGCCGCATCGGTGTGCGCTGCAACACCGGAATGACGCCCGCGCCGGTAAGCCCGAAGCTGGCGGCCATCTCGGTGGCGACCGTGCCCGGCCCGACCGCATTGACCCGGATGCCGTAAGGCGCGAGCGCGATAGCGCAGTTGCGCGTCAGCTGGTTGAGCCCGCCTTTGGAGACGCAGTAGGCCAGCGAATCCGGCCCGTTCAGCACGGCGTTGATCGACGAGAGGTTGACCACCGCCCCGCCGCATTGGCGCTCCCGGAGGTGACGCGCCACCGCCTGGGTCAGCAGGAACGGCGCCCGCAGATTGATCGCCATGACGCGGTCGAAGTCCTCGATCGCCAAGTCGAGAAAGTTGGCGCGCGGGGCGATGCCGGCGTTGTTGACCAGGATCTCGACGCCGCCGAGCGCCTGTTCGGCGGCCGCGACGATCGCCGCGGCCTGATCGGGTTGCGCCACATCCGCGTGGTGGAACGCCACCCGCGCCCCTGCCGCTGCCAGATCGCCGGCCACCGCCTCGCCCGCCGCAGCGTCGATGTCGACCAGCAGTACGCCGGCGCCGTCCTCGACGAGGCGCTGGACGATGGCGCGGCCGATGCCCTTCGCCGCGCCGGTGACGATCGCCCGCCGGCCTTCCAGCCGTCCCGTGCCCGGCCCAGATGCAGTCATGCTCGCCTCCATCGCCGCCCGGCGACCTCAGTTGGCGACCTTTAGCAACTGCTTGCCGAAATTGCCGCCTGCAAAGAGGCCCATCAGAGCGGCCGGCGCATTCTCGAAGCCTTCGCGGATGTCTTCCTTGTACTTGAGCCGGCCCTCGCGCACCCAGGCCAGCAAGCGCGCCTCGGCGATGGGGTAGTCGCGTTCGTAGTGGTTCATCAGGAAGCCCTGGATCGTCGCGCCAGTGAACACCACGTTGAAGTAGTTGCGCGGGCCAGGCGGCATCTGTTCGGGATTGCGGGCGTCGAAGTTGTAGCGGGAGATGCCGCCGCAGATCACCACCCGCGCCCCGACCGCGAGGCGGGCCAGGCAGTCGTTGAGGATGTCGCCGCCGACGTTGTCCCACATCACGTCGATACCGCCCGGACAGAGCTCGCGCAGGCGAGCGCGGATCTTCTCGGCCTTGTAGTCGATGGCGCCGTCGAACCCGAGTTCATCCGTAAGCCAGGCGCATTTCTGCGTGCCGCCGGCGATGCCGATCACGCGGCAGCCGGCGAGCTTGGCGATCTGGCCGACCACCGAGCCGGTGGCGCCGGCCGCGCCGGAGATCACCACGGTGTCGCCTGGCTTGGGCTTGCCGACGTGCGTGAGCCCCAGGTAGGCGGTCTTGCCGGTGGTCCCCAGGACGCTGAGCACCGCAGTGGGCGGCACGCCCTGCGCCACCTTGGCCAGTCCGGCGCCCTGCATCAGCGGACGTTCCTGCCATCCGGTCTCGCCGTGCACGAGGTCGCCGGCCGCGAGATCCGGATGCCGGGAGGCGAGCACCCGGCCAACGCCGCGGCCCGGCATCATCGATCCGAGCGCCACCGGGTCGCGGTAGTTGGCGACGTTTTCCATCCAGCTCTTCTGGGCCGGATCGAAGGCCAGATAGAGCGTCTCGACCAGCACCTCGCCATGGCTGGGCTGGACCACCGGCGTCTCGACCAAATGGAAGTCGCCGGCGCGAAGTTCGCGACCGATCGGACGGTCGGCCACCAGCCACTGCCGATGAGTCTGCGAGTTCATAGCGCGCCAGCCTCCTGGGCGAAGCGCCAGGCGGCCTCGGCCATGGGCCGCACGCGGGCCGCCTGCTCGGCGGCGCCGGCGGCCGCGGCGGTGCCGTCACGGGCGCGTCCGACGATGCCCTGGACGATCGCGGCGGTCTTGAAGAGGTTGTAGGCCTGGTGGAAGGCCAGGTTCTCGAGCGGCGCGCGACCGGCGCGCTCGCAATACCGCGCAACATAGGCCTGCAGCGTAGGGACGCCGAGGGTCGCCAGGTCAGCATCCAGCAGCGTGCCGCGCGCGTCGCAGCCCGGCGGCCGGTACCACTCCATGGTGTGATACATCAGATCGCCCAGCGGATGGCCGGTGGTCGACAGCTCCCAGTCCAGCACGGCGGCGACGCGCGGCTCGGTTGGGTGGATCAACACGTTGTGGAACGAGAAGTCGCCGTGGATCAGGCAGGTCTCGTCATCCTGCGGCGCGGCGGTCGGCAGCCAGGCGATCAAGCGGTCCATTGCCGCGATGTCCTCGGTCTTCGAGGCTTCGTACTGCTGCGACCAGCGGGTGATCTGGCGCACGAAGTAGTTGCCGCCGCGACCAAAGTCGCCAAGGCCGAGCGCGACGTGGTCGATGCTATGCAGCCGCGCCAGCGTCGCGTTCACCGAGTCGAACACTGCGGCGCGATCCTCACGGCTGAGATCGGGCATGGCGTTGTCGAGGAAGATCCGGCCGGGCACGTGGCGCATGACGTAGAACGCGGTGCCAAGCACGCTGTCGTCCTCGCACAGCACTAGCGGTTCCGGCGCCGGGAAGCCGGCTTCCCACAGCGCCCGCATCACCCGGAACTCGCGGTCGACCGCGTGGGCAGATTTCAGCAACACGCCGGGCGGCTTGCGACGCAGCACGTACTGGCGGGCGGGCGTGGTGAGCAGGTAGGTGGGGTTCGACTGCCCGCCTTCGAACTGCCGCACCGCCAACGGCCCCTCGAAGTCCGCGACCGTATCGCCCATGAACTGCGCCAGGCGCGCCTCGTCGATGCGATGGGCGGCTTTCACCGCGATGACTTCGCCCAGGTATTTGCGCGTCGCGATGGCCATGGTCAGAACGTCCCGCCGTCCAGCTGGATCACCGCGCCGGTGGTGAAGCTCGAGCGGTCGCTGGCGAGATAGAGCGCGGTGGTGGCGATCTCCTCCGGTCGGCCGATCCGGCGCAGCGCGCCTTTGGAGTTGCGGTCGGCCTCCTCGCGCCAGCTCTTGGCGATGTCGGTCCAGAACGGGCCGCACTGGATCGCGTTGACCCGCACCTTTGGACCGAACTCCATCGCGTGGCACTGGGTCAGGATGTTCAGCGCCGCCTTGGCGCCGGAATAGACCGGGTAGACTGCGCTGGGCCGCACCGCCGCCGAGCTGCTGACGTTGATGATCGCGCCCTGCCCCGCCTCGAACATCCGCGCGCCGACCAGGGCCGAGAGCCGGAACGGGCCCTTGAAGTCGACCCCGACCGTCTTGTCGAACAGGTCCTCGGTGACTTCGAGCGACGACGGCGCTGTTGGCGCGATGCCGGCGTTATTGATCAGAACGTCGATGCGGCCGAACGCGGCGTAGGCGGCGTCGACCAACGGCCCTAGTTCGTCCCAATGGCCGACATGGCAGGCGTGGGCGAGGGCGCGGCGGCCGAGCGCTTCGATCTCGCCCGCGACGGCCTGGCAGGCGTCGAGCTTGCGGCTGGTGACGACCACGTCAGCGCCGTGGCGGGCGAAGGCCTTGGCCATCTCGTAGCCCAGCCCGCGGCTGCCGCCGGTCACCAGCACGACCTTGCCGGTCATGTCGAATTCGTCGGTCAACTCACCCCTCCCGCTCCCGTTCAGTGTCATCCCGGCCGCAGCGCAGCGGAGAGCCGGGATCTCCTTGTGGCCGGGCTGAAGGAGATCCCGGACGAGTCCGCTGCGCGGCTCTCCGGGATGACATCGCAGGTGTCAGTCGAGGTGATAGATGCGCGCGGCGTTGCCGTAGACGATCTTGCCGACGTCCTCGCGGGCCACGCCGTTGAAGACTTCTTCCATGTACTCGCTGGGCGCCACCGCCGACGTCGCCGGCCCCGGGCTCATGCTGGTCGGGTGCGGGAAGTCGGTCTCGTACATGATGTTGTCGGCGCCCAGGATGTCGATCGCCGGCTTCAGCGTCGCCTTTTCGAACCAGAAGCAGCCGTAGACCTGGCGCTTGAAGTACTCGCTCGGCAGCAGGGTCTGCTCTGGGTTCTCCTTGTCGGCGCCGCAGTTCTTCCACTGGTAGTCCAGGCCGGCGAGCAGGTAGGGCAGCCAGCCGACGCCGCTCTCGACCGAGACGAAGTTCAGCTTTGGGAAGCGATGGCAGATGCCGCCGCAGACCAGTTGCGAGATCACCTTGCCGTTGTCGAGCGAGAACAGCGCGCCCATCGAGGCGAAGGCGGCGTGCCGCTTCACCGACTCGTGCATCATCTCGAAATACCACATGTCGCCGGTGCCGATGTGGAAGTTGACCGGCAGGCCCATGTCCTGCGCCGCCGCCCACAGCGGATCCCATTGCGGATCGGTGAGCTTGGGCAAGCCAAAGTGCTCCGGCTCGCCGCACATGACCAGGCCCTTGTGGCCCATCTTGGCGGCGCGCTGCATCTCCTTGACCGAGGCCTGGATGTCCCAGAACGGCAGCGCCATCTGCGCGATCAGCCGCTTGGGATCGGCGCTCGACCAGTCGGTCAGCCAGTTGTTGTAAGCCTCGACGCAAGCGAGCATCAGAGCCTGGTCGCCGAGCGCGAGGTAGCGCCCGGCGCCGAAGCCGGCGACGTTGGGATAGAGGATCTCGGCGTAGATGCCGTACTCGTCCATCTTCTTCAGGCGGGGGATCGCGTCGTAGAGCGACGGGTCGACCTGCGAGAGGCGCTGCGGACGTTTGGGCGGATACTCATGCCAGCCCGCCATGGCGGCCCCGGCGGCGGCCCCGGTGCGATTGCCGCCGAAGAACCAGGCGTCTTCTTGCATGCTCTCGTCCCACTTCACGTGTGGGACCTTGTCGCCGTACTTGGCCACCGAGATGCGCGACGTCCACAGATCGTAGGGCTCGATCACGTGGGTGTCGGTGTCGATGACTTTGAATTCCTTGACGATCGCGTTCACCGGGTTCCTCCGTCGGGTCGAATTCTGTCGAGCTCTTGGTTGGCGGGCGATGCTGCGGCCACCGCTCACCTCGGCCCATATCACCTTTTAATTATGACTATGATTATCATCTATTGCAACCGACTTCGATGCAGCGTTCGCCCCTCAGACGACGCGCCGATCAGAGTCCAAGCACGGCCCTGGCGACGATGTTGTGCTGCACCTCCTGGGAGCCGCCGAAGATCGTGGCGGCGCGGTGGTTGAGGTACTTGGCGGTGAGCGTCGCAGCGTAGTCGGCCCAGGCTTCGTTATCGCCGCCGTCGCCACGAGGATCAGCCCAGGCGTCGGTGCCCAGCGCCTCGGTCGCGAGTTCAGTGGCCAGTTGGCCCAGCCGGCTGACCGTTATCTTCAGCACCGAGGCGGCGCCGCCGATATCCTGGCCGGCCGAGAGTTTGGCGGCGACCTCGCGCTCCTTGAAATCGAGCGCCCTGACGTCCGTTTCGACCTCCAAGAGGCGCCGGCGGAATTCGGAATTGGTCTCCCAGACGCTGGACCCGGAGTCGTCCTTGCGCTGGGCCAGCCGCCTAGCCTCATCGACCAGCCGGGTAAGGCGGCTCGCCGCCACGCCGCCGCCGCGTTCGAACACCAGCAGCGCCTTGGCGACGGTCCAGCCTTGGTTCTCCTCACCGACCCGGTTCGCCACCGGAATGCGGACGTCGTCGAAGAACACCTGGTTCACTTCATGCTCGCCCGACATGCTGATGATCGGCCGCACAGTCAGGCCAGGAACTTCCATCGGCGTGAGCAGGAAGCTGATCCCCGCCTGCGGCTTGCCCTCTGTGGCGGTGCGGACCAGCAGGAACATCCAGTTGGCGAACTGGGCGTGGGTCGTCCAGATCTTCGAGCCGTTGACGACGTAGTGGTCGCCATCACGCACCGCCCTGGTCTGCAACGACGCCAGGTCGGAGCCCGACCCCGGCTCGGAGAAGCCCTGACACCAGTAGTGCTCGCCCGACAGCATGCGTGGCAGGAAGTGCGCCTTCTGTTGCGGCGTGCCGTAGGTCATCAGCACAGGGCCGCACATCTGCAGGCCCATCGCCGGGACCACCGGCGCGTTGGCCCTGGCGCATTCGTCAGCGAAGATGTGGCGCTGCGTCGGTGTCCAGCCCGGACCGCCATATTTCGCCGGCCAGCTTGGCGCGATCCAGCCTCTCGCGTGCAGGATGCGGTGCCAGATCTGGTTCAGGCTGGCCTCGGCGAACACGCCGGCCTGCCGCGCCGCGGCGGCCCGCAGCTCCGGCGTGAGCATCTCGGTGAGAAATGCGCGGACCTCGTCCCGGAAGGCGAGGTCCTCGGCGCTCATCAGGGCGTCCATCAGCTGCGCTCCTGGCAGATTAGGCTTCCAGGATCGCGACGGCGGAGAGGCCCGGCGCGCCGTAGACCTGGCTGTAGCCGAGGCGGGCGCCTTCGACGTTGCGGGCGCCGGATCGGCCACGCAGCTGCTGCACGTTCTCATACACCTGGCGCAGGCCGGAGGCGCCGATCGGCTCGCCGCAGGCCAGGCAGCCGCCGTCGGTGTTGATCGGCATCCGCCCGCCAAGGCGCGTCGCGCCGTCGTGGATTAGCTTTTCCTGCTCGCCGTGGGCGCAAAAGCCGTTCTCGGCCATGTGCATAATCTCGGCGCCACTCTCGGTGTCCTGGATCTGGATCACGTCGATGTCGGCCGGTCCGAGCCCCGCCATCTCATACGCCGCCTTCGAGGCCAGCTCGGTCGGCGAAGGGCCGCGCTCGATCTCCAGCGACGGCGAGAACACCTCGAACGAGCCGTTGACCCGGGTGCGCACTGCGGCGCTGCGGACCCTCGGCCCGGCCAGCCCCAGCTCGCGCATCTTGCGGTCGGAGGCCAGCACCAGCGCCGCGCCGCCCTCGGCTGGCGCGCAGAACATGTACTTGGTGAGCGGATCGGAGACGAGGTCGCTGCTCATGATCACGTTGAGGCCGACCGGCTCGCGCCGCCAGGCATGCGGGGTCTTCGCGCCGTTCTGGAAAGCCTTTTCGGCCACCAGGCCCAGAGTCTCGGCGCCGATACCGTGCAGTCCCATGTAGCGCTGGATCTTCATGCCGAAGAACTGCGTCGTCAGCATCATCCCGGCTTCGCCGTACCAGGCCGGCAGCCCCCATTCCTCGGGATCGGCGTTGAAGGCGCCGCGCGGATGCTTGTCGAAGCCAACCACCAGGCCTAGGTCAAACTCGCCCGATTTGATCGCCCAATAGCCCGAGAGGATCGCCGAGCCGCCGGTGGCGCAGCCGTTGGCGACGTTGATGAATTGCACGCCGGTGAGGCCGAGCCGCGGCAGCACTGCGTCGGCGTTACCGGCGGCCGAGGACCCACCGAACGCAAACTGCATGTCGCCCCAGACAACACCCGCGTCGGCCAGCGCCTCATTGATCGCGAATACCCCCTGGTCGAGGCCGGTCTTGCCGTCATGGCGCCCGAACGGGTGAATGCCGGCGCCGACAATGTGCACATCCGTCATGACGCGGTGAGCTCCTCTTGGGTCTGGGTCGCCGGCTTGAAGCCGTAGATCATCACGTCGGTCCCATCCGGCTCCCGGCGGAACGGCATCAGGGTCAGCCGCATCGGCTGGCCGATCCTCAGGGCGTTGAAATCGGTCGTGGCGATATGGCTCTCGACGATGATCTGGCCGGGGAGCTCCACGTAGCCGACCGCGTAAGGCCGGAAGCTCTTGTCATCGCCTGGACCTGCGTAAGGGGTCTTCGGGCGGAACCGCTGCACGGTGTAGGACCAGAGCACGCCGTCGCTGGACAGCTCGACCGGCTCGTACAGTTCGCCCTGCGCGCCCTGCGGCAGCGGGAACGCGAGCTTGCCGTCGCTCTTGCGGCGGCCGCCGAGCAGCCGCGGCGCGCCGTCGACCAGGCGATAGAGACCGTCAGCCAAGGGTCGCTGGCTCATCGTCCGACACCTCCCGCGTCAACCCGCGACGGGTCCTAGCGGCCCGTCGACTGGTCTAGTTGATCACAATCATCATCATAGTCTATAGTCACACGCATTCGCAAGAGAGAGGACGCCCTCGGCGGAGAACGAGGGCGACCTCGACGGGAACGCGCCAAAGCGCGGATGCTAGATTTCAGGATAGACGGGCGGTGGCGGCAAGGCCGCGGCATCGAGCGGAGCGAAGAGTGACGGGTATTGCGATCCTCGGCGGCACGGGGGCGCTCGGGGGCGCGCTGGCGCTGCGCCTGGC
>Ga0209415_10006424_pt1 | contig 20900 bp, 17 predicted proteins | sample PeaSoiSIISIP2007_FD_187696 | JGI IMG/M metagenome (GOLD analysis project Ga0209415, IMG submission 187696) | Peat soil microbial communities from Weissenstadt, Germany - SII-SIP-2007 (SPAdes) (version 2) | ecosystem: Environmental > Terrestrial > Soil > Wetlands > Peat | place: Germany...
CCACTGTCCCTCAGGTGGGGAGCGGTGTTCGGTCCAATTCTCGCCGTCGTGGTAGCGCTGCGCACCCGGACGGCCAGGGTCCGGGTACCAGCCGGCCGGCGTTTCCATGTCCGACAGTCTCCTCCACACGATCCCGGGCTCCAGATGGACGAACGCGCCTCGGTCGAAGTCGTTGTTGGGCTGCCTCCCGGGGCACCGGGGGAGATCGACCTCACGTCGGTGGTGGTGGCACGGCCGACGAGCAGATGGGTACAGTGACGACGGCGGCGCAAAATCGTCGCCCGCTGTCGCTCAGGGGAAGTCCGGTCAAAGTCCGGCGCTGGCCCGCAACCGTAGACGGGGATCTGTCCTCGTAAGCCGGGATACCTGACGACGGTGGCTCCTATTCGACCGTCGTGAGGCACGGTGACTGGGACCCGTACGGGCGCCAGGTGCGCCTCCCGGGCCTCGGAACCCGGGAGAGGAAGCACCATGTCGTCTTTCGTCCGGCGGGCAACCGCCGCCAGCCTGCTGATCCTGACTGCCGGATTCGCCACCGGCTCATCAGCGTCGGCGTCGCCGTCATCAGCGTCGGTGTCGTCCGCTGCACCGGTGGGCCCGGCGCAAGCCGGCGCAGGATGGATCGGACGCCGGTTCAGCGCCGGCGGGGTCATCCGCACGGCTGGCGCGCCCGATCCCAGCTCGACCGTTCAAGCCGTCCTCGCGCTGGCGGCGTCCGGCGTCGGTGGCGACGAAGCCGGTGCGGGCATCTCCTGGTTGGAGAAGCACTTCGAGTCGTACGTCAGTCCTGGCGGTGTGGATGACGCCGGGTCGTTGGCCTATGTGATCCTGGCCGCACAGGCCATGGGGGTACGCCCGACCAAGTTCGGCGGGAAGGCGAAGGCGAACAACCTGATCGTCCGTCTGGAGGCCACACAACGGACGACGGGACCGGATGCGGGTCTGTTCGGTTCGTCGGATCCCACCTATGACGGGGCCTTCCGCCAGGGGTTGTCGCTCATGGCTCTGGCCAATCAGAAGATCGCGAACCGCCTCGGCGTCACGTGGCTCCAGAATCAGCAGTGCAGCGACGGAGGCTGGGAGGCCTACCGATCGGAACCGACCGTGCCGTGCCCGGCGCCCGACCCGTCCACCTTCACCGGACCTGACACCAATTCGACCTCTCTGGCCGTCGAGGGACTGGTGGCGCAGAAGACGGTGGATACCGGGTCGACGTTCCCGGCCGATCCGACCGCCTTCTTCGAGTCGGCACAGAACGCCGACGGTGGCTTCGGTCTCATCGGCGCATCCAGCCAGTCGCCTGATCCCGACTCGACCGGCGAGGTCATCCAGGCTCTGGTCGCCTTGGGCGAGCTGTCCAACCCGGCGTTCACCAAGTCCCCCGGGATGACCCCGATCACGGCGCTGGCCACCTTCCAACTCGGGTGCTCGGCGGCCAAGAAGGACCGGGGCGCGTACGAGTTTCCCGGCGTCAACGGGCCCAACCTGATCGCCACCCTGCAGGCGGTTCCCGGTGCCGCCCAAGTGGCGTTCCCGCTCAAGGCCCAGACCCTTCAACCCGGTCTGCCGCGGTTGTCGTGCCGGGCACACTGAGGTCGTTCGTGCGCCGCCGCACGTCGTGGGTCACCGTGGTCGCTCTGGCGGTGGCGGGAGCGGCGGTCGGATCCGTCCTCGTCGCGGCCGCCGCCGCACCGCCGGCGGCGGCCGACCCGATCGGAGACTGCAGCACCACGACCGGCGTCATCGTCGCCGTCGACTTCACCCACTGGCCCGGTGGCTCGATCGAGCGCGGTTGCGACGCCACGTTGACCACCGGGTACGCCGCCATCCATCGGGCGGGGTTCACGACGGCGGGTGACGCTCATGACGGGCCGGGATTCATCTGTCGGATCGACGACTTGCCGACTCCGTCCGAGGAAGCGTGTGTCACCACTCCTCCGGCCGACGAGTCCTGGTCGTACTGGCACGCCGATGTCGGTCAGGACTCGTGGACGTTCAGCACGGTCGGTGCCATGAGCTACGACCCTCCGGCGGGCAGCGTCGACGCCTGGACGTTCGGGTCGACCGACATCGGCCCCGACGGGCAACCGACCTTCCCACCGAGCTCGGTCCGGGCAACCAATTCCTCCGGGTCCGGTCCGGGGCCGACCACGACCACGACCACGACCGGGGCACCTCCGAGCTCGGTTCCCCCGACCACCGCTCCGGCTCCCTCCCCGGGCCCGTCCAAGCCCGGGACGGCCGGAGCCCGACCGGCCGCGGCGCGAGGCTCGTCGTCGTCAACGACCAGCCCCCGGGGTGGCGGTGCGAGCCCCGGGGCCGTCACATCAACCACGGGGTCGGGCCCGCCGACCACGGCGCTCCCGGCCGGCGCGCCGTCCGGGGGAGCGGGCGCATCGCGTTCAGCGCCGAGGATCGTCGACGCCGCCCCGGTGGCGAGCGATCGGCAGTCGGTCGGATCACCCCTCCCCCTCCTTGCCGGTGCCGGGGTCGTGCTTGGGCTGGCCGGGGCCGGGGGCGTCGCCGCCCGGCGTCGCCGCCGGACCCGCTGACCGGTGGCCGGTCCCGGATCTCTGCGCTCGAGGCTCGAGGCCGGGCACCGTCTCCCCCGGACCCTCCACCCGATCGCCTGGTGGATCTGGGCCCTCGGGCTGGCCGCCGCTGTCAGCCACACCACCAATCCCGTCCTGCTGCTCCTGGTCCTCGGGGTCCTCGGCCTGGTGGTGGCCAACCGTCGCAGCGACGCGCCCTGGGCCCGGGCCTTCAAGTACTACCTCGTCCTGGCTCTCAGTGTGGTGGCCATCCGGGTCGTCTTCCGGTCGGTCTTCGGAGGGGACGTCGATCCCCGGGGGACCACGGTTCTGTTCACCCTGCCGCATGTCCCCCTGCCGTCGTGGTTGGCGGGCGTCCAGCTCGGGGGACCGGTGACGGTCGACGGCACGATGGGCGCGCTCTACGACGGGCTCAGACTGGGAACGCTCCTGTGCTGTCTGGGTGCCGCCAACACCCTGGCCAACCCCAAACGCGCCCTGCGCGTCCTGCCGGGTGCACTGTACGAACTCGGTGTGGCGGTGGTCGTCTCTCTGAGCGTGGCGCCGCAGCTGGTGGAAAGCATCCAACGGGTGCGCCGTGCCCGCAAGCTCCGGGGAGGGGCGCATCGTGGATTCCACGCTCTGCGCCGCGTGGCCATTCCCGTTCTCGAAGACGCCCTGGAGCGCTCCCTGCGGCTGGCGGCGGCGATGGACTCACGCGGCTACGGGCGCACCGGATCGGCGTCGCCACGTACCCGCAGGCTCACCGGTGTGCTCATGATCACGGGGATGTTCGGCTTCTGCATCGGTGCCTACGGCCTCTTCGACGGTTCGGCCCTCGCCGTGCTCGCCGTCCCTGCCTTCGCCGGGGGCGCCGTCCTGTGTTGCCTTGGCCTCATGCTCGGCGGTCGCCACGTCCACCGCAGTCAGTACCGGCCGGACCCCTGGAAGGCGCCGGAATGGTCGGTGGCGGTGTGCGGGGTGGTTCCGGCCGTGATCGTGATCGGGGGAGTGGGCGCCGGTGCGGTCGGCCTCAACCCGTCGACCGACCCGCTCTCCTGGCCTGTGTTCCCCCTCGTGCCGGCCATCGCCATCCTCATCGGCGCCATCGCCGCGTTCGTCGCCCCGCCACCGCACCCACCCGCAGGGGTGGCGCGTCCGGCCGGTCCGACGCAGAACGTCGCCCGTCACCCCGGTCGACCCCGACCCCGTACGGCGGGCGTGCCGACGTGATCGCGTTCGAACGCGCCAGCGTCACCTACGCCGATGCACCCTCACCCGTCCTGCGTGACGTCGATCTCCATATCGAGGAGGGTGAGCTGGCCCTGGTCGTCGGTCGCACCGGCGTCGGGAAATCGACACTGCTCGGAGCCATCAACGGCCTCGTCCCCCACTTCACCGGTGGCACCCTTTCCGGCCGGGTGGTGGTCGACGGACGCGATACCCGGACCCACCGGCCCCGCGAGCTGGCCGACGCGGTGGGCATGGTCGGCCAGGATCCGCTGGCCGGCTTCGTGACCGACACGGTGGAAGAGGAGCTGGCCTACGCCATGGAGCAATTGGCCATCGCGCCCGACGTCATGCGGAAGAGGGTCGAGGAGACCCTCGACCTCCTCGGCATCGCCGACCTACGGGCCCGCGCTCTCTACCAGCTCTCGGGAGGCCAACAGCAGAGAGTGGCCATCGGCTCGGTGCTGACAGCCCACCCGCGCGTTCTGGTCCTCGACGAACCGACGTCTGCCCTTGATCCGACGGCCGCCGAGGAGGTCCTCGCCGCCATCACGCGCCTGGTCCATGACCTCGGGGTCACCGTGGTCCTCGCCGAACACAGGCTCGAGAGGGTGGTCCAGTACGCCGACCGGGTGATCGAGGTGCACAGCGACGGATCTGTCTCGTCGGGGCCTCCGGCCGAGATGCTGGCCACCACCGACGTCGCCCCACCGGTGGTCGAGCTCGGCCGGTTCGCCGGCTGGCACCCGCTGCCGGTATCGGTCCGTGACGCCCGGCGCCGGGCCGGACCTCTGCGGGCCGAGATGGCGGGGCGGACGGTCGCCCCGCCGCCGCGCTCCGCGCCGCGGGGACGGGCCGGGACCCTGCTCACGGCGCGCAAAGTCGTGGTGCGGTACGGGACGGTGGTGGCCGTGCGCGGCGTCGACCTCGACCTGCGCGGGGGGGAGGTGACCGCGCTCATGGGACGCAACGGGTCGGGAAAGTCGTCTCTGTTGTGGGCGCTCCAGGGATCCGGGGAACGCCAAGGCGGGGCCGTCGACGTCGGTGGCACCGATCCCCGGTCGGTCCCGCCGGCCGCCGCTCGTCGGCTGGTCGGTCTCGTGCCCCAGACCCCGGCGGACCTCCTCTACCTCGACACCGTGGCCGAGGAGTGCGTCCAGGCCGACCGCGAGTCACAGGGCGGCTGCGGACTCGGCGCCCGGGCCCTTCTCGATCGTCTGGCTCCGGGCATCGCCGACGGCATCCACCCGCGTGATCTCTCCGAAGGCCAACGGCTCTCGCTCGTCCTCGCCGTCCAACTGGCGGCGGCCCCGAGTGTGGTCCTGCTGGACGAACCCACCCGCGGTCTGGACTACAGGGCGAAACGACACCTCATCGCCATCATCGACCTCCTGGCGTCCGAGGGCCGGGCCGTCGTGGTGTCGACCCACGACGTGGAGTTCGCCGCCGCCGCCGCCGACCGGGTCGTGGTCATGGCCGAGGGCGACATCGTCGCCGACGGTCCCACCGCCGAGGTGGTGGGTGCGTCGCCGGCCTTCGCCCCCCAGGTGGCGAAGATCATGGCCCCGCTCGCCTACCTGACGATGGACCAGCTGCGATGTGCCGCAACCGCAGGAGCGCCATGACCACGCCGCGCGTCGCCGTTCGCGTCGGACTGCGTCCACGAGTGATCCTGGTCATGGCGTCGTTCCTCGGCTTCGTGGCCTTCTTCTGGCCGTTCGTGGTGGCCCCGGGGACGTTCGGCGACAACGCCATGGCCCCCCTGATGTTCGGGATGCTGCTGGTCCTGGTGCTGGCGGTGGTCTTCGCCGAAATCGCCGACCGGGGTATCGACGCCAAGGCGATCGCCATGCTGGGGGTGCTGTCGGCCATCGGGGCCGCCTTGCGACCCCTGGGCGCGGGTACGGCCGGGATCGAGATGGTCTTCTTCACACTGGTGATCGCCGGTCGGGTATTCGGCCCCGGCTTCGGATTCACCTTGGGGTGCACCACGCTCTTCGCGTCGGCTCTGATCACCGGGGGCGTGGGGCCATGGATGCCGTATCAGATGTTCGGATGCGCCTGGGTCGGGCTGGTCGCCGGACTCCTGCCCCCGGCGCGCGGCCGTCGTGAGGTCCTGTTGCTGGCCGTCTACGGTGCCCTGTCGGCGTATGTCTTCGGCTTCATGGTCAACCTCTCGTTCTGGCCCTTCGTCGTCGACCCGCACAGCACGGTCGCATATCTCCCCGGCGCCGCCTTTGCCACCAACGTGCATCGGTACCTGGTTTTCGACGCCACGACGTCGTTCGGTTGGGACACCGGCCGCGCCCTCACCAACTTCGTCTGCATCGCCCTCGTCGGTCCCGCCATGCTCGCCACCTTCCGGCGCGCGTCGCGCCGGGCGGCCTTCGAGGCGCCCATCGCCTTCGATGACTCAGACGTCGGCTACGGGCCGGCCCCGGCGCCGAGAGCCCCCTGAACCGCACTCACGAGCTGATGTGGGGAGACGGGTTTGCGCAGGTACTCCACCACTTTCGACCCCAGTCGGGCGCGCTCCTCGGAACTCAACGAGAAGGCAGAGTGCACGATCACCGGCGGCAATTCTCTCAGTGCCTCGATGAGCGACACACCGTCGAGCTTGGGCATGCGTATGTCCAGCAGGACCATCCCGTAGTCGCTCTCCCTGAGAAGTCCGAGCGCGACGTCGCCGTCCTCTGCTTCGACCACGCTGAAGCCCGACGCCTGCAGGATCTCGCTCATCGACCGACGGACGTCCGCTTCGTCGTCGACGATGAGGACGTCGGCGCGGCGGGTGCGCGTGCGGGACGGGACGGCGCCCATGGTACTCACCGCCGCGCCAGCTGCGACGCCGGGGCCACGGGGAGCCGGACCGTGACGACGGCTCCGCCCGCCTCCCCGTTGCGGAGGGAGACCTCGCCACCGTGCGCCTCGACGATGCGGGCCACGATGGCCAGCCCGAGACCGGTCCCGCTGGCCTTGGTGGTGAAGAAGGGATCGAAGACCCGCTCCAAAACGGTGGAATCGACTCCGGCTCCGGAGTCGGAGACAGTGATCACCACGCAGCCGTCGTCCGCCGACGCTTGGATGCGCAGAGTCCCGCCGTCGGGCATGGCCTGGAACCCGTTCACGATCAGGTTGGCGAACACCTGGGTGATCTGATCGCTGTCGGCTTGAACGACAAGGGGAGGGACGTCCACCGACACGTCGATCCCCGGAGGCAGTGGCGTGGCCTCGAGCACTTCGTTCACCACCTCACCAAGGTCGACGGGAACGGGGTCGGGCTCGCGTTGTCGGACGAAGGCCGTCAGGTTGTCGGCCAGCGTGGCCGCCCTCGTCGTCTGCCGTTCGGCCATCACCAGGAGCCCGTCCAGTTCGGGGGTGATCGTGTCTCCGAGGGTGTGGCGGACCATGAAATGGGCGTTGATGACGGCAGCCAGCGGATTGCGCAGTTCGTGCCCGATGGTCGATGCCATTTCCCCCAGAGCGGACAACCTTTCGCTGCGCAGGAGCGCGGCATGGGACGCGTCGAGCTCGGCCGTGCGCTCGGCCACCAGATCCGTGGCGTAGCGGTGACGCCGCACCAGGGCCTCGACGGTGCTGCCGATGGCCAGGGCCAGGAGCAGACCCACGCCGAGGAGGATGAGAGGAGCGGCATTCGGAAAGCCACCGGCCAGGGGACTACGGGCCTCGGCCACCAGCCACCACCGGCTGGAACCGACGGCGACGGATGCCTCGGCTGTCGGGCCGACGAGGGGCAGTGCGTGGGTGTTGGCCAACACGAGCTGATCTCCCCTCAGCCCGTGCGACGCGTAGACGGCGGCCCGCAGGACGTGGAACGGCGCTCCCTGGGTCGCCGTGATGGCGACGAAGGGATCGATCCTCAACTGCTCGAAGATGGCAGTACCGGCCGGGACGAGGGGCGGCCCGACGGCGAACCCGAACGTCGTGCTCTTCCCGTCGTAGCGCACGGGGCCGGGCGTGAGATCCGCCGTCGCCCTCTCGAGGGTGGCGTCGACGGACGGGCCCGGGGAACGTCCGACGACGAATCCCGCTCCGGCCACCGCCGTCACCACGAAACCCGCGCCCGTCTTCCGGGCCAGGATGACGCTGGCCGGGGTCTGCGCCACCGACTTCGCCTGGACGGCGAACTCCGCCGGTGAGCCGTTCGTCAAGGTCACCCCGGAGGCGAGCGCTTGAAGCGGAGCCCCGACGCTGCTCACGATGGACGAGACGTACTCGGCGGCCTGCGTCGTATCACTCTTGAGCAGTGCCTGGTTCTGGCTGGCGACGCTGCGGTCGGTGAGCACGAACCCCAACACGGTGGCGGCGGCGACCACGAGTGTGACGGCCACCGTGAGAGGCGAGGGTCGCCAGACATCCCACTTCATTGTGCATCCCCGCACATGACGTAACCCCGTTCGCTTGTCCTGGGATTCTCCTCCTGGTCACAAGGCACGTCAACGATGCCGCCACTCCGTGTCCCCCCCTCACCGATCGGCAGGGTGCGGTTGCGGGCGGTGACCAGGCTGCACCAGCGCTGCCCACGGTGGTCGGGTGGGCCGAGCCACGTGGAATTACCTGTACGAAGGCAGGTGGAACCACCTCTTCCTAGGAGACGGGTTCGACCTCGTCCGTGCGCCCGCACGCGGACGTGGTCACCGCTCGGGACGCGTCGTCGGCGGCGGCGTCGGCAGACCATTGGTCAGGACGTACCGGACCAGTTCGGTCCGTGACTCCATGGCGAGCTTCGTGAACACGTGGTTGACGTGTCCCTCCACCGTGCGTGTGCTCACCCCCAGGCGGTTGGCGATGGCCTTGTTGGAAAGCCCTTCGGCCACCAGAGTGACGACCTGTTGTTCCCTGAGCGTGAGCCGGGGCACTCCGGGGATCTCGGTCGACTCGTGGGCCCCGGCCAGGCGCGTCGAGACAGCGGGATCGAGCACGATCGTTCCCAGACCGACAGCGCGCACGGCGTTGATGAGATCGTCTCGGGGCATGGTCTTCAGGAGATAGCCGGCGACCCCCGCTTCGAACGCGCGCCGTATGAAGGCGTCGTCGTCATAGGCGGAGAGGATCACCACCCGTGTCGCCGGATGGTCGGCGGACAACTGGCGCGCCAGATCGATGCCGTCGCGACCGGCGAGCTGGATGTCGACCAGGGCGACGTCGGGTCGATGTTGGTCGATCAATCCCAATGCCGCGTCCCAGGAGTCCGCCTCGCCCACCACCACGATGTCCTGCGTGGTCTCGAGCACCTGTCGGGTCCCGGCGCGGAGAACCTCGTGATCGTCCACGACCACGACCCGCAGTGGCCCGCCTGATCCCGGATGATCGATTCCCGCCGCATCATCGGACACACGTGAATTCTACAGCGGACCAGCGAGATCTGGCCGATCGCCGGTCCGCGTCCCTTCGTCCCTCGCCGCCCGGGGCGGTCGATAGGTCGGCGACGAGCCGGCGGCGTCTCGTGACATGGGGAACGAGCGTGTTGGCCCAATATTGGTTCCGGAGAGTCTCGGTGTTGGTCGTGAACGCTCAGGCTGCTTCCCAGGTCCTCGAAGACACCGGATCCGCCACAGAGCCCAGGGGGGGAGAATGAGACGATTCGTGCCAGGCGTTGATTCCTATCTGGGAGCCGGCGTGTCGGACTCCCTGATGCGATTCTCCGAGCAGGATTCAGGAGACGTGGCGAGCCGTCAGCCCGACGAGGTCGGTGACATCGAACTCATCAGGGAGCAGGCCCCCACGCTGAACGACAAGTTCCGGCAGCTGTGCTACTGGCGGCAGGTCGTGAACGCCGAGAGCAACTGACCGGCCGCCGTCCACCCACGGCGAGATCTCTCAAGCCGGCGGTCGAGCTGGCGTCGATCATCGACTCCCGACACGCCTGAACCGCTGGTGTCACCGGCGGGAGGCCGAACCTGGCGGGGGAGGGCCGGGTGCGGTGTCGATCTGGACCCGGGTCGCCTCATCCCGGTTCGCAGTGTCCCGGTGCGCCTCATCCCGGCGCGCCTCATCGAGGGCCTGCTCGTCCTGCCGCATGACACCACCGCCCTTCCACGGCGAGATCTCGTGGTCCCTCCAGATCCGGGCCACGGTGTCCTTGCCGATGCCGAAGCGCTCGGCCATGAGCCGGGTCGTCCAGCGCTTCGCACCGTCGTCGGGTCGTTCGTGGAGGGTGTCGTGCACAACCGCGGCCGCCGTCCCCACGGGAAGCCACGATGTCCGCCCGCGCCCTGGACGGATCCGACCGACGGAGTCGACACCCTCGGTCCCGAATCGGCGTCGCCAGGCCCGTACCGAGTCGCTGGTCGTGTGGCAACGGCGCGCGATCTCGTTGGTGCCGACCCCGGTGCCGGCCAGCAGGAGGGCTCTGGCCTGGACCGATTTCCGGCGACCGATCGCCGCCGCGCCGGCGATGGCTTCGAGGTCGCGTCGCTGACCGGGGGTCATGGCCAGGCGTGGAGCCGTTACCCGGGCCATGCGTCCGAGGATAGTCCTGGATACGAGTTATTTCAGCGACAGAGGAAACGAGTTTTGGGAGCATTGAGCTATAGGACGGACCGTGACTGGCCGATTACCACGCACAGTGGTGTCCCGCGAACGACGTTTCCGACGTGACCGGAGAAGATCACCACCCTCGCGTCGCGGCTCCGAGGGATTCGGCCTGATCGAGATCATCGTCGCCCTGACGATCCTCATGATCACGATCGTCCCGCTCGGATACCTCATGACCACCGTGGCCAAGCAATCGGCCTCGGCGCGGGCCCGGATCGGCGCGCTGGGCGTGGCCGAGCACCTCCTGGAGTACTACAACAACCTCGCACTCGACGGCGGCTCGTTCCCCACGCCCGGCGGAGCGGACATCAACCAGACGTTTCCCGTCGGTTCGATCACCTACAAGACCACCGTGTCGATGCAGTGGGGCCAGACAGGATTGGATGGCAACCTGTGCACCGTCGGGAGCGTGCCCCAAATCATCAACGTCCTGGCCACCGTGATGTGGGGACGGGGAAACAGCGTCCAAGAGTCGACCGTCATCAATCCCCCCTACGGATTGATCAGTCCGTCCACCGGTTTCCTGGCCGTGCAGGTGAACAATGCAGCCGGAAAAGGGCAGTCATTCACGCCCCCCGCCCAACCCATCCAGGTCTCGGTCTCCCCGTCACCGGGAGTGGCGACGCCGCCGACCGTCGTTCCCGACGGCGGGTGCATCTTCGTCGAGGCCAATGCGGGTTCCTACACCGTCACCCTGACGTCCCCGACGAGCAGCCCCTTCAGTTACGTTGACGACGGTGAGAACACGAGCACGACGGTTCCCGTCACCGTGCCGTCGGAAGGCACCGGATACGGCTCCACCTCCTACGACGAGGGCGGTGCGATCCAGATCGGATACGCGTCCCAGACGAGCCTGGCCAACGGCGTGTGGTGTCCCGCCGCCGGGATCTGCTTCGCCACCGGGCGCGAGAGTGGTGGAGCGTTGGTCCTCGAGGACGACAACGGCTCGTGGTCGGCGCTGTCCCTGCCCGCTGGCGTCTCCGGAATCTCGGGGGCGTCGTGCCTGACCGCCACCCAGTGCGTGCTCACCGGCTTCGGACCGGGCGGCGGAGGCGGCTCCGTGGGGATCCTCCTCGGAGTCAATGCCACGACCGGGATCGTCACCCCGATCGCTCTCCCCTCCGGGGTGAACGCCACGCTCCTGACCAGCGTCACCTGCGCCGCCTCGGGTTCGTCGTGTGTCGTGACGGGGACGGCGGGAGGGTCCGGGGTCCTCCTCAGCACCGACGGCACCACGGCCACCAACGTGATGCCCACCACAGGCACGACAACCGTCGTGTCGTTGAACGCGTCGGCGTGCTCCAGCGCCACCCAGTGCTTCGCGGTGGGGACCGGCACGGTCAGTGGCGTGCCCGGGGGTGTCGTCCTGGCGGGCAGCGGTTCCACGTGGGCGTTGCAGACCGTTCCCTCGACCGTCACCGCGGCGACGTCGATCTCGTGCTCGACCCAGGGCGGTGCTTCGCCCTTCATGTGCACCACCGGTGTGACCAGTTCGGGCACAAGCACGCTGCTGTCCACCACCAACGGGGGCACCACCTGGAGCCTGGCCACCACCATTCCGGGCAACGCCATGACCGGACCGTTGACGTGCACGGGGGCCACCGCCTGCATGGCCTCCCTGGAGGAGGTGTCCGGCACCACGACAACCGGCGTCGTGGTGGCCACGAGCAACGGCGGGGTGACGTGGACGTCCTCGCCGGGGTTCCCCGGTGGGGTCGGCAGCATCAGCTCGCTCGCATGCCCGTCGAGCGGTCAGTGCGTCGTGTCCGGAAGCAGCGGTTCGGGGGCCATCGCCGTCTCGCTCTCCGGAGGGACGTGGACCTCCCAAACGCTGCCTGGAGCGGGCTCTTTCGCCTCGGGTGCGGCGTGCGACACCGCCACCCACTGCATCGCCGTGGGCGAGAGTCCGACCGGCCCCCTGGCGTTCGTGAGCTCCAACGGGGGAGCAGGCTGGACGCCGGCCTCCGGACCGGCCCCGGCCGGCATCGGCACCCTCACCAACAGCGGGCTTAACGCGTCGGGACTCCCCCTCACGTATCAAAATGTCCAGTACGCCGGGGGGACCAACGTGGCCGTCCCGTACACGACACCGGGCGCCGCCGATCCGACTCTCATCGGGAATCTCTTCCCGTTCGTCGGTGTCACCGGCGCCGCCTATTCGGCCTGGAGCGGAGACTGTTCTTCTGATCAACCTCCGGCGGGCGATCTGGCCTCTACGCTCGTTCTCCCCGGTCAGTACGCACCGACCAGTGCAGCGCTCACCGTCCCACTCTCCTACCTCAGCATCCGGGCGGTGGATCAGAACGGGCGGCCGATGAGCGGTGCGGTCGTGACGGCCACGGTGACCACCGGCGGGTGCGCCGGGGACGTCTTTTCCCTTCCCGCCAGCCAGGGCGACGGGCTGGTCGAAGCGGGCCTACCTCTCGGATCGGGAACGCCTCTCCTCTACAAGATCACCGCCACCGACAGCGGAAAGTCCGGAAACGTCAACATCTCGATGTCGGGCAACGGAGTGCTGGACAGGACCACAAACGTCACGTATCCCTACCCACTTCCCATTCCGGTCACCCTCTCATGACCCGCCGGCCACGGCTGAGACAGCGCCCCGTCACCGTCCGCCGCTGGGTCGCCGATGTCCGCCACCGGATTCGCTCACGTGGCAGCGAAGGACTGACCCTCTTCGAACTGATCGTGTCGATGGCCGTGCTCATGATCCTCTTGACCATGACGACCGCCATCATGACGAACTTCTACTCGAACGAGAACCAATTGTCGGGAAGCTATTCGGCTTTCGCCCAGGTGCTCCCGGCATCGACCAGCCTGCAGCAGTTCTTCCGGACACTCGTCGAGCCGGCAGCCGCTTCGACCAGCACCGGGGTGCCGGTCCCTGCCTTCACACCCGTCAACCCGTCGCCCCCCGGTCCGGCGTCCGGGCTCCAAGGTCCTTTCAACATCTCGCCCGCCAGCGCCACCTTCGCCTCTGACCTCGGAAACGCCAACGGACCCTCACTCATCACCATCACGACGACGGCCAATGTCGCTCCGCCCGGGACTTACACGCTCACCGTCACCACGGCGAGTCCGACCGCCAATTCGTGTCCGGGAACAGGGCCCACGCTCGGCGGAACGGCATGCACGTGGGGGACGTCCGACAGGGCATTCCGGATCACCGACCTCATCAACGGATCGCCCACGGCGCCGTCCCCCGTCTTCCAGTACACCTTGGCGGGGTCAACCGTGGCCGTCCCCTACTCGACCACGCCAGGGTCGCCCTGGGTCACGGACTTCGGTGCCGGATCGTGCACGACGATCGCGGCCTGCCCCGTCAGTCAGATCCAGACGGTGACGATCGACCTCGAAGTGCAGGCACCAGGCGGAGGCCTCGCCTCCTACCAAACCCTCGTGAGCGCGCTGGCGCCCTATTACTCGAAGTTCGTGGGGTGAACGCCATGTCGAACGCACCCGGAACGTCCCATCTCGGCGAAAGGCTTCCATGCAGAAGCTCCGTCCGGCGCCGCCGCTCGGAATCGGGTCAAGTGGCCCTTCTCACCGTGACGGGCATTCTCCTCATCATGACGCTCGGAAGCGCCATCCTGGTCACGAACACGCTTCAGAACTTCCCCGCCGTTCAGAACGACCTGGCCCAGCACTACGCCTACCGCGCCGTCGAAGCCGGCCTGAACGAGTACGAGTACGAAATCGACACCGATCCAAACCTGGTCTTGTGCAATGCCACCAACTTGAGCACCCCCCAGTGCCAGGCCCTCCAGCCATTCAAGTTCGGGCAGTGGAACCAGGTGGCCGACTCCGGGCTCGGTGGAACCCCCGTCGAGTGGTTCGCCGTGTACCCGACGTTGGACATACCGGACGGTCTGGTCAAGGTGGTCGTCGACGGGGCGGCACAGGCTGTGACCGGCTACGCACACACCTCCGAATACGTGACATTCCAACCGACGAATTCGTTCCTCCTCCACGACTGGTGGTCGGTCCACGGGATCATTGACCCGGTCACCGTGGGCAACCAAGGCTCGTGCACCGTGAATGCAGCGAACGAGAAGGGCACGAACCTGAGCCTCTTGTGGGGTAACGGCAGCAACGGCGCCAATGCCTATCCGGGGGCATGTGGGAACGATCTGGCCTACTCCGCGCTGGGAACGCTCTTCGACGGCCCCGTCTTCTCAGACGACCCTCTCATGGTGTGCAATTTCGGCCAGACGGTGAATCTCGCGAACCCGTCAGAATCCGTGACCATCGGCCCGTCGTCACCGTGGTTGCCGATCACCACGGCCGCGCCAGCGGCCCTCTCCAACCAAGGATGCGGGGGTGCTGCGCCGAGCACCTTCACCAACTACAACAGCGCCGGTACCCTCCTCAGTCAGCCCCAGGAGCGCCCCCCGGACGCGGTGAGCGCAACCAACAGCCTCGCCGCCGTGGCCAGAGTGAACGGATGCCTCTACTCTGGACCGACCACGATCACGTTCGACGGGAGCAACGGACTTCTGGTGAACAGCCCCGAGACACCCGTCAACGGAAGCGGCCAGGACTTGAACAACGACCTGTTGAAGAACACGAACACGTGCATCGGTTCGAGCCCCACCACACCCATCACGCTCCCGGCCAACGGTGTCATCGTGGTGGAGGCTGCCACCGCCCCGTGCTCCGTCCCCACACCGATCACGGACACGAGCTACTTCGGGCGGTCGGGCACCCCCAACTGCGAGGGAAACGCCATCGTGGGAAACGCCGCCTACGACCCCACCAATTACGCCAAGAACGTGGGCCTGCGAGGCTCGCTCACCGTTGCCGCCGCCAACGATGTCCTCATTGACAACAACATCACCTATGACGACTGTGGAGCCAATATCCCCGGCAACAGCGCGGGTTCCTGCCAGATCAGCTCGACGGCCAACGATATCCTCGGACTGATCGCCGGTAACTTCGTGGAACTCAATCACCCCGCCGGTGTGGGAACCTGCCCCACGGTGTCGGGAGTCATCTCCGGGGGCTTGAGCTGCCAGCTGAACAATCCACGGCTGGACGCAGTGGTGCTGGCGCTGCAACACGACTTCGCCGTCAACAACTTCACGAGCGGGTCCCCTCAGGGATCGATCGCTCTCGACGGATCGATGGACCAGTACTTCGCCGACATCGAAGGAACCGCCTCCATCACCAACGGTCTGCAGACCGGTTACCTGAACGACTACAACTGGGACCAGCGCCTGAGCATCATCTCTCCTCCCTACTTCCTGACACCGGGGACCCAAGCGTGGGCGGTCGCCGCGCTGTCGGTCAAAGGAAGCGCGTCATCAGTCGCACCGTCGGGGCCGTAGCATTCGGAAGCCCTCGACGGCCCCGGCCGAGGTCGTCCGTTCGAGCTCGACCTGAAGGCGACGGGGTCAGCCGTTGACCGCCTTTGCCTGCCTACGTGCCCGTCGTCCGTGGCTACCTCGCCACGTGCAATCATCTGTACGCGACTGTCCCGCGCTCGTCCTGGTCTGGGCGTCGACCCCGGACGGCCCTCAGCACCGCAGGCTCCGGGGTGGGCACCTAGGGCTGAACCATGTAGTTGCCGTTCAGGGCGTAGGCGAGGAACACGAAGGGGAGCAGACCGGCAAAGACCAATGCGATCTGTTGCCAGCCGCGGCGTCGGGTGGCAGTCGCGACGGCGATGAGAGCGGGAAAGCCCCATGCCAGGAAGCGTGGCTTGAACCCGAGGGAGTTGCTCACGAAGAGCACGACGAACACCCCGCCGCAGTAGGCATTGACCAGAGCCGGGAATCGGGCGCGTCCCAGCGCGTAGACCGCCCCGGCCACGGCCACCACGCCGATCCACTCCATCCAGCCTTTGCCCTGGTAGCCGCCCAGGAACGGATGCCACAGGAGATTCAGGAGAGACCGGCCGAAGTCCACCGACGCGCCCCACGCCTGCTTCTGGAGGTGCCACCAGAAGAGGACGTCGTGGTAGCGAAGGGCCAGGTAGCCGACATAGGCGAGGAACCCGGTCGGTATGAGAGCCACGGTGGCGAGGGCTCCGAGCCGCTCACGCTTCCGAACCGCTTGGATGGTCGCGACGAGGGCGCCTAGCACCAATGGCAGCGCCATGGGGCTGGTGGCGGTGGCCAGAGCACCGATGCACCCGGCCCAGATCCAACGTCGGCGAAGCATGAGCAGAAGGCAGCCGGCCGCCAGCGCGAATCCGACGCACTCGCAATAGAACATGCCCCAGGCGATCCCCATGCCGGGGAACACGGCAAAGAGGATGGCAGAGATCCGTCCGACCTCCTCGTCCACCAGCACGCACGCGAGACGCCATACGAGCAGCGTGGCGATGGCACCGCCGACCAAGGACACGATGAGTGCCGATTCCACGGGGGTGAAGCGGAGCCAGATGAACGCCCTGATGAGAGCGGGGAACACGGGCTCGAACCCGGCCGCGCTATAGGTGAGCTGCCCATGGACGACGGGAGCGTGTGCCGGATAGAAGGTCTGGGCCACCTGGAGGTACCACTGGCCGTCCCACGCGGTCAGGGGTAAGGCCAGGTGACCTCCATAGCTGAGATGCGCGGCGAAGTCATCGCCCACGAGCAGGATCAATCGGGCAACGGCGTAGAACCCGAGGATCGACGCAGCGGCGCGCCAGTGGCGCTGCAAACGCCGAACGGTCGGTTCCACCCAGGGTGCGAGGCCGGAATCCTCCCACTGCCGCGACATCGTGGGCGCGGGGTCGTGCCCGTTGCCCGACCGCGTCGTCGGCGGTAGCCCGATGCTCACCCGCTGCCCCCCAATCCCGCTCGCTGCCCAAGGGTGACGGCCAGAACCTACCTCCGAATCCCACCAGGACCGGTTCGGTCGAGAGTGCTCGCCGGCCAAAGTCGCCATCGCCGTCGTGGCACCCGGGGCCCGAAGGAGATCAGCGGAACGGTGGTGGACTCTCAGTCCGCCGTGTGCCCGTCGCGCCCACCGGGCCGGCGGTCATCGGGTGGACGCTCAGGCACGCCACGGGGGTGGCGGGGGAGACGACCGTCCCGCCGTGATGAGACGATCGACTGGCGAGGCCTGGTGGACGTCCGTCGGATCGTTCTGTCTCCAGCGCCACGACGTCCCTCGAGGAACTAGTCGGCAGATCGGACCATCCTGGTCCGGCGCCACGCGGCCCAGCCACGGCCGACACCGTAGGAGGAGGCGCTGAATACCCCGACGAAGAACCCGATCGGCCAGTTGCTCAGGAACGAGATCGCGATGGCGGCCCATACGGTGACGAGCGCGATCCCGACCGACAGCACGATGGCCACCGCCGGTCGATCCGTGAACGAACGGGCTGCCGCGGGCGGGCCGATCATCAGGCTGAAGATGAGGAGGGCCCCCACGACCGGCACGGTCATGGCGGTGGTCAGAGCCACCACGACCAGGAATGCCATCTCCATCCGCTGGCTGCTGACCCCCTTGGCCTCTCCGACATCCGGCACCGCGGAGGAAAGGATGAGCGGGCGATAGAGGACGATCAGGGCCGCGATGCACACCACACCCAGAAGAGCGACAGGAACGATCTCGTTCGATGCGACACCGAGGACCTCGCCGAAAAGGAGCGAGAAGATCTCGGGCTCGTACTGTGTCGTCTGGCTCAAGAACACGGCTCCAAGGGCGAGCATCACGACCAGGGCGAGCGCGGTGACCACATCGTGGCGACCGCGCCGGCCTAGAGCGCCGATCCCGAGTGCGGCCAGCACCGAAAACACCCCCAGACCGACGAGGGTGTTCACACCGATCAGGCTGGCACCCGCCGCCCCCGCGAACGCACCGTTGGGGATGGCATGAGCAGGGAACGCCGAGCCCCGCAGGACCACGAAGAAGCCGACCACTCCTGCGATCACCGCCACGATCGTCGCCACCGTCCAGGCGTTGATCATGAATCCTGCAAACATGCCCCCTCCTCGCGTCGTCGTGCGACGACTGTTCTCACAAGAGGAAGCTCCGTCGACAGATACAGCAGAAAGATGATGACGACGATGAAAAAACTGACCGGCCACGCCGCGTGCCTCGAGTTCCAGTCGTAGCTGTCGTAGGCGAGGAGCACGCCGAGCAAGGTGGCTACAACCCCAATTACGCATGCAGCAACCATTGCCCACCCGATCCGGTTCGTCAGTCGCAATGCAATGGCAGCCGGTCCGATCAACAACGCCGTGGAGAGGATCGCCCCGATGGCCAAGGACGACAAACCGACGGCAAGGGCCAAGGCCAGCATGTAGAGCAGTCCGACAAGGCGGAGGGGAACGCCCCGGGCGGCAGCGATGTCGGTGCTGACCGAACTCAAGAGCAAAGGACGGCGTACGAAAGCGATGATGCCGAGGCACACGACGCTGAAGACGACGACGATCGGCACGGTGGAGCTGTCGGTGCTGAAGATGGACCCGAAGAGGATCTGCTGGCTGGCCCCGGTGGTCGACGACCGGGTGGTACCCAGGTAGAGGAACAACGCCGCCAGACCGATCGACGCTCCCAGCACGATGCCCGTCGCCAGGTCCCTCCCTCGAGCCCGACGCACACCAATCATCTCCATGGCACCCGCTCCGGCCACTCCTCCGGCCACGAACCCCAGTAACGGGTTGAGCCCGATGAGCAATGCACCCGAGCCACCGGCCGTCGACACATCGGCGAGCGAGTGCCCGGCGAAGGACTGCCCGCGCATGACGGTGAAGACACCGACGACGGCGGAGACCACCGCCACGATGCTCCCCACGATGAAGGCCACATGTACCGGATGGCTTGAGAAGAAGCCGGGTTCGAACACGAAGTGCACGATCAGATGGCCCTCAGGGTCGAATCCGGGGTCAGCGCCGCCTCCTCGGTCGGACCGGCGACCACCAGGATGCGGCCGTGGAGGGTGTGGACGTGGACTTCGTGGCCGTACAGCGCGCTCAGGACCTCGTCGCGTACGACTTCGTCCGTGGTCCCGCTGGCCGCCCGGCCCCCGGCGAGATAGACAATGCGGTCCATCGAGGGCAGCAGCGGATTCATCTCGTGGGCCGAGAGCAAAATGGCGATCTGCTGCTCGTCGGCGATCCGGTCAAGCAGGCTGACGACCTCCTGACCGCTCTTCAGATCGAGGTTGGCAAGGGGCTCGTCCAACAACAGCAACCGCGGTCTTCCGATCAGAGCGTGGGCGATCAGCACCCGTTGCTGCTCTCCCCCCGACAGGTTCCCCACCCGGGAGTCGGCGAAGCGCTCTGCGTCGACTGCGTGCAGCATCTCGTCCACCGCCTCTCGACGCTTCTTCGAGGGGACCGGAAGACCGAAACGGTGCCCGTCGATACCGAGGCCCACGAGGTCCCTGGCCCTCAGCGGCATGTCCGGGTCGAGCACGACCTTCTGGGGGACGTACCCGATGGATTGGTTCCGCCGGGTCCGAGGTGCACCGGCCACGGAGATGGTCCCCGCACTCGGACGCTGCAGACCCAGGATCACCCGCAACAGAGTGGTCTTGCCGGCACCGTTGGAACCGATCAGGCCAGTGAATTCGCCGGCGCGCACGCCGAAAGTGACGTTGTCGAGGATCTGCCGGCCTGACAGCGTCACACACACGCCTTCGACGTCGAGAATCTCACATGGGTCGGCCACAGGGCGAGTCTGTCCCATCACAGGTGTTGGGTGGATGCTCCGTCTTCGACAGCCGATTGGATGGCCTTGACCTCGGCGAGCATCCACGACTGATAGTCGAAGCCCGGGGTGGGCATGGTCTCGTACACTCCGACCACGGGAACCCCGGCCTTCAGGGCACCGAGGCGGATCGACGTCGTCAAGGCATCGACCACCTGCTCGTTGTAACAGAAGACCTTCACCGTGTGACCGGTGAAGAAGGAATTCTCGAGTGTGACATCCTGCGGAGCAGGGTCGACGCCGTTCATGATGTCTGCCTGGAATTGAAACGGAGTCCTGTTGATCGCCCCCATCGCCTCCAGCAGGTAGTCCGCCACAGGTTCGGTTGTGGCCACCGGTGTCCCCCCGTATCTTGTCTTGAACGCGGCGATGGCGCTCCTCCACGGACCGAGCGACGTGTCGAACGTCGTCAGCTTGGCTCGGAAGTAGGCGGCGTGCTCGGGTTGGAGGCCCGACAGAGCGTCGGCCATGGCCTTGGCCACGGCGGGCATCGTCTTCGGGTCGTACCAAAGGTGCGGATTCGGAGTGGAGTCGGGGAGTCCGAGGAGGTCTTGGACAACGATCACCTTGCGTCGTGCATTCGGCGAGGCGGACTCGATCTTGTTCATGAAGGTGTCGTATCCGACCCCGTTCTGCACGACGAGGTCCGCCGCGCTCACCTCTTCGGCGACGCTCGGGCTCGACTCGAATGTATGGGGGTCTGTGTTGGGGTTGTTGAGGATGGACGACACGTGCACATAGCGGCCCCCGATCTGGCCCAGCACGTTGGCGTACTCGTTCTCAGCCCCGATGGCGTTGATCACACCGGGTTTGGCCGAGCCCGAGGACAACGGCGCGCCACTACCGCATCCGGCCAGCACCGCGGCCAACGCCGTGGCGGCAACGGCGACTCTCCAGGGGCTCCGACCCCCACGGTCCAGTAACGGT
>Ga0209415_10006426_pt1 | contig 20895 bp, 17 predicted proteins | sample PeaSoiSIISIP2007_FD_187696 | JGI IMG/M metagenome (GOLD analysis project Ga0209415, IMG submission 187696) | Peat soil microbial communities from Weissenstadt, Germany - SII-SIP-2007 (SPAdes) (version 2) | ecosystem: Environmental > Terrestrial > Soil > Wetlands > Peat | place: Germany...
GCCTTCGTAGACATCGACCCAGACGCCCTGGTCGTCGGGACCGCGATGCGCGATCACGGCGGACATGCCGGTGACGACCGATTCGAGATCAGCGTGCACACGATTTGGACCACGACTTGAGTGAGGCTCGAAAAACCCTGTAATTCCACACATGGCGATCAGAATGCGCGATAGCCGACGGCGCACCAAAACGGCACATGGTCACTGAAGGTGATCCGGTCCAGACCGGCGGCGCGCATCATCCGTTCCATTTCGGGGGCTGTGAAGCGTTGCTCGAGGCGAGTTCCGAAACGATCGAGAGCATCCGGCTGAAAGCTGACAGGCACCCTCGCCGCGGGATTCGTTTGAGTGACGGCGCCGTGGTCCGTTTTCCGGCCGTCATGGGAGTGCTCAACATTACGCCTGATTCGTTTTCCGATGGGGGCCGCTACCTGGATGCCGACAGCGCGCGAGCGCACGCAATCGAGATGGCTCGGTCGGGCGCGGATATAATCGATATCGGTGGCGAATCGACCCGGCCCGGCGCATCGGAGGTCTCGGCCGAAGAGGAACTGAGCCGCGTGATCCCGGTAATCCGCGCTTTGCGCGGCACGCTGGCCCGGCCCATATCGATCGATACCCGCAAAGCCGCGGTGGCGCGCGCGGCGCTGGATGAGGGCGCGACTATCGTCAACGACGTAAGCGCCATGGAGTTCGATCCGGCGATGGCCGAAACAGTGGCGCGGGCGCGGGCGGAGGTAATCCTGATGCACATGCGGGGCACTCCCGCGACCATGATGCGCCGGGCGCGCTATCGAGATGTCGTCAGCGAGGTGCGCGAATATCTCGCCGCGCGCGCTCGCGCGGCGGCGAAGGCTGGGATAGCGAGATCGCGCATCATCGTGGACCCCGGAATCGGCTTCGCCAAGACCGCCAACCATAATCTTCAACTGCTGAACGCCTTGCCGCGCCTGCGCAAGCTGGGATATCCGGTATTAGTGGGCGTATCGCGCAAGAGTTTCGTGCGTAGAATAACAGGGACGAGCGATATTGACCTGCTTTTCGGGACAGCGGCGGCGGTCGCTCTGGCCATAGCTGGCGGAGCGTCGATCGTGCGAGTCCATGACCCGGAACCGATGAGGGCGGTAGTGCGCATGGCGTCCGCATTGTCGGCAACCGCTCGGTGAGCGTGACGCAAGTCCTCGGTTGATCGGGCGCGGAAAACGGCATGATTCAGAAGTGAGCGACTCAGAAGTGAGCGACCTCCGCCGAGAGCATTCGGAATGGCGTAGGCGCATACTGCGGCAACCGCTACGTACGCAAGCGACTGGATGACCAGTCAAGAATGTAAATAGATGCCCGGCTATTTTAGCGTGATTCCCCGGCTGCGCTGGCAGGATGTGCTCGACATTTTGATTGTCGCTTTCGTGATCTATCGCATCGCGCTGCTTATTCGCGGCACGCGCGCGATGCAGATGGTGGCTGGCCTGGTGATCCTCGGCGCTGCCTATGTAACTTCACAGATCCTGGGTCTGTTCACGCTCAACTGGCTTCTGAACAGTTTTCTCGGGTCGTTGATCATAATCCTCGTGGTAATTTTCCAGACCGACATCCGTCGCGCCCTGACCCGGGTTGGCTCCGGCCAGTTCTTTCAGTTCTTTGGTCTTCGAGCCGGCGGTGCCGCGATCGCCGAGCAACTCACTCAGGCCGCGGCCTGGCTCTCGGCACATCGCATCGGCGGCCTGATCGCGCTCGAGCAGGAGGTCGGGCTGAACGAGTATGTCGAGGCCGGCAGAAGGATCGACGGGCAAGTTTCCGCGGAGTTGCTCGAGACCATCTTCATGCCCGGTTCGCCGCTTCATGACGGCGCGGTTATCGTCAAGGGCGCTCAAATCCTTGCCGCGGCGTGCCTGCTTCCGCTGTCGGCTAATCCCGATGTAAGCCGGGCGCTCGGCACGCGCCATCGGGCAGCGATCGGGCTGACGGAAGAAAGCGACGCGGTTGTGATTGTGGTCTCGGAGCAGGATGGCACGATATCGTTAGCCCGGGGTGGAACCCTCAGCCGCGGCTTGGAACCGTCCGCTTTGCGGGCGACTTTGCAAAAGTTGGCCTCGGCGTAGCGATGGCCATGCAATCGCCTGGCATTGAAGTCAGCATATGCAGTGGTCGAAGGTCAGGCACGCGCTGAGAGGAAATCTGGGCCTGCGGCTCGTCGCCGTGCTGCTGGCGATTGGTCTGTGGCTGTTCGTCAACGTCGGGCAGCGTGACGCCGAGATCTCGCTTAGGGTCCCGATCGTGTACCGGCGCCTCCCCGCGGGGCTGATGGTTGTGAACACACGTCCCGAGTTTGTCGATCTTACGGTATCAGGACCTGGCACCCTGCTGTCTCTGCTCGACCCCGACCGTCTGACATTGCGGCTTGACTTGGCTGGAGTCGCTCCCGGTGAGGCTGATTTCAATATCGGTTCGGAACGATTCAACATTCCGCGTCAGACCCGCATCTTGCGAATCTCACCGGCTCAGATCAGACTGGAGATTGATCAGTTCGCGACCCGAGAAGTACCCGTGCACTTGAATATCTTGGGTAAGGTCGCGAAGGGTTATACGATTTCGGCAGAAGAGACTAGCCCGCCGGCCGTTAAGATCAGCGGACCACTACGTGATGTTAGCCAGATGCAACGGGTCGAGACGGCGCCGTTGGATGTTAGCGGCGCTTCGACTGATATCTCGCGCGTGGTCAATCTAATCAATCCGGGCTGGCTTCGGGCATCTGTCGAGCCGGTGGAGGCGACGGTAAAGGTTAAAGAAGTTATCGGCGATCGCCGGTTTCGCGGCGTTCAGATTCAAGTTCGTGACACCGATTACAGGTTCAGTCTCGATCCGCCTCAAGCGGAAGTCACAGTGCGGGGCCCGATGCTCAAACTCGCTGCCTTAAGCCTTGACAGGGCGGTTTACGTCGATGCTCGCGGTAGCGAACCCGGCTTGCATGAGTTGCCGGTACAGGTAGACCTATCAAAGGATCTAGAGTTGGTGCACCAGACCCCACTAAAGGTTAAACTGCTTTTGTTGGCGAAGAGGACTAACGGTCAGGTTGAACCGCGTTCCCATGGCAAACGATAATCGCAAGCTGTTTGGGACCGATGGAGTTCGCGGGATCGCCAACGTCGATCCCATCACCTCCGAGGTTGCGCTCAAGCTTGGCCGCGCGCTTGCCTATGTATTCAAGAAAGCTCCCGGCCGCCACCATCGCATCCTGATTGGTAAGGACACCCGCCTGTCGGGTTACATGCTGGAGACCGCGATGGCGTCGGGAATCTGCTCGATGGGAGCTGACGTGCTCTTGGTTGGGCCTCTACCGACGCCAGGAATTGCTTTTCTAACCCGCAGCATGCGTGCCGACGCCGGCGTCGTAATCTCCGCTTCGCACAATCCCTTCCAGGACAATGGGATTAAGTTTTTCTCGCGCGAAGGCTTCAAGCTCGATGACCCGATCGAACGCCGAATCGAAGAGCTGGTCTTCGACGCCGGTGCGATCGGCCATCTGCGGCCCACCGCCGAGGAAATTGGCAAGGCGGCGCGAATCGACGATGCGATCGGCCGCTACCTGGTTTTTCTCAAGGCCTGCCTGCCGCGCAATCTGGTTCTCGACGGACTCAAGGTTGTCATCGACTGCGCCAACGGTGCGGCTTACAAGGTCGGCCCCGAAGTGCTCGAAGAACTTGGCGCCGACGTCGTAGCCTTGGGTGTCGATCCCGACGGCAAGAATATCAATCTCGATTGTGGCGCACTCCATCCCGACAAGCTGTGCGAGGTGGTGAAGCGCGAGCGGGCCGACGTTGGCGTCGCGCTGGACGGCGACGGAGACCGCGCCATCCTGTGCGACGCTAACGGAATGACCTACGACGGCGACGACGTGATGGCGATGATGGGCCGCAAGATGGCGCGCGATGGCAGCCTCGCCGCCAACACCGTGGTGGCAACCGTGATGAGCAACTTCGGACTGGAGCGTTCGCTGGCCCAAGCCGGCGTGCGCCTGGTGCGGACCGAGGTGGGCGATCCCGCAGTGGCGCGCGAGATGCGCACGCACTCCTACAATCTTGGCGGCGAGCAGTCGGGCCACGTCATCTTCATGGATCACTCGACTACTGGAGACGGCCTGATCACCACCCTGCTAGTGCTCGGCCACATGGTCGAAAGCGGAAAGAGCCTGGCCGAACTGCGGGTGATGGAGCGGATGCCGCAGGTGCTGGAAAACGTGCGAGTCAAGGAGCGCGTACCTTTTAGCCAGATGCCCGAAGTGATGAGCCTTATCCAGGCGGTCGAAGCGCGCCTGGGCGGCGCCGGCCGGTTGCTGGTGCGTTACTCCGGCACCGAGATGCTGGCGCGTGTGATGATCGAAGGAGAGGACGTATCCCAGATCGACGCCCTCGCACACGAAGTCTGCGCCGCGATTTCCAAGCGCGTCGGTGCCCAGCCGTAGCCCGATGCCGCGGCTGGGAGTCAACGTCGATCACGTCGCGACCCTGCGCGAGGCTCGCCGCGTCGGCTATCCCGATCCGCTGGAAGCGGCGCTGGCCGCGGTTAAAGCGGGAGCCGACGCGATCACCGTCCACGTGCGCGAAGATCGCCGTCATATTCAGGACGCCGACCTTTTCCGTATTCGCAGCGCGATCAAGATCCACTTGAATCAGGAGCTTGCGCCGACCGAAGCGATGGTCGACCTGGCGCTCAGAGTGAAGCCGAACGAAGTCTGCCTGGTGCCCGAGCGCCGCCAGGAGCTGACCACCGAGGGCGGCCTCGATGCCGCCGGGCTGAGCGACCGGCTAGGGCCGATAATCGAGCGGCTTCGCACCGCAAAGATCGGCGTCAGTTTGTTCGTCGAGCCGGATCGCAGGCAGTTGCAAGCGGCGGCGGAGCTTCGTGCGGATTACGTCGAGCTTCATACCGGCACCTATGCCAACCTGTGCGAGCAACAAAGCTCCGAGCAGTCCAAGCGCCCAGGCCGGCTGCGGCTTGATGCGGCGGCAAAGGCCGAGCTGGAGAAAATCCGCGATGCGGTCAGGATCGCGCGCGCGCTCAAGCTCAAGCCCAATGCTGGTCACGGCCTGAACTACCGAAACGTGGGTCCGATTGCCGCGATCCCCGGCCTCCAATGGCTTCATATCGGTCATGCGATCGTCGCGCGCGCCGTTATGGTCGGAATGGAGAAGGCGGTGCGGGAGATGAAGTCGCTGTTGGCGGGCGGCGTAGCGCCAGGCGCAAAGCGCCCGGCGCTACGCCGCCGCCGCTAGACACCGTCGCTAAGCGCCGAATCGGCGGCATCGGCCGCGTGAGCGCCGCATCCGCGGCGCTCACGCGGCCGATGCGGTCCGCGGGCAGGCTTTGGTAGGATAAAGCTGTGATACTGCTGAGCGCCGAAGAAAGCCGCCGCCTCGACCGGCTAAGCCAGGATAAGTTCGGCGTGCCCTCGTACTCGCTGATGAGCCGCGCGGGTGAAGCGGTCGCGCTTGCACTGGCGAAGCGCTGGCCCGAGGCGCTCGCGGCAGGAGTGCTGGTGGTTGCGGGCAAAGGCAACAACGGCGGAGACGGGATGGTGGCGGCGCGCCGGCTCAAGGATAGCGGCGCAAAGGTCCGCGCTGTGCTGCTTGCTCGTATCGCTGAGCTCAAAGGCGACGCGGCCCGTGCCTGCCGCGAATTTCTTGACGCTGGCGGCGAGGTCCGCGAAGTAATCGACGAGAAAGCGCTTGCCGCAATCCTCAGGGAGCCTCCGGGAATCATCGTCGACGCGGTTTTCGGCATCGGACTGAATGCGGCGGTCACCGGTCTGCCGCTTCGCGCGATCGAGTTGATCAACGCATCGCAGGCGCCGGTGGTTGCGGTCGATATCGCGTCAGGAGTCAACGCCGATACCGGCGCGATCATGGGCGCTGCCGTAAGAGCCTCGCTCACCGTGACGTTCGGCTTCGCCAAGTTCGGTCATTTCAGCTATCCCGGCGCCGAGCTGTGCGGCGAGTTGGAGGTCGCCGATATCGGCTTTGCGCCAGCGGCCGTCGATGAGATCGCGCCGCGTGGCCGATGGCTGGAGAAGGCAGACATCCAGCCGCTCATCCGCCCCCGCAGTGCTAATTCGCATAAAGGCATGTTCGGCCATACGCTGGTGATCGCGGGAGCGCGAGGCAAGGGCGGTGCGCCGCTGCTCGCCGCGCGCGGAGCGTTGCGGATGGGCGCGGGGCTGGTCACGGTCGCCATTCCCGAGTCGGTAGCGACGATCGTTGCCGGCGGCCAGGCCGAAATCATGACGGAGCCGATGCCCGAGCGCGACGGACATTTTGATGCGACGCAATCGATTGCGCGCTTGAGCGACCTGATATCCGGAAAGGACGCGATCGCGATTGGACCAGGTATCGGCGTCAGCGATGATACCAGGCGGCTAATCGCTTTCCTGATCGAGCAAGGCGCCCGTCCCGACCGGCCGCTGCTGATTGACGCCGACGGCCTCAATGCGCTGGCCGAGATCGACTGCCGGACCGCAAGCCGGGCGGAGGGGCCGGTGGTCTTGACGCCCCATCCGGGCGAGATGGCGCGGCTGCTCAAGGCTTCCACCGCCCAGGTCAACGCCGATCGCATCACCGCGGCGCGCAGCCTCAGCCAGCGCACTGGTGCGTTCGTTCTGCTCAAGGGCGCCCGTTCGGTGATTGCCGGGGCCGATGGTGAGATTTACGTTAATTCCACCGGCAATCCCGGGATGGGCACGCCGGGCATGGGCGACGCTCTGTCCGGGATGCTCGCGGCTTTGCTCGGTCAGGGCATGAAACCGCTCGACGCTCTAGCGCTGGGCGTTTTCCTCCACGGGGATGCGGCGGATCGGGTGGCGCGCAGCCGCGGCGCGATCGGCTATATTACTGGTGATGTGATCGAGGATCTGCCGGCAGCTCTGGCTGCGCTGCTTTCGTGAGAATCGCGTTTTCGCAAGATGACTCTCATCCTGCATAGTTCGTCGAGCCGCGAGACCAAAGCCTGGGGACGGCGGCTTGCCTCGATGCTTCAGGGCGGCGAGTTGATAGGCTTTAGCGGCGAGTTGGGTGTCGGCAAGACCTGTTTCATCAAGGGGTTGGCGCGCGGCCTCAATCTGAGAGAAGAGGATATCCTGAGCCCGACCTTCACGATGATCCAGGAGCATCGTGGCCGCCTGCAGCTCTATCATATCGACCTCTATCGTCTGGAGGCGGCCGGGCTGGACGATCTCGGGCTGCGCGAATATCTGTTTTCATCCGCCGTCGCGGCGGTGGAATGGTTCGATCGATTGCGCGAGGCCGAAGGGCTCAGTTGCCTGTCGATCAAAATGAGCTACGCCGGCGCCAGCCTTCGCACGATCGAGCTCAGCGCCCGTGACGACCGCTACATCGCCATCATCGAAAAGCTGAAGCGTCACCTCGAATCGGTCGCGCTCACGACGTAACGAAGCTTGCGACCGACAAACGGAAGAGGTTTGCGTAAGTTGCAGGAACGCATCGCTGCGCGGCGATCCTTCGCGGAGCCTGCCTTGAGCCCTTCGGCTGCGCTCAGGACAGGCTCCGCCGAAGGGCTCAGGATGACAAGCCAGGAAGAAGCGCATCTCCGCTGTCATTCTGAGCGGAGGCTTGGCGGAGCGAAGAATCTACGCGGAGCGATTTTCTGCTTGTCGCTGCGTCCGGAAAAGGACCGGTCGCTTCGCGTAGATCCTTCGCTTTGCTCAGGATGACATCTAGTGTCCTGAGTCAGAGATTCGTTGAATTGATATGAGAGAGAAGCCCATGGATATCCGCACTTCTTATTCAGCAACTTTGAACTCAGGACACTAGCGTGGGGCGCGATTTCGATTAATACTTAAGGTTTATTCCGCGCAGGGGAACGCAAGCGGTGGCCTTGATTGTCCAGAAATACGGCGGCACTTCGGTTGCCTCGATGGAACGCATTCGAGCGGTGGCGCAACGCGCGCTGAAATCGCGCGCCAAGGGCGACCGGATAGTGGTGGTGGTGTCCGCGATGGCGGGCGAAACCAATCGGCTGTTCAAGCTGGCCTCTGAGCTCAGCCCCGCTCCAGACCCGCGCGAAACCGACGTGCTGGTGGCGACCGGCGAGCAGGTCTCGGCCGCGCTGCTGGCGATCTGCTTGCAAGCGCTTGGCCAGCCGGCGGTCTCATTTCTTGCTCATCAACTGCGTATCGAGACCGATTCCAACTACGGCCGGGCGCGGATCAAATCGATCGACGGCGCGCGAGTGTTGCAGGCCCTGGAGGAGGGTAATATCGTGGTCGTGGCCGGCTACCAGGGCGTAGACGCCGACGGTAATATCACGACGCTTGGGCGCGGCGCCTCCGACCTCACGGCGGTGGCGCTGGCAGCGGCGCTCAGAGCGGATCTTTGCGAGATCAACACCGACGTCGAGGGGGTTTACACCGCCGATCCAAACTTGTGCCCGCGGGCGCGCAAGCTCGAGCGCATCTCTTACGACGAGATGTCGGAGCTGGCGGGCTTGGGGGCCAAGGTGTTGCAGCTTCGCTCGGTGGAGCTGGCAAAGCGTTACAACGTGCCGCTGGTGGTTCGGTCAAGTTTCAGCGACGCTGAGGGAACCTGGGTGGGACAGGAAGATCAATCGATGGAAGCGGTGCTGGTCTCGGGCGTGACGCTCGACCAGAACGAGAGCAAGATTACGCTGACCGGGGTCGAGGATCGGCCAGGCCTGGCGGCCAAGATTTTTGTTCCGATCGCGACGGCTGGAATCGTCGTCGACATGATTATTCAGAACGCCAGCGCCGACGGCCGCACCGACATGACCTTCACCGTGCCGCGCGGCGATCTTGGCCGCGCACTGGAGATGGTCGCGGCAATTGCCGGCCAAATCGGCGCACGCGGCGTCCGCCACGAAGACCAGGTCGCCAAGGTATCGGTGGTCGGTTGCGGGATGCGCAGCCATGCCGGAGTGGCGGCCCGGATGTTCGAAGTGCTCGCGGCGGAACGGATCAATATCGAGATGATCGCGACTTCTGAAATCAAGGTGTCGGTGGTAGTGAACAGCAAGTACGGCGAGCTCGCGATGCGGGCTCTGCACGACGCGTTTTTCCCCGAGGACACCGCTGCGGCGGCGGCCAAAGGTTTGTAGCGATGGCGGTATCGAAGAAGATCCAGATCTACGACACGACCCTGCGCGATGGATGCCAATCCGAGGACGTCTCGCTCGGGCTCAGCGACAAGCTGACTATCGCCGAGCGGCTCGACGACCTGGGGGTCGACTATATCGAGGGTGGATGGCCGGGTTCGAACGAGCGGGACGCGGCGTTCTTTACCGCGGTCAAGAAGCTCAAGCTGCGCCACGCGAAGATCGCCGCCTTCGGCTCGACGCGGCGCGCCAACGTGCGCGCCGCCGACGATCGCAACCTCGACCTAATCCTGCGCGCCGGAACTCCGGTGGCGACCGTGGTCGGCAAGACCTGGGATCTTCACGTCAAGGAAGCGCTTCGGATCTCCAACCAGGCCAACCTGGAAATCCTTAATGACACCATCGGTTACCTCAAGAAGCGGGTTGACGAGGTGGTCTTCGACGCCGAGCACTTCTTCGACGGCTTCGCCTTCAACCGCGATTACGCCTTGGCGTGCTTGAAGGCGGCGGACGACGCGGGCGTCGATTCCATTTCCCTGTGCGACACCAACGGCGGCAGACTGGCTCACGAGATCGAGGCCGGCGTGCGCGCGGCGTGCGAGACCGTCAAGTGCGCGATCGGAATCCATTGCCACAACGATACCGACTCGGCGGTGGCCAATTCGCTCGCTGCGGTGCGCAGCGGGGCGTCGCTGGTGCAGGGTACGATCAACGGCCTCGGCGAGCGCTGCGGCAACGCCAATCTGATCTCGATTATCGCCAACCTGCAGCTCAAGCTCGGCTATCATTGTATCCCGGCGGCCAAGCTCAAGAAGCTCAGCGACCTGTCGGCGCTGGTCTACGAACTCGCCAACATTACGCCTTTGGCGCGCCAGCCCTACGTCGGCCGCAGCGCGTTCGCCCATAAGGGCGGGCTGCATGTCTCGGGGATTCAACGCAACACCCGCACCTACGAGCATATCGATCCCCAGCTCACCGGCAACGATCGGCGCGTGCTGCTCTCGGAGCTCGCCGGACAGGCCAATATCATCTACAAGGCCAAGGAATTCGGCATCGCGGTCGATCCGAAGAACGAGAAAATCGGCCCGCTGCTCGAGGAACTCAAGCGCCTGGAGGGAATCGGCTACGTTTTCGACGGCGCCGACGCATCCTTCGAGCTGGTAATGTTGCGCGCGCTGGGGCTGGAACGCGAGCATTTCCAGTTCGTCAGCTTCAGGGTTTTCGACGACAAGTGGCACGAGGATCAGGCGCCCTTCAGCGAGGCGGTGGTGGTGCTCGACGGCCCCGACGGGAGGCGCAGCCGCACCTCGGCAATCGGCAACGGCCCGGTCAACGCGCTGGACTCGGCGCTGCGGACGGCCTTGGTCCCGTACTATCCGGGGCTGGCGGCGATGCAGTTGGTCGACTACAAAGTCCGCGTGCTGGACAACGGCGCGGGCACCGGTGCCCGGGTGCGGGTGCTGATCGACTCGACCGACGGCAAGCGGCACTGGGGCACGGTCGGGGTTTCGAACAATGTGATCGAGGCGAGCTGGCAAGCGCTGGTCGATTCCATCGAGTACAAATTGCACAAGGATAATGCCAAGCCGCGGATCAAACCGGCGATCAAGAGCAACGGCGCGCGAGCCCGCGAAGCGGCAGGCGAGGGTAACGGACTACAACGGCCGCGCGTCCAGGGAAGCTGACAACTGGGTTATTCGGTTGCCGCTACCCAATCTGTCGACGTAGGTCATGGTGTCGTGGACGTGCCCTGGGCGCTGTGGGGTATGTTCGAGCCGCCTTCCTTGAGCAGCCGGCTGGCGGTCCGTCCCAAACCGTCAGCGGCGGTGTAACGCACCGCGGGATTCGCTTCCGGCACCATCGCCAACAGCGGTTGGATGCAACTTGGGCGGGCGATACGTCCCAGCGCCCTAGCTATAAGCGCTCGACTTGTTGGTTCATCGGTCTGGGGCAGCGCTCGGGTAAGGACGGCAACTTCCTGCTCACCACCGAACGAGCTGATAACCTTCAGCGCTGCCATGCGCAAGCCGATATCCTCATCTGCCATCGCGGCTGTCAGAATCTCGCGCCCATTGCGAAAATCGATGTCGGCTAAAAGTTGGCCGATGTGCCGGACGCTGATCGGATCGCCGGATTGCAACGCGCGCTTTAAGAACTCCACGGCCGCCGGCACGTTGTAGTGGGTCAGGGCAACGGCCGCGGCCAGCCTTACGTCGATGTCATCTTGAGTGGTGAGCGTCTGCAGCAGTATCGGGACCGCCTGCGGGTCGTGCGCATCGCCCAGCGCCAGCGCGGCGGTTGCCATCGCCCATACCTGATGAGGATCGTGGATGGCGGCCTTGATGGTCGCCATTCCAGAGTCGTCTCCAAGTTGCAGCAGCGAGCGGGCCACGCTGGTCTTCTCCAGTGTGCCGTGAGCGGTGGCCAACAGCTCTCGCAAGCGGGGGACCGCCGCGCGATTGCCGAGCTTGCCGAGGCCTCTGATTGCGATTAGGCGCACCGTTCCATCGCTACTGCCGGCAGCTTCGCTGAGCGCGACTAGCGCATTCGGATTGGTGGCTTGGGCCAGAGTTTCGACGATTGTTTCGCGCTCGCCGATGGTTCCGGAATTATATAGCTGTTGCAAGGCGGCGATCGCCGCCTCGTCGCCGATTTCCCCGAGTCCGTCGGCCGCAGCCGTTTTGACGCCCAGCTTCGAAGAGCGAAAGGCCGCCACCAGGATAGCGATGTTCCCCGGCTCGCCGCTCTGACCCAAGGCACTGGCGGCGTAGCAGCGCTCATACGGATCGTGTTCGGACAAACCCCGGCGCAACACCAGGATTGAAAATTGGCGCAGGGCGTCGAGCCCAACTGGATCATCGAAACGATAACCTGCGCTTAGGCGCTTGGTGGCCCCAGAGAGGTCGCCTTGAGCCACCAGCTTTTCAATCGTAGCCATCGATTGGCTTGGGCCTAGCAGCCATTTGGCCTCGCAGGCCGCGCCCAGGCACAAGCAGGCCAAAGTCATTGTGGCCGCGATCGCCAATTTTGCGTTCCCCATGTCTGTTCTCTTATTCCAGAGTGAAGTAAGTTAGAGCCCTCGATTTCAGGGGGCATCTGCCGCCCAACCGTAAAGATGCTGCTCTCCCAGCCGCTGGGGCATAATAATCGCACATGGGGCGCGGTCGGAAAAACCCTCAGGCAGGAGAGGGTTATTCTGGCGATGGGGCGGCAGGCACCTTTTGCCGCCAACGGTAGTAGGCTAAGTTATTCGCCTTAGAGTGCCAATTTACCTCGACTATAATGCCGGTGCACCGCTTAGGCCCGAGGCGCGCCAGGCGATCGCCGATTTTGTCGCCGGCGAGCAGGCAAACCCGGCCTCGGTTCACCGAGCGGGCCAGCGCGCCCGGCGCTCGCTCGAACGCGCGCGCGCGCAGGTGGCCGGCGTAATCGCAGCCGCGCCACGCCAACTGGCATTCACCAGCGGCGGTACCGAGTCCAACAATCTCGCGATTTTCGGCATCGCCAACGCGCTCGTCGGACGGCGCAAGATCATCAGCTCGGCGATCGAGCACTCTTCCATCCTGGCTCCGCTGGCACGTCTGCAGGCGCACGGATTCGAGGTTGTCCGCATCGCACCCGATTGCGAAGGACGCATTCCAACTGACAGCATCCTGCGAGCGCTCGATGAAAGCACCGCGCTGGTGACCATCGGTCTCGCGAACTCGGAGGTCGGCACTATTCAGGACCTGGGCCCGCTGTCCGCGCCGATCAGAAATGTCAGCGCGATGTTTCACATCGACGCGGCACAAGCGCTCGGGCGGATGCCGGTTTCGGCCGGCGCGCTCGGATGCGACCTCATGACGTTGAGCGGGCACAAGCTCGGCGCTCCGGCCGGAATCGGAGCGCTCTACGCCGGTGACCGCGCCAAGCTGGTGCCATCGACGCTGGGCGGCCCGCAGGAGGGCGGGCTCAGAGCGGGCACGCCTAACCTGCTCGGGGCGATCGCTTTTGGTGCGGTTGCCGCCGCGGTCGCGTCGCGGCTCGACGCGGAGACCGCTCGCGTGGGCGCGCTGGCGCATCGGCTGTTGCAGGCGCTCGTGCGATCGATTCCCAGGCTGGTCTTGAACGGGCCGATCGACGGCCGCATCCCAAACACGCTCAACCTGACGTTTCCCGGCGTGCTTGGTGAGAGCATGCTGATCGCGCTCGACCTGAACGGGGTCGAAGTTTCGATGGGCTCGGCGTGCGCGGCCGGCGCGGTCGAGCCTTCGCACGTCCTGCTCGCGATGGGGCGAAGCGTGGCGCAGGCGCGGAGTTCGCTGCGCCTTAGCCTAGGCTGGGCGACGACTGAGGCCGAAATCGATCGCGCCGCGGAGATAATCTCGCGAACCTGGCGAAGGGTCGCGGCGGCCGAGTCGACGGCGGGCGAAGCGTCGTCGCATCAGGCGCTACCATGAGCGCGCGGGTGGTGGTCGCGATGTCGGGCGGGGTCGATAGTTCGGTCGCCGCCGCTATGCTTCGCGAGCAAGGGTACGATGTGGTCGGTATCGCGATGCGGCTCGCGCCGCAAGAGCACGGCGGCGCCAAGGGCCGACAGCTATGCTGTTCGTACGAGGACTTCGAGGACGCCCGCCGGGTGGCCGAGCGGATGGACTTTCCGTTCTACGTGGTTGATCTCCGCGCCGAGTTCGGCGCCCGCGTGATCGACAACTTCGTCGACGAGTATCTCGCCGGCCGGACTCCGAACCCTTGCGTCATGTGCAATCGCGAGGTCAAGTTCGGGCGGTTTTGGGGCCGCGCGCAGTCGCTCGGCGCCGATTTCGTCGCAACCGGTCATTATGCGCGCATCGAGCGTGACAACGGGGGACGCTTTCATCTGCTTCGCGCCGCTGACGCGGCGAAGGATCAGTCCTATTTCCTGTTCGCGATGAAGCAGGCCGAGCTGGCGCGCACGCTCTTTCCGCTCGGCGGGATGACCAAGACCGAGGTCCGCGCCCAAGCTCGCGCGCTTGGTCTCGCCAACGCGGACAAGCCCGAAAGCCAGGAAATTTGCTTCGTGCCCGGCCGCGACTACGCTCAGTTCGTTGCCGGCCGCGCCGATCCGGCCCGAATCAAGAGCGGCCAGGTGGTTGATAGCGATGGCCGCGTGCTCGCCGAGCACAACGGGATCCATCGGTTCACCGTGGGGCAGCGCCGCGGACTGGGCGTCGCCGCCGGAGAACCACTCTACGTGCGCGATATCGATCCGGAGATGAGACGAGTGGTGGTAGGCCGGCGCGGAGAGTTGACTGCGCGCGGGCTGAGCGCGACTCGGGTCAGCCTGGTTGACGAACGTCTAGCCGCAACCGGCGATAGGGAGATCGAGGTCAAGATCCGCTACCGTCATCCGACGGTTCCGGCGAGGTTGAGGCTGCTCGCGCGCGATCGCGCCGAGGTGCGATTTGTTACCAATGGATATCCTGCCGTAACGCCCGGCCAGGTCTGCGTGTTTTACGACCGGGATGAAGTTTTGGGCGGCGGATTTATCGAGCGCGCGCTGGAGGCCTAGAAACGGGATGCGGTTCGCGATCGCGACCTTGGGATGCAAGGTCAATCATTACGACTCGGCGATCATCCAAGATCGGCTGGGTGCGCTCGGCCTTGAGCGGCGCGAGTTCGACGAGGTCGCGGACGTCTACGTGATCAACACTTGCACCGTGACCGACCGCGCCGACGCCGAGAGCCTGAAGCTGGCCCGTCGGGCACGCCGGCTGAATCCGGGCGCCCGGGTGCTGATGACCGGATGCCTGGCGCAGGCCAATCCCGCGGTCCTGGCGGCGGCGCCGCAGGTGGACCGGGTGATCGGGTTGGCGCGGCTCGACGATCTGGAGCGCGCGGCGCTCGGCGAAGAGGGCGAACGGGTGCTGGTTTCCAACCTGCGCAAGCAGAAGGCCGAGATCGCGCTCGGGCCGGCGTCGCTCGCCGGCCAGACCCGGGCGTTTCTCAAGCTGCAGGAAGGATGCGATCAGTTCTGCAGCTTTTGCGTGATCCCCTTTTCGCGCGGCTCATCGCGCAGTGTGGCGCCCCGGCGCGTGATGGCGGCGCTCGACGAGCTGCATCAACGGGGTTTCAAGGAAGTGATCCTGACCGGTGTGCATCTGGGCGGCTACGGCAAGGATCTTAGCCCGCCTGCGACGCTCGAGGACCTGCTCGAAATGATTGCGGAGCGCTGCCCGATCGGGCGGGTGCGGCTTAGCTCGATCGACCCCGAGGAACTGAGCGGACGTATCATAGAAATCGTCGCTCAGAGCGACAAGTTCTGCCCCCATTTTCATCTGCCGCTGCAGGCCGGCGAAGACCAGATTTTGAGCGCGATGCGACGGCGTTATAATGCCGACTTTTATCAACGCCTGATCGAGCGTATTCTGGAGGCGATCCCGGATGCGGCGATCGGCACCGATTTGATTGTCGGCTTCCCGGGCGAGAGCCAACAACAATTCGAGCGTTACGTTAAGTTCGTGGAGAAGTTACCGCTGGCCTATTTCCATGTTTTCCCGTATGCGGTCAGGACCGGAACTACAGCGGCAAAGTTCGGCGGTAGAGTAAGTCCGGCGGAGATTACCCGTCGGGCGCAAGTGATGCGTCAACTGGGCGAGCGCAAGCGGGTCGATTTCGTTCGGCGTTTTCGTGGCACCCGCCTCAAAGTCCTCCTCGAAGAGCCCGCAAGCGCGGATTCGCTTAAGGGCTACAGTCGCAATTACATCCGGGTGTTGGTAGAGGCACCCGTGCGGTTGAAGAATCATGAAGTCGAGGTGGAGGCGCTGGCGACTGATGGCGCGGCACTGGTGGCAAAACTGGTTTGGCCTGCGGCCTAAACGTGTACCCGAGCGCCCGGCACCTGGCGAGCAAGCCGACGCTAGCGCACGCGCTCTGGAGGTGGCGCTGGGGTACTCCTTTAAGCATGCTGAACTTTTGACGCTGGCGTTGACCCATCCCAGCGCCGTAGAGGGCACCGATCATTACGAACGGCTGGAGTTTCTCGGCGATGCGGTGCTCGATCTTGCAATCGCGGACCTGCTGATGCGCCATTTTCCCAATGGCAAAGAAGGCCTGCTCTCCAAGCAGCGGGCGTCGATTGTCAACGGGCGAACGCTCGCCGCCAAGGCGGAAGCGATCGGCGTCGGCGAGTACTTGCGCTTGGGCAAGGGCGAAGAGAAGAGCGGCGGGCGTCGCAAGGTTTCGATCCTGGCGGCCGCGTTCGAGGCGCTGGTCGGCGCGATCTATAACGATGGTGGTTTAGGACCGGCACAGCACGTGGTGGAGAAGCTCTTTGCCGCTGACATTGGCGGTCCGGGCGCGGAACGCGACTACAAGACTGAATTGCAGGAGGCCGCCTATCGCCAGTTCCGAGCCCATCCAACCTACGAACTGATAGGCGAGAGTGGACCCGACCACGCCAAGCGCTTCACTACCCGAATCCGTATCGGCAACCGCGCGCTGGGCGTCGGTGAGGGCGGGAGCAAGAAGCAGAGCGAGCAGGCCGCGGCGCGCGAAGCCTTGCTTCGGATCGAACAGGAACGCCATGGTAGCGCATCCCGCTGACCAGTTCCGCGTCGGCTTGGTCGGGCTCGGCGGCCGATCCAATGTCGGCAAATCGACTTTGCTCAACCTGTTGGTGGGCTACAAAGTCGCGATCGTCACGCCTTTGCCGCAAACCACGCGCCGCCGCATTCTCGGAATTCGCAATGATCCCGATGCTCAGCTAATCCTGATCGACATGCCGGGGATCCACGAGTCGCGCAAACTGCTGAACCAGCGCATGGTCGGCCGGGCGCGTGCCTGCCTCAAGGAAGCCGATGTCGTGGTTGGTGTGATCCAGGCCGCGCAACGTCTGGGCGCCGGCGACCGTCAGTTCCTGGCGGAGTTTCGCGAACTGCGGCAACCCAAGATCGTCGCAATCAACAAGATCGATCTGGTCCCACGCCCGCTCCTGATTCCGCTGGCCGAGCAATGCCTGAGCCTGGTGCCTGGCGCTGAGATTGTGCCGGTGAGCGCGCTTAGCGGCGAGAACGTCGAAGAGCTGGTATCAACGATCAAAGCGGTTCTGCCCATAGGCCCTGCGCTGATGCCGGCCGACCAGTATACTGACCAGAGCGAGCGGATGCTCGCCGAGGAAGTGATTCTCGAGAAGATCTTCTTCGCGATGCGCGAAGAGGTCCCATTCTCGACCGCGGTCAAGGTTGAGGATTTCAGCGCCGCGCCCGAACGTAAACTGCTGCGCATCTCGGCGGCGATCATAGTCGAGCGCGAATCGCATAAGGGGATGATGATCGGCGCCGGTGGCCAGCGGCTGAAGGAAATCGGACAAAGCGCGCGCCTCGATTTGGAACGGTTATTCGAATCGCGAATCTTCCTGGAACTGGTGGTCAAGGTCGAAAAGAACTGGACTCGCGACCCCCGTAAGATCGAGGAACTCGGCCTTTAGCCCGCGGGCGCGGTCCAGCGTGAGAGCCGTACGGGCGATCGCATCCGTCCGCCGGTAGAGGGGCTTTGCGGGTTCCGACGGCGTCGCGGTGCTAGAATCATAATTTGAATGAAGAGCAGAGAGATCAATCACTCATCGACTGCCGGCACCGAGGCACTTACGGGGCAGGACCTGCCGGTCGTGGTTTTGGCTGGGCGCGTCAATGCGGGGAAGTCCACGCTGTTCAATCGAATAGCGCGCGGCGCCCGGGCGATCGTTAGCGCGATTCCCGGCACGACTCGGGACCTGAATATCGCTCCGGTGCTGTTCGACGGCCATCGGTTTCTTCTGGTTGACAGCGGCGGCTTGGAACTCGACGGCCGCGAGCGGCTTGCGGCGCGGGTTACCGAGGAAGCGGCGCGCGCAATCGCCTCAGCCGACCTGGTGGTATACGTGGTTGACGGCACGGCGGGCTTGAGCGCGGCCGACAACGAGGCGCTGGCGCTCATCAGGGAGGTCGGCCGCCCCTTCTTGATCGCGGTAAACAAGATCGATCGCACGGGCACCGAGGACCAGGCGTCGGAGTTCTACGCGCTTGGCTGCGAACGCCTGTTCTGCATTTCCGCCGCTTACGGACGCGGAGTCGAACAGTTGCTCGAAGCGATACTCGGGATGCTGCGCGCGCCGGAAGCTGCCCGCGTCGAGCCGCTCGACCTGCGCTTAGCGCTGGTCGGCCGGCCTAATGTCGGCAAGTCTTCGCTGCTGAATCGGTTAGTCGGTTTCGAACGATCGATCGTCGACGAACTTCCCGGCACGACGCGCGACGCGGTCGACGTTCGCCTCGAGGTGGAAGGCCGCAGCGTACTGTTAATCGATACCGCGGGCGTCCGCCGCCGCACCCGGGTCGAAGGTGAACTCGAACGTCAATCAGTGGGCCGTGCGATTCAGACCATTCGCCGCGCGGAGGTGGTGGCGTTGGTGGTGGACGCGACCGAGGGCATCACCGATCAGGATGCGCGCCTGGCGCGCCTGGTCGACAGCGAGGACCGGGCGCTGTTGGTCATATGCAACAAGTGGGACTTGGCCGCCAAGCTGGGCCGCAAGACCGGCGCCTTTTCTCGCGACGCCCGCGAGCGCTATCCGTTCCTGGAATTTGCGCCGATAATCTATACCTCCGCGCTCAAGGGATTCGGCGTAAACGAAATCCTGGCAACCGCGACGCGGGTCGGCGCCTGCTTCAGGCAAACCTTCCAGACCTCGCGCCTGAACAAGATTTTGGCCGAAGCTTGCGCCGCGCTGGACCCGCCCCTAATCGCGGGACGGCGCTTGAACCTGCTTTACGTCAGCCAGATTTCCAGCTCGCCGCCACGGCTGAAGTTTTTCTGCAACCTCGAACGCGACATCCCCGCCCACTACGTTCGTTTTCTGGAGGGGCGCTTTCGTGCCGCGCTCGACCTTGCCGGCACACCGCTCAGACTCGAGTTCCAAAAACGGGCGCCCGGCAAGGCACGATCGCCGGCCGGCGAAAAGCAACATTCCATGCCGACAGTCTAGATTGTTTCCTGCTGATTGCGGGCGGGAACGATTACGCCGATAAAGCGGCTCCTCCGAAGCCCATGCGCTGGATGCGGCGCCCCGCGATGCGCCAGCGGCGGCATGGCGGGAAGCGCGCCAGACTCACCTAGCCGGGCAGGATTTAACCGCGACGGGTAAGCGCCTGCGCAAGCGTCTTATCGCTGAGTCCAAAAATTAGGCGGACCGTTGGAGCGGAGGAAGACTCGCAACGGCCCGCGCTCAGGTGCCATCCACTAGCGACGGCGGGACAGGGACCGGTTTCGGTAGGAGGAGGACCGATACCGGAATGTACTGTTTTTGACGTATGCACGCTGTAAATTATTCGACCCATAGGACGGGCAAGAGTTTCAGAGCGTGCGCTTGAAGGAAAAGCTCGCCAAAACAAGCATTAGCATGGTAAAGACGACTAGAAATGTCACGTCGCTCTCTATCGCTACGAAGGTCACGCCCTTGAAAAGGATTACTTTGAGCGCGCTGACGGCATGGGTTTCAGGGTTATAGCGGGCGAAGGCTTGCAGCCAGGGTGGAAAACTCTCCAGCGGATAGATGGCGCCGCTGGGGAAAAAAAGGATCACATTCAGAAAGCCCGCGAACACTCCTACCAGCCGAGGATGGCTGGCGCGCCCGAGCAGCGCGAAAACCATCGCCAGCAATCCGGTCGCGCCGATTACGATTACTCCGAGCAACAGCAGCAGCGCCGGCAGTCCTCCGCTAATCGTGGCGCCGGTGATGATTAGCGAAAGGAACAGCACGATGACGGCGGCAGTGCTGGTTACCAGGACGCTGCTGCCCAGCATCCCGCCCGCGATGTCCCATCGCGATAGCGGTGTTACCAAGTAGCATTCAGTGACGCCCATGAACTTGTCCATCACCCAGTTGAAGATGCCCGAGGTCAGCGAGCCCATGAACAGCGCCATCACGATTACGCCCGGGATCAGCGAGCGGTCGTAGTCGAGCTGGGGAAACATCGCGCTCGTGCGCAGGACCAGAGCGTTTAGCTTCAACTGGCGGGCGGTAACGAAGCCGCTGCGCAGCGAGTTGACCGCTTCCTGGAGCGAGCCCTCGAGAGTGGAGGACGAGATCAAGTCGACGTTGTCGGTGAACAGGCCGACTTCGCCGACGCGGCCGTGGATGATGTCGCGGCTGAAGTCGGGCGGAATGATCACCGCGCCCTTGTATTTGCCGTCGCGCACGCCGTCGACCGCGACCCGCGGATCGTTGAGGTAGGTCAAAATGATGGTTTTTGGGCCGACGGCCAGCGCCTGCAACTGCTCGATCAAGCGCCGGGCGTAAACCCCGCCGTCCTGGCTCACCACCGCCACGGGCAGATGCTTCAACTGGCCCTGAAAGGAGTTGCCGATTATCACCAGATAGACGATCGGCATCATGACCGAGGTCACCATGGTCATCGGATTGCGCATGTACTTGCGCAAGTCGCGCCGCATGATCGCCCACAGCTTCATCGCGCGGTCAATTCCTGGTCTGCGGCATGCCGGCGCCGATCAGGAAGCTGACCTTCCGGGCCGGGCTATCGCGCAGCGTGCGTCCGGTGAAATGGATGAACACGTCCTCCAGCGACAGGCGGCGAAGGCTGATCGAGAGCACCTTGTGGCCGCCGGCCTCGATCTGATCGATAATTCTGGGAATGGCCCGCGCGCCGTCGTCGGCCGCAACGCTGATCAGGCCGCGGTCGTCGTGGGTAAGCTCGCGAACGTAGGGTTGACCGCGCAGCATGGTCGCCACCTGTTCAGTGTCGGCGTCGACTTCGAGCTCGATGC
>Ga0209415_10006428_pt1 | contig 20893 bp, 18 predicted proteins | sample PeaSoiSIISIP2007_FD_187696 | JGI IMG/M metagenome (GOLD analysis project Ga0209415, IMG submission 187696) | Peat soil microbial communities from Weissenstadt, Germany - SII-SIP-2007 (SPAdes) (version 2) | ecosystem: Environmental > Terrestrial > Soil > Wetlands > Peat | place: Germany...
CCCGACGTCGAACCAGGTACTCGCCGACGAACATCAGCGCAACGAGCGGGACCGTGCAGAAGTATGCAAAAACCGACCAGATCGAGAGGGGCGCGACCAAATAGATGATCACGAGCGTCACCGTGATCGCCGTAAAGAATGCAGTCCAGGCAACGGTCACACTGCGGGTGTATTGGACAACATTGGGCGATAGAGGACCCTCGAGTAAGGTGGCAAATCGTGTGCACATTGGCACGCGACCCTTGGCGAGGGTTCGGCCGAAAGACACGCCCAACAACCCAAACGTACCGGCCTCCTCCACGAGGTAGAACCAGGTGAAATGGTTTTCGAGTTCGTGCCAATTAAAATAGACGAGCACGGGTATCAATCCGCACGCGATCAAAGCCGGCACCCGATACGAAGAACGACACGCAAGACCCACGGACACCAGGCACAAGGGGCCGGCCGCAAGCATCGCTCCTAGCGCTTCGTTGCCGGGTACGGAATTGCTGATATGGGCAAGAACGGCGTAAACAACCAACCCGGCGCCGATCGCGACGTGGCGTGCGATACGGGGCACCGCTCGCATCACTTGGTCCTCTTCGCGGCAACGAATTCCGCTAAACCTCTAAGGGATCGAAAAATCTGGTGGTTCTCTTCGCTCTCCGCCCGGATCTCGATCCCATAACGCTTTGACACGACGAGCGCAATCTCGAGGATGTCGATCGAGTCAAGTCCAAGACCGTCGCCGTACAAGGGCGCTTCCGGGTCAATCTCGCTCGCGACCACCTCGAGGTTGAGGGCCTGGGTAATCAGCTCAGCGATTTCCAGCTCCAAGGCACCGGTACCGGCAGCCTTCGCGGGTTGAACAAGTGCGTTCCTTTGGTCTGGCATGATCCGAATTCTCATTGTGCTGCAGCGCGAAGCCTGTTCGCAGAAGTGACGCGGCTATTTATCACGGCGTATCCCTCCGCGTCACTGGCTCGCCGTTGCGCCGCCAGAGCCCTGTCGCCAGCGTCTCGAGTTGGACGTTCGCGGCCGAGAGCGGTCCACCGCCGCGCGCTGGCCACTCCAAGCGTCCCGTCGCCAGTCCTACCGAACTCTATCGTATATCGGCGCGCAACCCAAACGCAACCCGACATGCGCTCAGCCCTGCCAGCCGGCTGCCCGTGTCGTGCAAGCCTTGTCACGGGGAAGTACCGTGCCAGCAGGGGCGTCACGTTGCCAGACGCCAGATCAATCAAAACGTAGCCCTTACCGGGCTCTTGTGGTCCTGTTGGTGGCCGAGTGGGAATTGAGGACGTCCAGGGCACTGTCGGTCTTCTTTAGTCGCCTGGTGCAGGGCACCAATGCGATGCCGATCAGCAGGAAGGCGTACGCCCCAGGGCTGCAGCGGTCAAGGCTAATAGGCCAGGGAGAAGCAGCGTGTCGTTGCCGCCGGGGATCGTGGCCGCCCCAACACCCAACAGGACGTTGCCAACACTAGGCGAACGTGTGATGGCATAGAGGGAAGAGGGCGATGAACGTGACATGCATTGTGCGGCGAGACACGTCGCAGTCGGTGGGGTAAGCGCATTTCCGCAAAAAGTTGTCTGACGGGTTAAATCGCCCGGCAAAAAATGTTCTCAACTCCAAAGAAGATGGGTGTTCGAAGGGTTCTTGCGGCCTCGTGGACGGTCGAGTGGGAGTGATGGTAGCCAGGTCAATCCCAGCGATCAATGGTGGGATGGGTTCAGACGAAGAATCGAGGCATGACAGAATAGACGGGCGAGAAATACCGCCTGATGGGAGGCCACAACCTGCTGAAGAACAAGTCGCTTCGTTAGTTGCCCCCGGAAGAAAACGAATTGCCGAATTTGGGACGCAGCGAGGCGACGCGGTCTGGCAGCCCCGCCGAAAAGAGCATCGACCCGCTTCAGGTTCTATTCGGTTTGAAGTTCCCAAGCGGGCATTTCATGCAGTGCCTCGGCTGAGCCAGGGAGGGGGTAGTGAAGGTACTTGTCGGGCTGCTGCTGGCGCTCTGCACTATCGGTGCAGTTGCCCGGGAGCCATCTGGTCCGCCGCCCAAGTGGAGGCAAGTGTCAGCGCCGTCTCCTAGCGGGTGCACCTTCTACATTGACCAGTCGACCATAGCGGCAAGAGGAGCCTACAAGGAGGCGTGGTTCTTGAATTCGTGCAATAGCCTCCGACCATCATCGGTGCCTGGGAGGCCTGGCTTTATGTCAACTGCTTTCCTGGAATACTTCGATTGCACGGCGAAGAAGGTCGCCATAGTTCAGTTGAAGTATTACTCGGGAAAATTTGCCACCGGCATCGTGACGGAAGCTCACGATTGGTCAAAACCGCCGAAGTTTGAAGAAGACCCGCCTAATTCAAATGGAGCACTGTGGCTGGTCATGGTCTGCCGCGGCATCATTTCGCCTCCCGAGCAAAAGCAATGACGATCCCAATCCCCTGGAATGGAATGGATCGCTACCATTGTCTCTACCGGCCGTGCGTCTCCGAGCGGCCCAAAGTCGACCGTGCCGGTTGCCTATGAACCCCAGTGTGGGCAGTGCTTACTAGCGAACAGCGGTTGCATGCCCGAATTTGACGCCACGCGATCACATTCGTCCGTCAATATCTCCAGAACGAAGGCCGCTCTCCACCCAGCCGCATCGGAACCAGGGACAGCCACGGCAATGGCCGACATCGAGGACACGGCAGAACTCCCGTCTGATTCCGGCACAGCTGGGCGTTTTGACCAGGCCCCTCGGGCGTGAAAGGCGAACGAGTCCAAGGCGTCGTTACGTGACCGGATCGTCGCGTTCCCAGCGATAGGCGAATTTCAAACCGCGGGCGCGGCCACAGACGACTCGCTGCGAGCGCCTGGTTCCGGTGGTACTGTCTGGCGCTGCGAGGCGCAGAATCTTGATGCGACAGGGCCGTGCATCGCGGCCCACGGACCGAAATCGTAGGCAAATGCCTGAGGCGAAATACACCAAGCCGGACGACGTGTTGGCCGAAGCTCGATCGCTGGCCGCGCTCCCTGCCGGCGCGCTCGAGGCGAGGCTGGAGTCGCTGCGGACCCGCTATCGCGAGGCGCCGTTGCTTTTCACGGAGGACAGCCTGCAACTGCTGCGCCAGGCCGCCGAGCGCGCCAAGCAGGACCGAGCGGGCGCCGCCAATGATCGCGCGCTGTCGGCGCTGTGGCAGGTGTTCGGGTATCCGACGTTCCGGGCCGGGCAACTGGAGATCATCCGGGCGGTCATGGCAGGGCGCGACTGCCTCGGTGTCATGCCAACGGGGGCCGGCAAGTCGGTGACCTACCAGATCCCGGCGCGGCTGATGGGAGGCGTAGCGCTGGTCGTTTCGCCGCTGATTTCGCTCATGAAGGACCAGGTCGACGCGATGGGCCAGGTCGGGATCCGCGCGACGTTCCTGAACTCGTCGATCGATCCGGCGGAGTGGTCGCGCCGGGCGTCCCGGCTGCAGGCTGGCGAGTTTGAGCTGCTCTACGCCGCGCCGGAGGGAATCGACGCCTCCGTGGGGCGGCTCCTCGAATCGTTGGACCTGAAGCTGATCGCGGTCGACGAGGCGCATTGCATCAGCGAATGGGGGCACGACTTTCGCCCGTCCTACCGCAATCTGGCCGGCCTGAAACAGCGCTTTCATGGACTTCCGGTCCTGGCCTTGACCGCGACTGCGACGCCGCAAGTAAAGAACGACATCATCGAGCAGCTCGCCCTGCAGAATCCGCTCGAGGTCCACGGCTCGTTCTTTCGCCCTAACCTGCACCTTTTTGCCGTGAAGAAGGGGCAGGGCGATGGAGTTCGCGACATGATCCTGCGCCTGGTTCGGGCGCGGCGCGGCCAGTCCGGAATCGTCTACTGCCTGTCGCGCAAGGCGGCCGAGGCGACAGCGGATTTCCTCAAGGCGAAGGGCGTGCGCGCGGCGGCGTATCACGCGGGGATGACGCCGGAGCAGCGAGCGACGATCCAGGACGGTTTCAGCCGGGACGATGTCGATGTCGTGTGCGCGACGATCGCCTTCGGCATGGGGATCGACAAGTCCAACGTACGCTTTGTCCTTCACCGCGACATGCCGCGATCGGTGGAAGGCTACTACCAAGAAATCGGCCGCGCCGGGCGCGACGGCGCTTGCGCCGACTGCGTGCTTTTCTACTCCTGGGCCGATGTCATGTCGCTCGAGCGCATGCTCGAGAACTCCGAGGTCACGGACCGCGAGGTGACCGACCAGCAGCGGCGCGCCGTGCGCGGCATGTTCGACCTGGCCGACGGCCCGGGCTGCCTCTGGCGCCGCCTGGCCAGCCACTTCGCCGAAGACATCGCGACCTGCGGTGCGTCCTGCGGCAAATGTCTCTCGCTCGACATCGTCGCGGACGCGCTTGCCGCCTCCGGGCCGGCGCGCAGGACGGCCCGAGCGGGTTACGGCCTTGCGCCCGAGCGGGCACGGGGGCGGCGGGAGGGCTCGGACAAGGAAGACTACGGCAACGGGCGCGGCCCGCCAGGATCGACCGAGTCGATCCCGGAACCTGAACTGTTCGAACGGCTGCGCGCGCTGCGCAAGACGCTGGCCGATGAGCGCAAAGTGCCGGCGTTCGTGGTCTTCAGCGACCGGACGCTGCAGGACATGGCCTGCAAGAAGCCGCGCACGCGCGAGGAGTTCCTCCAGGTGCACGGAGTGGGGCAAAAAAAGCTCGAGGAATACGGGGACTGCTTCCTCGCGCAGATCCTTCGGCCGGAGCCCTGAGCCCCGCCCCAGGCGGCGCGCTCGGCCTGCGGCCGCGTGGATCCGCTTGAATGTCGGCGCGCGGCCGAGGGGGTGGCAGCCAAGCGGCACTCGCCCCACGATCCTTCGTTGCGAAAAGGCACGGGTACACCCGCTGCGGCGAAGAGCATCCCTTTCTTTCCTTCGCCTTGCGGTGTCGTTGCCGGTCGCGAGGCAACTTGGGGCGTCCCGGGGCACCGGCGGCCCGCACCTATCATCGCCGCAGGAAAAGTACCGATGCGATGCCCGCCAGCATGAAGACGTACGCGCCCGTGGCCGCCGCGCTCAGCGCCGGCAGGCCGTTGAGCAGCAGTGTGTCGTTGCCGCCGGGGATCATCGCGGCCCCAGTACCCATCAGCGCACCGCCACCGGCGTGGCGCAGCCAGCCAGCGCCGGTGGCCGGCCAGCGCCACGCGTGCGACCTGCGCTGGACCGCCGAAACGATCATCCCCACCAGCAAAGCTCCGATCAGCACACCGTGCCAGAGGCTCGGCGCCATCGCATCGCCGAGTTGGTGCAGCACCGAGCTGCGTAGGAAATTGCTGTAGGACCATGCGCCCGTGATCGCGAACAGCAGGCCGCCGGCGATGCCCAGCAGCGCCGCCGAGACCGACAGATGGTAGTTAGGCGCGAGCAGCCGCTCGTGCACCGGCGCGTTGCCTGCGTGCCGCGCGAGCTGCCAAAAAAAGCGCAAGCGCAGCAACGCCCAAAGCAACAGCAGAGCCAGGAGGCCTGGCGCCGGCCCGGGCCAGCGGCGCCAGGGCGACACCACGGGCACAACGGTCATTGGCCAGCCGAGCGCCTCGAGGGTGAACCACGAGCACACCCCCGCCGCGAATCCGGCAAGGCTCGCCAGCATGCCCAGCTCACCATCGGCCAGGCGGTGCAAGGTCGAGATCGAACACCCGTCGTTGATGGCCGCGCCGATTCCGAACAGCAGGCCACCGGCCAGGGCCCAGGCGAGCGGGGCGCGAGCCAGCGCCATCGGGGGTTCGATATCGAGCAATACCACCAGCGCGCCGGTCAGGGTCGCCATCCACAGCACCGCTTGCAGCAGGCTCCAGAGCATGTGCGCAGTGCCGGCGGTAAGGATCTCGGCGACCGCGCGAACGTTGCAAAGGCTGGCGCGATGCGCCGCAAAGCCGATCAGCAGCGCACACAGCAGCGAGACCGCATTGAGCAGCACGTCGGCCCTACGCGGTCGCCGGTCGCCCCGGCGGCGCGCGGCCGATGCGTGCGGCGGCGCCTGGGGCTGCCGGCTGCCAGGTCAGCGCACGATGATCGAACCCCGCCGCTAGCGTCGGTTTGATGAGCGCGAAGTAGGGCGAGACGTCGAAGTCGCGTGGCACGTACAGGCTATGGTGGCGAACATGAAGAATCTCGTCCACGCAGCCGGGGCACAGCGGGTCCTTGGAAGGCACCGATTCGACAATCGGCAAAATGGGATAACGCACCGCCTCAAAGGCCTGCGCAATGAGCGTCGAGCAGATGGCCCGCGTCGGATCACCGCTGCCCAGGGCCAACATCCGGCGGCGCCAGCGCAGCGGCACCGTCGGGGCGGGCATCAAGTAGCGCGCCAGGTCGATCACGTTCTTGAGGTCGTACCGGCTTCCTAGCCTTGCCAGCGCGAACCCAATCACCGTGTCGATTTCGTCGGCACGCAGACCAATCGGCCGGCAGACCCGGCAGTGCAGGCCCTTGAACTCCGCAACCCCGACGGCGCGCACACCGTCACGGATGTCGGCTTCCAGGAAACACCGGGGCAAACCATCGGCATCGGTCAGGCCGGTGGCCTCGCCGACAAAGAGCGCGGCGTGGGACCAGGTCGACTGTGTCAGGTACTTGATCACTGCACTCACCCGCGTTTGCCCTTCGACCAGCAACACGTCGCCGGGCTGCAGGCAGGCCATCAGCTTCTCCGGATCGGCCGGCGCGGCGGGCGTATGGAAGTGGCTGATGTGGCTCAGGTAGCGGCCTAGGCGCTCGCCCAGCCAGCCGGTGATGGTGTCGACAATGCTTGCCATAGGTGCCGCCGCAGGTGCCCGCGAATCGGGTCGCTAAGCGCTTGGTCGCGCGGGCCGCCAGGTCATTACAGCGGGCTCATTTGCCGGGCGCTCGTGCCAGGGCTGTATTGTGCAGCGGCCGCTGCAACGAGCGGCGTCGGGATGGTGCGGAAACCGGTACCGTTGTCACCAGTGTGGAAATATCCTGGTCGGCCTGTCGGCGGCGACGCGATTGCCGGTTAGGATAGCAATCCCGATCCCGCCCCTGGAACGAACCCCATGGACGACAACAAGACCGCCGGCTCGCCGCTGCCGGCAGAGGCCGACCCTGGCACCGCGGTGTCGCGCCGCATTCGCGAGCGCATTCGCAAGGCCCGCGAACGATTCCACGCCAATGACAACATCGCCAAATTCATCCAGCCCGAGGAGCTGCCGCAACTGCTCAAGGAGGTCGAGGTTAGGATGCAAGGGGTGCTTGAGAGTCTGGTGATCGACACCGAGAGCGATCACAACACTCGCAACACCGCCCGGCGCATTGCCAAGATGTACCTGACCGAGATCTTCCGTGGCCGCTACACCGCAATGCCGGCGGTCACCGAGTTCCCCAACTTCGAGCGTCTGAACGAACTGATGATCGTGGGCCCGATCACGGTGCGAAGTGCCTGCTCCCACCATCTGTGCCCAATCATCGGCAAGGTGTGGATCGGGGTAATGCCCAACGAACACTCCAACCTCATCGGACTGTCCAAGTACACGCGGCTGTGCGACTGGGTGATGAGCCGGCCGCAGATCCAGGAGGAGGCCGTGGCCCGGCTGGCGGACCTGCTGCAGGAGCGGATGCAGCCAGACGGCCTTGCGGTCGTGATGGAAGCCGACCATTTCTGCATGCAGTGGCGCGGGGTCAAGGACGCCGATTCGAAGATGATCAACAGCGTTATGCGTGGCTCCTTCCTCAAGGACGCGAACCTGCGTCGCGAATTCCTTGCGCTGCTGCAAAAAAAGAGTCCCTAGGAGAACCTCATGCTCGTGCGCCTTCTGTACGCCAGCCGTTCGCCCAAGTCCATCGAATCCGAGGTCATCGACTCGATCCTGGCGCAGTCACGCAAGCACAACCCGGAACTGGGCATCACCGGGATCCTGTGCCAGGGCGGCGACGTCTATCTGCAGGTGCTCGAGGGCGGCCGGGCGGCCGTCAATCAACTGTACAACCGGATCGTGCAGGACAAGCGCCACCTGGATGTGGTCCTGCTGCACTTCGAGGAGGTGACCGAGCGCCGCTTTGCCGGTTGGACCATGGGGCAGGTGAACCTGGCCAAGGTGAACGCTTCGCTGCTCCTCAAATATTGCGAGTTACCGGCCCTGGATCCCCATGGAATGTCGGGGCGGGCGGCGTTGGCGCTGCTCGAGGAACTGATCGCCACCGCGCAGATCATCGGTCGTGCGGGCTAAATTCCCGCGGCGCGGCCTCGCTAGTCCTGCGTCAGCGTCAGCAGGACGTCGGCGTACCAGGCGCAGTTCAGTCCCAGGGCTTCATCGAGCGTGCGGTCACGCGAGAGCATGTCCATGCGCGCGGAGTGCACGCCGAGCAAGCGCCACGGCAGGTCACGGTGGGCCACATCCGGGTGCGGGATGCGCATTACCACCGGCGCGCCGCTGCCGCCGCGGTGGGTGCGCGCGTCCGTGAGAAAGTAGCCCTCGCCCTGAAAGCGCAATCCGAACGAGGAGGCAATCCCGGCCTGCCGTACAACCGGAAGATGGTGCAAGGTGTCGTGAAAACCCAGCGGGAAGCCGACGACCAGGACCGAGGAGCCTACCTCGACCTGGTCGCGCGGGTCGTGCAGATGATCGGGCGCAAAGGCGCGGTAGACCGCCGTTGCCGGCATAGCGGGGCGTTGCAACTCGATTGCCGCCACGTCGATCTCGCCAGCCCGGTCGCGCCCCTGGTGCCATAGGGCCTTGCCATCGCGGTATAGCGGTATCGAGAAGCCCGTCGAGAGCGCAATGTTTTCCGCATCGAAATGCAGCTCGATCTCGATTCGATCCGGAAAATGTTTGCTCGGCGGATCGATCATCACATGCCGGCTCGTCACCAGGTACAGGCGCTCGCCGCGTTCGAAGAAAAAGCCGCTGGCGTTGGTGAGCGGCCGGCTTCGGTCGAAAGTGAAGACCTTGGCCGCAGTGAGCAGCAGCGACTCGATCACCGGCGGCTCGCCCTCGCCTGAGCCTGCCTCATCGCGGCGGGAACGGTTGGCCGGTGCCTTTGGTATCTTTCTTAGCCTTCTTTGCCGCGCGTTTTTCCTTCAAGTTCATGGCCGCCGGTTTCTTGGTTTCTTTGCTGCTCTTTTGCTCTTTGCCCATAGCCCGTGCCTCCTGATGAGGGTGCGTTCAGTATAAACCGCCACGCACTGCGGCGCTCGCCCACTAGGCTCTGGCCGGCGCCGCGATCGCCGTGTCCACCCAGCGGTCGAAGTCGGTGGCGGAGACATAGCCCAGGGCCAGGGCCGCCTCGCGCAAGGAGATGCCTTCGCTGTGTGCCTTCTTGGCGATTTGCGCCGCGCGGTCGTAGCCGATATGCGGCGTCAGCGCGGTCACCAGCATCAGCGAACGGGCCAGCAGCTCGGCGATCCGTTCCCGGTTTGCCGTGATGCCCCGCACGCAGTGCAGCTCGAAGCTCTTCATGCCGTCGGCCAGCAGCCGGACGCTCTGCAGGAAGTTGTGCGCGAGCAGGGGTTTGAAGACGTTGAGCTCAAAATTTCCCGATGCACCGCCGAAGTTGATCGCCACGTCATTGCCGAACACCTGGCAGCAGATCATGGTCAGGGCCTCGCACTGGGTCGGGTTGACCTTTCCCGGCATGATCGAGCTCCCCGGCTCGTTTTCCGGAATGCTGATCTCGCCCAGACCGCAGCGTGGTCCCGAGGCGAGCCAGCGGATGTCATTGGCGATCTTCATGAGCGCGGCCGCCAGTGTCTTGAGCGCACCATGGGCCGCGACCAGGGGATCGTGCGTTGCCAGCGCCGCGAACTTGTTGGCCGCGCTGGTGAGCGGCAGGCCGGTGCGCCGCGCAAGCTCCGCCGCCACCCGCGCGCCAAATTGTTCATGGGTATTGAGCCCGGTGCCGACGGCGGTTGCCCCCACGGCCAGTTCCTCCAGCGGGGCGAGCGACGCCGCGACGATGGCCTCGGCATGGCGCAGCTGCGCGACATAACCGGAGAATTCCTGTCCGAGCGTGAGCGGTGTTGCGTCCTGCAGGTGGGTGCGGCCGATCTTGACGATGGCGCGAAACTCGCCTGCCTTGTCTTCCAGGCGCTCGCGCAGCCGGCGCAGCGCCGGCAGCAGGTCGGCCGTCAGGGCCATGCAGGCGGCCAGATGCATGGCCGTCGGGAAAATGTCGTTGGAAGACTGGCCCAGATTCACCTCGTCGTTGGGGTGAACGAGGCGAGCGGTGCCGCGCGCCCCGCCCAGCAGCTCGGAGGCGCGATTGGCGAGCACTTCGTTCATGTTCATGTTGGTCTGGGTGCCCGAGCCCGTTTGCCAAACGGCAAGGGGGAACTCGCCCCGGTGCCGATCGGCAAGCACCTCCTCGGCCGCGCCGATGATGGCCTCGGCCTTGGCCCGGTCCAGCAGTCCCAGGTCGCGATTGACGGCGGCGCAGGCGAGCTTGGTGGTGGCAAGGGCGCGCAGCAGCGCCTCGGGCATGCGTTCGGTCGATATGGCGAAGTGCTCGATCGAGCGTTGCGTCTGCGCGCCCCACAGCCGATCGGCGGCAACCGCGATGGGGCCAAAGGAGTCGCGCTCGATGCGCGCGTCGCTCACGCCAGCGCTCCCGCGGTCGCGTCGGCAAAGGCTCGCTCCAGCAGCGCGCCAATATCGACCTGGCGCGTGTCGATCGCGCCCACTACTTGTCCACGGGGGCCACCCAGGCGGCTCGCCAGGAACCCCTCGGCCACCGCGCCGGGCGCACTGGCGCACAGCAGGCAGGCCTGGGCGGCCACGACCAGACGCTGCACGAAGCTGCGGCCCAGCCCTTCGAGCTCCTCGGGCGGCAGGTCCATGTCGCGGCGCAGGGCCTGCAGCTCGGCGTGGATGCGACGCTCGCCGCCGCCCAGGCGCGCGAGTTCATCGAGCAAGGCGTGCGCCGCGGCGGGCTCGCGGCTCAAGGCACGCATCACGTCCAGGCACATCACGTTGCCCGAGCCTTCCCATATCGAGTTCACCGGTGCCTCGCGGTACAGGCGGGCCAGGAGGCTGTCCTCGACGTAGCCGTTGCCGCCGAACACCTCCATGGCCTCGCCGCAGACCTCGACCGCACGCTTGCACACCCAGAATTTGGCGGCAGGGGTCATGATGCGCATCCAGGCACGCTGTTCGGGCGCCGTCGCGCTCTCGAATGCCTGCGCCAGGCGCAGCATCAGCGCCGTCGCGGCCTCGCTCTCGAGCGTCAGGTCCGCCAGTACGCTGCGCATGAGCGGGTGCTCCACCAGGACGCGGCCGAAGGCGCGGCGCTGCCTGGTGTAGGCGAGCGCCTGCACCAGGCATTGGCGCGTGATCGCCGCGCTGGCGATCACGCAGCTCAGTCGGGTGTAGGTTGCCATCTCGATGATGGTGCGGATGCCGTGACCTTCCTCGCCCATGAGCACGCCCCAGGCATCGAGAAACTCCACTTCGCTGCTCGCGTTGCTGCGATTGCCCAGCTTGCTCTTCAAGCGCTGGATCTGCACGCCGTTCTTTGCGCCATCGGGGCACCAGCGCGGGACGTAGAAGCAGGAGTAGCCCGCCTGGCTGCGCGCCACGACCAGGTGGGCGTCGCACATCGGCGCTGAGAGAAACCACTTGTGGCCACGCAGACGGTAGGCCGCGCCTCGTCCCGGGGTGCCGATCGGCGTGGCCGTGGTGGAGTTCGAACGCACGTCCGAGCCGCCTTGCTTTTCGGTCATGCCCATGCCGATCCACAGGGAGCTCTTTTGCTCGACCGGGACGTCGCGCGCGTCGTACCCGCGGGCGTAGAGCTTTTCGCCGAGCTGCGCCCAGAGCGCCGGTTCCTTCTGCAGCAGGGGAATGCATGCCTGCGTCATGGATGCCGGGCACATCGTGCCCGCTTCCACCTGCGAATGCAGGTAAAAGCCTGCCGCCGCGGCGACCCACCGACCCGGACGCTTGTCCGCAAAGGCCAGCGATACCAGACCGGCTTCGCGGAACCGGGTCAGCAGGGCGTGCCAGCTCGGATGGTAGTCGACCTGGTCGATACGCCTGCCGCGCCGGTCGAAGGCCTTGAGTTCGGGCAGGTAGCGGTTGGCCTCGTCGGCCATCCGGAAGCTCTCGGCGCTGCCGATGCGCGCGCCGTAGCTCTGGAGCGCGGGCGCAAACCAGCCGGCGCCGGCCCGCTGCACGCCTTGGACCAGGGCCTCGTCCGTTGCATACAGGTTGTAGTCGGCCAGCTCGTCGAACTGATTGAGGATATCGTGCGTTTGCCAGGACATGCTCGTCTCACCAGGGGAGTAGGTTGGGGTTTTCGCAGATGCGGGAATCCTACTCGCACGAGGTTTTCGAGGCAGCCGTTTGGGGGTGGCGGGCCGCGGCAGTAGTATTGCAAGGTTGTGCCTCGCATTCCGATGGCGGGATGTGGGTTTTCTGCCGATGGGGTGGTGGTGCCGGAGAGCGACTGGGACGATCGGGACGCGGCGTTGATGCGCCTGGCATTGGACCAGGCACACAATGCTTGGGTGCTGGGCGAGGTCCCTGTGGGTGCCGTGGTGGTGCGTGAAGGCGTGGTGATCGCCACCGGATTCAATCAGCCGGTCGGCAGCGCGGACCCGACCGCCCATGCCGAGATTCGTGCCCTGCGCGCCGCGGCCCAGATCCTGGGAAACTACCGCCTCAATCACTGCGCCCTGTACGTCACCCTCGAGCCCTGCTCGATGTGCGCCGGTGCGATGCTGCACGCGCGCATCTCGCATCTGGTGTACGGCGCGGCCGATCCCAAGACCGGGGCCTGCGGCAGCGTGGTGGACCTTTTTGCCGAGCCGCGCTTGAACCATCATGCCAGCGTTCGCGGCGGCGTGATGGCCGACGAATGTGCGCGCATGTTGGCGGACTTCTTTACCGAGCGCCGCCAGCGGCGCCGGGAGCAAGAGGGGCCGGGGGACGTGGAGGAGATCGTTCTTGAGTAGTTCCCCGGCGCAGCGGAGGTCGCTAGGCTTTTTTGCCCCCTCGGGCTACCTTCCGGATCCGGCGGTGATGGACCGTGCGGCGCAGTACCTTGCCGGGCGCGGCTGGCGCATCAGCGCGGGCGAGAGCGTCTTTGCGCGCGAGCAGCGCTTTGCCGGCCCGGACGGCCTGCGGGCGCAGGAGCTGCAGCGCTTTGCCACGGATAAGAGCCTCGATGTTGCGGTCGCCGCCCGCGGCGGCTACGGGCTCTCGCGCCTGCTCGAGCAACTCGATTACCCCGCCATCGCGGCGGCCCGACTGCCGCTGGTGGGATACAGCGATTTCACGGCCTTCAATCTGGCCCTGCTCGCGCGCTCGGGCGCGATAAGCTTCCAGGGTCCATCAGCCGCCGACTTCTCGGATCAGGCGGAATCGGCATTTACCTTGGAGCACTTCTTCGGCGCGATCTCGCAATCACCCTATGCCTTTGATTTTGCGGCAATAGATGCGGACACGAGCGGGACGCTCGAGGTGCGCGGGCGGCTGTGGGGCGGCAACCTCGCGATGGTCTGCGCGCTTCTAGGAACCCCGTTCTTTCCGCGGGTGCGAGGCGGCATCTTGTTTCTCGAGGACGTCAACGAACCGGCCTACCGGATCGAGCGCATGTTGCTGCAGCTTTGCCAGGCGGGAGTGCTGGCGCGGCAAAGGGCAGTCCTGCTCGGCGACTTTTCGTCGGTTCCGAGCCTGGCCAACGACAACGGCTATGGCCTGGAGGCGGTCTGGCGCCTGCTCCGAGCGCGCTGCGCCACGCCGCTCATCGCCGGGTTGCCGTTCGGACACGGTCGGCACCGGGTTACGCTTGCCGTGGGCGCGCAGGCGCACCTACGGGTGCAGGACGGGCAGGCCCGCCTGCAATTCCAGGGGCATCCGACCTTGCGATCGAGGTGAACAGGATATGAGCGGCGGACCGATCACTCGTCTGGGACTGATCGACGAATCACCGGAGCAACGCCGGGAGAGAATACTCAGCGGCGTTTTCGGCGCATTGTTTCGCCAAGTGCCCCAGGCGGTGCTGGTCAGCATCGTCGGCGGGGTGGCCCTGCTCGCCGTGCTCTGGCATATCCAGGATCAGATCGAACTTGTCGTCTGGTTCACTGCGCTGCTGCTCGAGGCGCTGCTGCGGCTGCGATCGGCCCGGGTCTTCAGCTTGGGCGGGCTTGCAACCAAGGACACGTCGAAGTGGGCGGTGCGCTGGGTGTGGATGTCGGCCACGGCCGGCGCGATCTGGGGAACTGCCGGACTGCACTTCTATTCGCCCGAATCGACGGTCCTGCAGCTCGTGCTGGTGGCCGTCATCCTGGGCGTGGCCTTTGGCTCGCTGACGCTGTATGCCTCCTACGCCCCCGCGCTATTCGTGTATCTGCCGCTGGCGCTGTTGCCGCTCATCTGGCGCATGCTCGCGCAGCATGACCCGGCCTACTACACCGGCGCGGCGATCATACTTGCGGTGCTGGCTTTCACCGCGTTCTTCGGACGCAATTTCGGGCGCACCATCGCCGAGTCGGTAAAGAGCAGTTTCGAAAACGAGGTTCTGGTCCGGCAGCTGCTTGCGGAAAAGCGCATCGCCGACGATGCCCGCCGGGCCGCGGAGGCCGCGACGCGCTCCAAGACCCAGTTCTTCGCCGCGGCCAGCCACGATCTGCGCCAGCCGCTGCAGGCCATCGGAATCTACTGCTCCTTGCTGCGCAAGCGAGCGCAGGGCCCGCTCATCCCCCTGGTGCGCAATCTCTCCACCGGCGTGGAGACGCTGTCCAAGCTGGTCGAGGAGCTGCTGGAAATCTCCCGCCTGGATTCTGGCGCGATCCAGCCCCAGGTCGAGTCCGCGCCGCTGGCCGAAATGTTCCTCGTTCTGCAGCGCGAATTCCTCCCCTTGGTCGCGGCCAAGCGTCTGGAGCTGCGCATCCGTCCCACGCAGCTGTCCGTGACGACCGATCCCCTGCTGCTGTCCCGCGTGCTGCGCAATCTGCTTACCAACGCGATCCGCTACACGGCGCGCGGCGGGGTCCTGCTGGCCGCGCGGCGCCGCGGCGAAATCGTGCGGATCGAGGTCTGGGACACCGGGCCGGGAATACACGAACAGGAGCTCGGCCGGGTATTCGAGGAGTTCTATCGCGGCGAGAGCTCCAAGACCGAGGTGGGCGGGATAAATACCGGCAAGGGGTTCGGCCTGGGCCTGTCCATTGTCAAGCGGATCTGCAGCGTCCTGGGGCACAAGCTCACGGTGCGCACGCGCCCGGGCTTTGGCACGATGTTTCGCCTGGAGGTGCCGCGGTCGGCGCAGACGCATGCGCGCCGCAGCGCCCCCAGCGACTCGGCCGAATCGGCGATTCAGCCCATTGCCGGCCAGTGCATTGTGGTGCTGGAGGACGACGAGGCGATACTGAACAGCCTAACGGGCCTGCTGCGCTCCTGGGGGGCCAACGTCATTTCCTCGACGGGCTTCACGGGGGCGCTGGTCAAGCGCCTCGGGCATGACCGCAGCGTCGACCTGATCATCGCCGACCAGAACCTCGGCGGCCCGATCGATGGCGCCGAAGCGGTCTTTCGCATCCGCGAGTTGATCGGCGTGCCCGTGCCGGTGATCATGCTCACGGCCGTCGGCACCCTGGACCTGCTGGCAGAGTTTCAGCACCAGATGCAACTGCGCATGGCGCACAACCCGGAGGCGGCCAGCGCGATCGCGCGCAGCCGGGTCGAGGAGCCGATCGTCCTGACCAAGCCCGCCGACGCATCGGTGCTCAACGCCCGCATCCTCACGGCGCTGGGCATACGGCCCATGGACCGCGCCGCGCTCGCCCGCCACCAGAACGTGGCCGAGGGCCGGGAAGAGCGAATCCTTTAGCCGGTCAGCTGATGTCGTAGCCGTGGCGACGGGCGGCGAGCAGCGCCTCGGTGCGGTTGGAGGCGCTGAAGGCGCGGTAGATTGCGGTCACGTGGGTCTTGACCGTGCCCTCGGACAAGCTGAGCTCGCGGCAGATCACCTTGATCGGCGCGCCGCGCGCCAGCAGCTGCAGGACCTGTTCCTGGCGTTCGGTGAGCTCCACGCGCGTGCCACCGGGGGCGACGTCGTGCACGCGCGGCGGCGGGCCGTACAGTGGGCCAAGGCGCTGGGCCTCGTCGAGCAGATCCCCGGGTATGTAGACGCCACCGGAGAGCACGAACTTGATCGCGGCAACCAGCGTCTCGGTGGCCATCGATTTGGGCACGAACCCGGCCGCGCCCAGCTGCAGCACGCGCATCACACTGCGCTGATCCTGCACTCCGGACAGAACCAGGATCTTGAGGTCCGGCGCCTGCTCGACCACTGCCTCGAGCAGCGAAGTGCCAGTCGCCCCGGGCAGTCCCAGATCCAGCAGCATCAAGTCGGCGTCGCTGTTTTCGGCGACCAGACGCAGCGCGCTCTCCGCGTCGCGTGCCGTGTGCACCTCTACATTCGGATCGACGTCCAAAAGCAGGGCGTTCAGTGCCTCGGTAATCAGCGCGTGATCGTCAACTAGGAGAATTTTCATCGTGTGCCAGAAGCAGGATTCGCGGTATCAACCCGCACTCGGGAGCGTACGCGCGAGCGCGGCGCCCGAGGGCAACCGGGGAGACCTTCCACCCGACGAGGGCCGCCATCTATCGGGAACAAGCGGCAATTGTACTGCGCGCCGGGGCCCGTACCGGGCCACGGGCTTTGCCCCAGGAGTGGCGGTGACTAGCGGCGCACGTCGAGCGAGCGCTCGTCGTCGCGCCGGTGCAGGGTGGCCGAGATGTTCTTGCGCGCCTGGATGAAGCCTGATTTGCGCGCGGCCTGGCCCAGAAACCCGTCGAGGTCGCCATGCTCGCACTGCAGGCGGTGCACCAGGGCCAGGAACACGGGCGTCATGTAGGGGTCAAAATGCGTTCCCGACAGCCGCTTGATCTCTTCGAGCGAATCGGCAACGGGCCAGGCATGTTTGTAAGGCCGCGCGTGGGTCAGGGCATCGAATACGTCGGCCAGGGCCGTGATGCGCGCCGGCCTGGGAATCGCCTCGCCGGCCAAGCCGACGGGATAGCCGTTGCCGTCCCAGCGCTCGTGATGGTAGCGGGCGATCTCCTCGGCGATCTGCATCTGCGGCAGGTTGCTGCGCGCGAGCAGCTCCGCGCCCACCGTGGTGTGCGTCTTCATGAGGTTGAATTCGACCTCGGTCAGGCGGCCGGGCTTGAGCAGGATGTGGTCGGGAATGCCGATCTTGCCGATGTCGTGCAGGCGGCCGGCCAGGTCCATGTTGAAGGCAAACTCCTCCTCGCAGCCCAGGTCGCGGGCCAACAGCGAGGCCAGCAGGCCGACGCGGTACGAGTGCTCGCCGGTCGAATCGTCGCGCAGCTCCGCGGTGACGGCCAGGCGCTCGAGCGACTCGGTGGACAGTTCGCGGTAGCGGCGGCTCGCGAGCTGGCCTTCGAGCAGCTTTTCCTTGCGCTCTAGCAGTCGCTCCTGCGACATCTCGTCGCCGTGGTCGCGCTGCACGCGCTCCATGTGCTGGCGGTGGTGCAGCAGGGCGGACTGCGCGCGCTGCGTGCGCACGACCTCCATGAGTTCCTTGAGGTGGACCAGCGCCTCGTCGACTTGTCCCGCGTCCTCGTGTGCGGAGACCAAGACCCGCAGGATAGTCTCGATGGCCATCGGGAAGGACTTGCGGGCAGTCTCGAGCAGGCGGCGCAGGCGGGAAAAACCGATGTCGTGCTTGTTGTCGTGAACCTCGGTAAGACCTTCGCAGAGCTCGGCCGTCAGCTGGTCGCGGCCCGAGCCGCTGGCCGATGCGAGCTCGCGCAGGATCTTGCAGCGCTCGCGAGCTTTGTCGACATTGCTGGTTTCGAGCAGCAGCCGGATGTAGTGGCACTCTGCCGTGCAACGCGCATCGACCGCCGACAGGTCGCTCGTGTCGAGCGGCTCCTCGACGGCGCGGCGCGCCGCGCGCAGCCCGGCACGCAGGTCGTCCAGATTCAGGCAGGCGAGCGCGATATTGCCGAAGGTGATAATTCGGATCGAGGAGTTCGCCGTGGTGCGCTCCAGGCTGTCGAGCGCGACCTCGAAGCAATCGATCGCGTCCTCGTACTGGCCCGAATACAGGAGCGCCAGCCCGGTATTGTTGAGCAACTTGCTGCGAGCCAGAGCTTCGCTGCCAATTCCGACGAGATTGAGCCCTTCGGCGGCAGCCTCGATCGCCCCTGGCTGGTTGCCGGTCTCGGTATACAAGGCGCTCAGCACGGTGAGCGCCCGGCGCAGGCGAAGCGGGTCATCCATGGAACGCGCTTCCTCGACAGCAAACGCTGCCGGGGCAAGCGCTTGGTCCGGCTGCGCCGCCAAGTACATCCTCTTAGCAATCAAATACAGTAGATCGAGCCGTTCGGCGCGCGGAACGCTGCCGCGGTATTCGCGCACGGCCTTCCAGGCGCGTTCAGCCACGACCATTGGATTGGTCACCGAATCGGGGCGCACGGAATCCCGCTCGAGTTCCGCTGATAGAGCCAGGATGTATTTGCGAGCCCGGTCTAATTCGCTTGCGGTATCGATAATCGCAAGGTTCGCCGCTTGGGGTTGGGGTCGCCGAGCCACGACGCGAGGCATTCCGTCATCCATGGGTCACCCAACTCCTCTGAATCTTGTCGCCAAAACGCCTACTACCCGCGAACGCGGCATGCAGCCTGCGCGCACAAATACCCTACCATGATTGTGCCGCTGCGTCTAAACAAAGATTACGGCAGAAAAGGCGGTTAACTTAAGCCTTAGCGGAGGTTGGAATGGAACTACAAGAGAAGGAAGTCCTCGAGCAAGTGGTTGACACGCAAGAGGTCACCGAGCTCGATATCGGCATGCTGGCAAAGGTCGGCGGCGGATACGGGACCCCAGCGATGTAACGGGAACCCGGTAAGACGAAAGGCCGCCCTTGGGCGGCCTTTTTTGCGCCCGGTTTCCGGGGAAACCGTTGCGCGGGAACTACGCGCTCTTTTTGCTCTTGGGCTTGACCGCGTCGCTCGCGACCGCGACCGCGGCAGCGATGTTCGACTCTGCAGTTTCGCTTGCCTGGCGGGCGGCCTTGGTCACCGCGTCAAAAGCCGTGTTGGCAGCGGAGATCGAGTTCTTGAGCAGGCTGATCGCGTGCTCGGAACCGGCCGGAGCCGACTTGGCAGCGAGGTCGACCAGTTCGGCCAGCTTGCGATTGCCCTCGGCAAGTTGCGCCTCGAAAATCTTGCTTAGCTCGGCGTTGGCCGCGCTGGCGATGTTGTAGGCGCTGCGCGAGTAGCTGACCATCTTTTCCGCGCCGGGTTGCGCGAGGGTTCCGGCGATCGAGGCCAGTTCCTGCGGATCCTTGGCGGACAGCAGGCTTTGCGCGGCACCCGCACCGTCTTGCATCAGGTTGCGCGAGGTGGCGATGTTGAGCTGGGCAAGCTTTTCGGCGGCCTGGAACACGGCGCTGCCGAAGGCGTTAATGGCATCTACGTGGGTCTTTTGTAGTTCGAGAATCTGGTTTTGGTTCGGATACATGATCGGTTCCCTCTGGTGGTGTAGCGGTTATGGTGCATTGCACAAAGAGAAGTATATGCTGCAGTGCGGCAAAGTCAATAGCTCCACCAAGAAAAAGATGCGGACGTTTGACCTGATCCAGTACCAGTTTTTATCTCTATTATTTATCAAATAGTTATAAAACAAATTACATGTGAAATATAAAGTCATGGAGTGTCCGTTGCGTTCGCTTCCCGGGCAGCGAGAAGGGCCCTTGGGGGCCTCAGGTAACGAGCATCTCGTCCAGGATCTCGATCCAGTGACGCACCGGAATGTCGGTTCCGCTTTGCAGGTGCTGGATGCAGCCGATGTTGGCCGAGACGATGAGCGGCGCGCGTAGGGCTCGCAAGTGCGCGAGCTTGCGGTCGCGCAGGCGCGAGGCAAGCTCGGGCTCGAGCAGGGAATACGTTCCCGCAGAACCGCAGCACAGGTGGTTTTCCTGGGCTGGCATCTGCGCATCGAAGCCCAGCTCGCGCAGGACGGCGGCGAGCGTGTCGGGCATCTTCTGCCCGTGCTGCAGCGTGCAGGGCAGATGCACGGCAAGGCGCGCCGCGCCCTTGGATAGATGCGGCCGCAAGGCCGGCACCAAGTCGGCAACGATCTCGCACGCATCACGCGTGCACTGGCTGATGCGCCGCGCCTTTGCCGCGTAAACCGCATCGTCGGCCAGATAGCTTGCGTACTCCCTGACGGTGACGCCGCAACCCGAGGCGTTCATCACGATCGCCTCGACCGGCGCGGCGCCGCCGGAGCCCTCGACATGCGGCCACCAGGCGTCGATATTGCGGCGCATGTCCGCGAGCGCGCCAGCGTGATCGGCAAGATGGGCGCGAAGGGCCCCGCAGCACCCGGCCGCCGGAGCGACGATGGTCTGTATGCCCGCCGCATCCAGGACCCGCGCAGTGGCCCGGTTGATGTTCGGCAGCAGGTGCGGCTGCACGCAGCCCGCGAGCAGCAGCATCCTGCGATCGTGCGCGCGCGCCGGCCACGGGCGCGCCTCTTCGCCGCCCGCCGCCGCGCGGGAACGGGGCATCTTGTCCTGCAGTGCTCGGGGCAGCAGCGAACGCAGCGCGTTGCCCAGCCCCAGCGCTGGCCCCAGCGCTGCCGAGGTCAGACCCTCCTTGAGCAGCCAGCGCACCGCCTGCTGCACGGGCGGGCGCTCGACGCGCTGCTCGACGATTCGGCGGCCGATGTCGATCAGTGCGCCGTAGTCAACGCCCGAGGGGCAGGTGGTTTCGCAGTTGCGGCACGTCAGGCATCGATCGAGGTGCTGCTGGGTCGCACGCGTCGGCGCATGGCCTTCGAGCACCTGTTTGATCAGGTAAATGCGCCCGCGCGGGCTGTCGAGCTCGTCGCCCAGCAGCTGGTAGGTCGGACAGGTCGCCAGGCAAAAGCCGCAATGAACGCA
>Ga0209415_10006429_pt1 | contig 20889 bp, 21 predicted proteins | sample PeaSoiSIISIP2007_FD_187696 | JGI IMG/M metagenome (GOLD analysis project Ga0209415, IMG submission 187696) | Peat soil microbial communities from Weissenstadt, Germany - SII-SIP-2007 (SPAdes) (version 2) | ecosystem: Environmental > Terrestrial > Soil > Wetlands > Peat | place: Germany...
GGCTCGGCCGACGGTCTGCCGTCGACCGGACGCGTCCCGACGCCCTCCGCGATGGCCTGGACCGCCGCGAGGTCGTCCGGCGAGGCGGCAGGGAACCCTGCCTCGATGGCGTCGACCCCGAGCCGCGCGAGCGCGCGGGCGACCTCGAGCTTCTCGGCCGACGTCATCGTCGCGCCTGGCGACTGCTCGCCGTCGCGCAGCGTGGTGTCGAAGATGCGTACGTAGCCGTCAGCCAGAGCGCCCAAGGATCACCTCACTCCTGTGGTTCGACGGTGATGGGATCCAGGAACGGCATCATGGCGCGCAGCTTCTCGCCCACCTTCTCGATGGTGAGATCCCGCTCCTTCACGCGCTGCGCAGAGAAGCCCTTTCGGCCGGTCTCATTCTCCTCGATCCATTTCTTCGCGAACGAACCGGACCGGATCTCGTCGAGCAGCTTGCCCATCGTCTCCTTGACGTGCGCATCAATGACGCGCGGCCCGGAGACGTAGTCGCCGTACTCGGCCGTGTCGCTGATCGAGTAGCGCATGTACCGGAGGCCGCCGCGGTACATGAGATCGACGATAAGCTTGAGCTCGTGGAGACACTCGAAGTACGCGACCTCGGGCTGGTATCCCGCCGCCACGAGCGTGTCGAAGCCCGCCTTGACCAGCGCGCTCGCGCCGCCGCAGAGGACCGCCTGCTCGCCGAACAGATCGGTCTCGGTCTCCTCGGCGAACGTCGTCTCGAGGACGCCCGCGCGCGCCGCGCCGATGCCGGCCGCGTACGAGAGCGCGTTCGCGTGCGCCTTGCCGGTCGCGTCCTGGTGCACCGCGATGAGGGCCGGCACGCCCTGCCCGGCCTGGAACGTCTCGCGAACCCTGTGACCCGGCCCCTTCGGCGCGATCATGCTGACGTCGATGTCGGCGCGGGGCGTGATGGTCCCGTAGCGGATGTTGAAGCCGTGCGCGAACATGAGCGTCTTGCCCGGCGCCATGTGGGGCGCGATCTCGGCCGCGTAGACCTTCGCCTGCGACGTGTCCGGGATGAGGATCATGACGACGTCCGCCCAGGCCGCAGCCTCGGCGACCGCGACGACCTTCAGCCCCGCCGCCTTCGCCTTCGCGACGCTCTTGCTCGTCGCGGGCAGCCCGACCCGCACCTCCACCTTGCTGTCCTGCAGGTTGAGGGCATGGGCATGGCCCTGCGAGCCGTAGCCGATGATCGCGACCTTCTTCGATCGGATCGGCGCGAGGTCGGTGTCTTTGTCGTAGAAAATCTTGGCCATGGTCCTAGGGTCCTTTCCCGTCTCCGTTGCTCACGCGGCCTTCACGTCGCCCGAGGGGGGCGGCGGCGAGCTTAATCGAATCTTGTCGGCGTCGACCGGCTCCGAGCTCCGAAGCATCGCGACGGCGCCCGTGCGCACCATCTCGAGGATGCCGAACGGGCGAAGGACGTCCACGAGCCCGTCGATCTTGTCGTCCGTCCCGGTAATCTCCGCCACGAGCGCCTCGGGCCCCACGTCGACGACGCGCGCCCGGAACACGTCGCAGAGGCGCATCACCTCGCTGCGGTTGGCGGCGTCCGCGCGCACCTTGACGAGCGCAAGCTCGCGCACCATCGTCGCAACCTGCGTCGTGTCCTCCACGAAGAGCACGTTGACGAGCTTGTAAAGGTTCGCCTCGATCCGGCGGGCGGCGTCGTCGTCCGCCTCGAGGACGATCGTCATCCGGGACACGCCCGGCTTCTCCGTCCGGCCCACCGTGAGCGACACGATGTTGTAGTTGCGGCGGCGGAAGAGCGACGTGATGCGGTTGAGCACTCCGGGGAGGTCCTCGACGTAGGCGATGAACGTTCGAAGCGTTGGCTTGCTCATGAGTGCTCGTCCTCTTGGTGTTCTGCGGAATGTGGGGCGGACAACGAAGCGCTAGTCATCGGAGGCGGTCTCCACGATGGGGCTGGGGCGGCGAATCATGTCGTGCAGGTCGGCGCCGGCGGCGACCATGGGGTACACGCTGTCCTCCTGCTCGACGCGAAAGTCGATGACGACGGTGTCCCTGGCGGCGCGCGCCGCCGCGACGACGCCTGGGATCTGATCGCGATCGGTGACGCGCAGGCCGACGAGACCGTGGGCCTCGGCGAGCTTCACGAAGTCCGGCCCCCGCAGCGGCGTCGCCGCGTATCGGCCTCCATAGAAGAACTGCTGCCACTGGCGCACCATGCCGAGATAGCCGTTGTTGATGACGGCCACGTGTAGCTTGATGCCCTCCTGGGCGCACGTCGAGAGCTCGGCCGCCGTCATCTGGAAGCCCCCGTCGCCCACGACGACCCAGACTTCCTCTTCGGGCCGCGCCATCTTCGCCCCCAGCGCCGCGGGGAGGGCGAAGCCCATCGTGCCGAGGCCGCCCGACGTGATGAGCTTCCGCGGGAAATCGTGCTTGTAGTACTGCGCCTCCCACATCTGGTGCTGGCCAACGTCCGTGACGACGAGCGCCCTGCCCTCCGTGATCCGCCAGAGGTCGTGCATCACGTGCGCGGCGAAGAGCCGGCCGCAGTGCGGCATCGTCTGGATGTCGAGGACGGCCGAGTCGCCCCTCAGCCCGTGGATCCTGTCGAGCCAGGCGGTGCGGGTGCGGCGGGCGACCGCCGGCACGAGGGCGCGCAGCGTCTCCGCGACGTCGCCGACGAGTGGCACGTCGACGCGCACGTTCTTGTTGATCTCGGCGGGGTCGAGCTCGCAGTGGATCTTCTTCGCGCGCGGCGCGTACGTCTCGAGCTTCCCCGTGACGCGGTCGTCGAAGCGCATGCCGAGCGCGATGAGGAGGTCAGCCTCCTGGATCGCCTTGTTGACCCAAGCTTCCCCGTGCATCCCCATCATCCCGAGGCACAGCGGGTGGGTCGCCGGGAACCCGCCGAGGCCGAGAAGGGTGGACGCCACGGGAATGCCGGCCTTCTCGACGAGCTCGCGGAGAAGCTCGCTCGCGCCGGCCGCGATGATGCCGTGACCCGAGAAGAGAACCGGCCTCTCCGCGGCGTCGATGAGGGCCACGGCGCGCTTCAGGTCGGCCTCGCTCGCGCGGTGCTCCGGGCGGTAGCCAGGGAGGCGAACCGGGCTGTCGTCCCACACGAAGTCCGTCGACGCCTGCTGCGCGTCCTTCGTGATGTCGACCAGCACGGGCCCCGGGCGGCCGGAGCGCGCGACGTAGAACGCCTGCCGCAGCATGGGCGCGATGTCCTCGGCGCGCGTCACGAGGTAGTTGTGCTTCGTGATGGGGAGCGTGACCCCGGTGATGTCCGTCTCCTGGAACGCGTCGCTCCCGATATACTTCGACGCGACTTGGCCGGTGACGCAGACCATCGGGATCGAGTCCATCATCGCCGTCGCGATGCCCGTCACGAGGTTCGTCGCGCCGGGACCGGAAGTGGCCACGCACACGCCGACCCGCCCCGAAGCTCGCGCGTAGCCGTCCGCCATGTGCGCGGCGCCCTGCTCGTGCCGCACGAGCACGTGGCGGATCGACGACTTGAGCATCGCGTCGTACGCCGGCATGATCGCGCCACCCGGATAACCGAAGACGACGTCGACCCCTTCGCGGGCGAGGACGTCCCACAGGATCTCCGCGCCCGTGCGCTTGCCCTCGTGCGTCATGCGGCTCCTCGTTTTCGCGCCATGAACATGAAGGCCGCGTCCAGACGCGCCTTGTGCGGCCTCGCAACCTCGAACGCGCGCTCGCCGGACACCGCCACCGCCCGCAGGCGCTCGTAGTACGTGAGCGTCGCCTCGTCGGGCTCGTGACTCTGATTCGCGAGGAGGCGATCCCACTCGGCCAGGAGCGCCGGCAGCCCTCCCCGCTTCGCGACGAGCTCCGAGAGCTCCGCCCTCACCTCGGCGTCGAGCGTCGTCGTCCCGATCCTCGTCGCGCCGAAGACGGCGCGCGCGTACACGGCGGCGCGTTCGAGGGCGTGACCGGTCGCATCCCGGTGCACCGCGATGCGGCAGCCCACGGGTCCGCGCTTGTCACCTCCCGCCACGAGGACGACGTCGAACCCGGGGTCCGGATCCAGGGCCCCCGAATAGAGAGCGCTGCCGTGCGCGAAGACGACGAGCGACCCCGGCGCGAGGTAGGGCGCGATGCTGTACGCCCAGACAGCCGGCTGCTCGGACTCGGGAAGGTGGACGGACACGACGTCGGCGCGCGTGGCCGCCTCCGCTGGGGGTACCGGCCTCAGGCCGTCTGCAACCGCGCGGATCCAGCTCATCCCGCCGGGGCGGACGACGACGTCCACGAGCCACCCCGCCGCGCGGAGGCGCATGGCCTCGTCGCGAGCCTCCGGGCCGTAGCCGATGAAGGCCACGCGGGCGACGGGCGAGGAACCCGGGCCATCACCATGGGCCTCACCCATGGGCGCCACCCCCGGACTTCGCGGCCTGCGGCGGCCGCGTAATGGCTCCCTCGGACGCCGACGAGACGAGCGCCGCGTACTTCGCGAGGGCTCCGCCGACTCGCACTGCGGGGCGAGGCACGAAGTCGCGCGCTCGCGCGCCGCGGGGACCGACGTCGGCGTCGACGTCGAGCCGTCGTGCTTCGACGTCGATCGTGACAACATCCCCGTCGCGCAGCAGGGCAATAGGGCCACGTCGCTCGGCCTCCGGCGATACGTGGCCGGCCATCATCCCGTAGGTCGCGCCGCTGAAGCGCCCGTCGGTCACCAGCGCGACCGAGTCGCCGAGCCCGCGTCCCACGATCGCCGCCGTCACCGCGAGCATCTCACGCATTCCCGGACCGCCGCGCGGACCCTCGTAGCGAATGACGACGACGTCGCCTGCACGGATGGAGCCCGCCTGCACCGCCGCGAACGCGGCCTCCTCGCCATCGAAGACGCGCGCGGGACCGACGTGCTTCTGGCGGTCGTGCCCTGCGAGCTTGAGGACGCACCCCTCGGGCGACAGGGATCCGCGCAGGATCGCAAATCCGCCGCGCGGCTTGAGCGGTGACGCAAGGGGGAGGACGACCCGCTGGCCTTTCGTCTCGCTGGCCAAATCGATCTCCTCGAAGAGCGTCCGCCCCGAGCACGTCGGCGTGTCTCGCAGGAGCCCCGCCTCGCGGAGGCGCGAGCCCAGCAGACGTTCGCCTCCCGCGCGGTGCATGTCGACCGCGGTGAAGTGCCCGGCGGGCTTGAGGTCCGAGGTCACCGGGGTGCGCGCGGAGATGGGGTCGAAGTCGTCGATCTCGAGCGGCACCCCCGCCTCGCGCGCGATCGCCAGGAGGTGCAGGACGGCGTTGGTGGAGCCGGCCGTCGTGGCGACGGACGCGATGGCGTTCTCGAGGGAGGTCCTCGTGATGAGGCTGCGCGGGCGTACGTCGCGCTGGACGAGCCCGAGGATCGCCCGCCCGCACGCGCGCGCGACGTCGGCCTTGCTGGGGTCGGTCGCGGGGACCTCGTTGGCGCCGAAGGGGGACATCCCGAGGAAGGCGACGGCCGTGGCCATCGTGTTCGCCGTGTACTGCCCGCCGCATGCGCCGGCTCCGGGGCAGGCATGATCCTCGAGGACACGCAGGTCGCTCTCGGTCATTTTCCCGGCCCCGTGGGCGCCCACGGCCTCGAACACGTCCTGGATGGTGACGTCACGGCCCTGGAAGCGCCCTGGCGCGATGGCGCCGCCGTAGAGCATGAGCGAGGGCACGTCGAGCCGGGCGAGGGCCATCACCGTGCCGGGGATCGTCTTGTCGCATCCGGAGAGGGCGACGACGCCGTCGAGCGAATGTCCCATGACGAAGAGCTCGATCGAGTCGGCGATGATCTCGCGCGAAACGAGGGACGCCTTCATGCCCTCAGTGCCCATCGAGATGCCGTCGGAGATGGCGATCGTGTTGAACTCGATCGGCGTGCCGCCCGCCTCGCGGATCCCTTCCTTGACCTTCTCCGCGAGGGCACGAAGGTGGATGTTGCAGGGGGTGACCTCGGTCCACGTGTTGGCGACACCGATGAGCGGCTTCTCCAGATCGGCGTCCGTGTAGCCGGCCCCCTTGAGCATCGCGCGCGCGGGGGCGCGTGACGTTCCTTTCTTCACGTTGTCGCTTCTCATCGGCGGGGCATCTCGTCACAGCGTCCTAAGTGTCAAAAAAAAGCCCCCGCTCCCTTCCGGGTGCGGGGGCCGAGTTCGGGAGGTTTCTACCTCAGCTCGGCGACCCGCACAGGGGCAGAATAAGCCCGAGTCCGAGTCGGAGCCCGGGGATCCCCGTGATCGCTACGACGACGCCGCCGGCACGCACATGCGTGATGACCAGCACCGTTTCCGTACCTGCGAACGCTCGAGGAGCCACCAGCGCCAAGCGTACGATGATTGTGCGTCGCGTCAAGCAAGATTGTTTCCGATTCGCGTCGGGGCTCGCGCCCTTGGACCGGCATTGGACGAGCGGCGACGCAGTAAAACGTCAACAATTCTAGCGGTTAGAACACGTGTAGTCAAATCGGCGAGGATGAGCCCGGGGCGCGACGGTGGGTAGGCGACGACCGAAGAGATCGCCCGCCAGCCTTACCGAGGTACCAGCCGCTCCCTTCCGCGCATGTACGGCACCAATGCCTTCGGCAGCGTGATCGATCCGTCCGCGTTCTGGTGATTCTCGAGCAACGGGATCAAGATCCGCGGGCTCGCGATCGCCGTGTTGTTCAGCGTGTACGGATACCCGAGCGACCCGTCCGCGAGGCGCAGGCGGATGTTCGACCGCCGCGTCTGGAAGTCCCCCAGCGTCGAGCACGAGTGCGTCTCGCTGTACGCCCCCCTCCCCGGCATCCATGACTCGACCTCGTGCTTCCGCGTCTGCCCGAGGCCAATCTCCCCGGTGCACGCGAGCGCCACGCGGTACGGAATCTCGAGCTTCGCGAGCACCGCCTCGGCGTTGCCGAGCAGCTGGTAGTGGTGCTCCTCGACGACCTTCTCGTCCGGCGTGCAGAAGATCACCTGCTCCACCTTGGTAAACTGGTGCACGCGGTAGAGGCCGCGCGTGTCCCTCCCATGGGCGCCCGCCTCGCGACGGAAGCACGGAGAGATCCCCGCGTATTTCATCGGCAGCGCCGACGCCTCGAGCGTCTCGTCGCAGTGCATGCTCACGAGCGGCACCTCGCTCGTTCCCACGAGGAAGAGCTCGTCGGCGGGGATCGAATAAGCCTCCTCCCTCCCGAGAGGGAAGAAGCCCGTCCCCGTCATCGCCCGCTCCTTCACCATCACCGGCGGCACGACAAGCGTCATGCCGCGCTCGATGAGCGTGTCGACGGCGAGGCGGAGCACCGCGAGTTCGAGCAGCGCCCCGTCGCCCACCAGGGCATACGAGCGCGCGCCCGCGAACCGACGCGGCCCGTCCCACGCGACGAAGCCGAGCGAGTCCATCAGCTCGACGTGGTCCTTCGGCTTGAAGTCGAACGCGCGCGGCTCGCCCACGCGGCGGACCTCGACGTTGTCCGCTTCGCCCTTGCCGACCGGCACCTCCGGGCGAGGCACGCTGGGCACGCGCAGCATCAGGTCCTGCAAGCGCCGCTGCGCCTCGCCGAGCTTCGGCTCGAGCGCCTCGATGTCCGACCGCACCTGCTTCGCCTCGTCGACGAGCCCCGGACGATCTTCCTTCGTCGCCTTCGGAATGAGCGCCGAGAGCTCGTTCTTGCGCGCCCGTTTGAGCTCGAGCAGCGTGGTCGCCTCCCGCCGCTCGCGATCGGCCGACAGCAGGGCGTCGAGGTCGAGATCGAGCCCCTTGTTCCTGATCGCGACGCGGACCTGATCCGCGTTCTGGCGGATGAACTGGATGTCGAGCATGTTCAGGGACTGCTGAGCGGACCGCCGGGCGACTTCACGGGGACCTCGGCGCGCACGCGGTCCGCCCGGTTCCCGCTTGCCAGCGCCTCGAGTCGCTTGTTCGTCTCCGCGCGCATCGCGCCCAGCTCCGCCAGCATCTTCTCGATGCCGACCTCGTTCTTCAGGTTGACGCGAAAGTCCGTCTCCGCCTGCGCGCGGTCCTTCGACGACTGGCGGTTCTGGCTCATGACGATGAGTGGTCCCTGGAGAGACACGAGGATGGCAAGGACGAGGTTGTAGAGGATGTACGGAAACGGATCGAACCCTCCGACGATCTTCCCGTCGTCACCGATCGTTGCGAGCCCCAGGTGCGGCGCGATCGCCGGCATGTTCACGATGCACCAGACCGCGGTCAGCCCGAGGAGCATCAGGATGAAGGCCCAGCTCCCGTTCAGCTCGGCCACCTTGTCGGCGAGCCGCTGGCCCCATGTGAGGTTCTCCTCGAACTCCTTGACGACGTCCTTCGCGGCGCGCTGGCTGAGCATCGCGTTCGTCTCGCGGAGGCGCTCGGCCATCTCGCTCAGGATGGTCATCGCGGCGTTCTTCGAGCGACCGAGGTGCTCGCCGAGCTGTTCGCGCGTGAGCTCGAGGAGCACGGTGTCGACCAGCGCGCGGACGCTCGCGCTCCTCGGCTTGTCGTCGAAGATGGCGAGCTCCCCGAAGTATTCTCCGGTGCGCAGATCCTTGAGGACGACGGGGGGCTGCGCCCGGTTCGCGTTCGGCAGATAGATCTGCACGGCGCCGGACTGCACGACGTACATCGACGCGCCCTTTTCGCCCTGGGAGAAGACGATGTCCCCGGCCTTGAAGTTCTTCTCCGTCAGGCGCGTCGCGAGGGCCTCGCGGTCCTCGTCGGCGAGGCCCTGAAATAGCGAGATCTGGGCGAGCAGCTCGGAGGGGCGCATCGTGAACGGAGGGCGGATGCTAGCACCCCGACACGCGCGATTTTACTGAACGGTCGCGAGCGCGGCAGCAAGACGTTCGGGCGGCACGAACTCCGTGAAGCGGAAGGCCTCTTTCCCGTCGGTCCCGAAGGCCAGGACGACCGGCAGCCCTTCCTTCGCACGATACTTGTCGCGTACTCGGGCCACTTCGGGGTCGTCGTCATCGGTCGCATCCACGTGAAGCGCGACGAATCGCGCGCCCTGCGCCCGGACGCGGGGGTCCGGGAACGTCTTCTCGTCGAGCTCTTTGCATGCGCCGCACCAGCTCGCCCCAAAGTCGACAAGGAGCGGCTTGCCTTCGCTGGCAGCGCGGGCGAGGGCCTGCGGCTCGCTCGACTCCCATCTCAGCTCGCCGGTCCCGGCCTGGACCGCGTCCGCGGAAGCGTCGCCCGTTCTCGGCATCTGCAACCATGTGATCGCCATGAACGACCCCACGACGGCGGGGACGATCGAGGCCAGCTTCATGGGCTTCGACAAGTGCGCGATGGTCGACCGGCGCCGCTCGGCTGCGATATGGATGGCCGCCAGGGCCACTCCGAGCCCGAGCATCGCGACTCCCGCCGCGCCCATGGCGATGCCAGAATGTGCCACCCTGTGCATCGTGCCGGCGGGCAGCGCATCGCGGACGTACGCGAGCGCCATGTACGCGAGGGCGACTCCGCCGACCCACTTGATCCCGACCATCCATGCCCCCGCCTTCGGCAGGTTCACGGCAAACGCCCCGACGGCGAAGAAGAGCGTGCCGAGCCCGAGCCCGTAGAACGCCATCGCCGACGACCCGAGGGCGACGTTGCGCGTCGTCGCGATCCAGCCGAGCAGGCCGAAGAGGAAAGGCCCGACGCAGGGGGCGGCGACGAAGCCGCACACGAGCCCGAGGAGGAGCGCCCCCCGGTAGCCGGAGCCGCCGACGCCGGACAGGCGGTTGTTGAGACTCTGGGGAAGCGCGATCTCGAACGCGCCGAACAGCGAGGCCGACAGGGTGAGAAAGACGACTGCGATGCCGGCCACCACCCACCCGTTGCCGAGCGCGCTCCCGAACCCCTTGCCCGTGAGCGCGGAGACGACTCCCATCGGCGTGAAGAGGCACACGATGCCCGCGACGAATGTCAGAGACAGGAGCATCCCTTGGAGGCGGCTCTTGGCTTCCCTGGCGCCGAAGACAGAGACCGTGATCGCGATCATCGGATAGACGCAGGGTGTCAGGCTGGTCGCCAGACCGAACACGTAGCTCGCGGCCAGGGCGACGAACGTGCCGCGCGCGAGGGCCCGCTCGAACGCACCCGTGTCCGAGCCGCCGCCCGCAGCGTGTACGCCCAAAGGCCACAGGAGAACAGCGACGACGAACAGCGCCGCGACGACGGTTCGGGATCGGGGTTTCACGGGTCTGTAGGTCGGTACGTCATGGATGTGCACGCGTTACGCTCAGTTGGCCGACATCTTCGCGAGGGTCGCCCGCGACATCTTGAGCTCCCCGTCGAGAGCAAGCGCCAGCGCTGGACGGGCGGCCTCGGTTCGGGTCACGAACGCCTCGAGATAGCGGCGGGCCGCATCCCACGCGCCGGAAGCATACGCCAGGTGGCCCAGCACGAAGCGCCCATAGCCCTGCCCGCACGGAGTGGACGCGAGATCGTCGATCGTAGACTGCATCCCGTCGACCCGGTCTCCCGCGGCGAGCCGGACGAGGGCGAGGTGCGCCCGGTAAAGCGGTTTGTCGTGCGTCCCCCAGCGGACCGCGCGGGCGAGCGCCGCGGCGGACTCGACATACCGGTGCGCGAGGAAGAGTACGCTCCCGAGCGTCCAGAGGTGAAAGGGGCGCCGCGAAGCCGGCCCTCGCCTCGCCGCGATGCGCAGGTGAACGATGGCGGCCTCGACGTCCCTCGCACCGAGGGCGGCGCGGGCAGCGTCCTGGTGGATCACGTCGACGAGAACGCCGAGCTCGAGGGCCTGCAATGCGACCTCGTGAGCCTGCGCGAAGCGGCGCGCCTCGTAGTGCGAGAGGTGCAGCTGCCTCAAGAGCATCGCCTGGGTCGTCCGGTCGAGCGGCTGATGCGCCGCTAGGCCCCGGCGGGCGTAGCGCGCACGCATCGCCGGCGACCGTGCGGTCGTCGCCTTCTGCAGCAGGTCCTCGGGCGTGAGCGCCGAAACGCGCGTGGACGATGCGTCCTCGGCGCGGGCAGACGGTCGCGCTGCCAGCGGGGCACGCCTCTGTGAGGTCACGCGCTCGAGTTTACCATTCACCCTCGGGCCCGCAAAAACGTGCTACGCGTGCGCATGCGCCGGGTGGCTCTCGTCTTCTTCGGCGCCGCGGCGTCGCTCGCCGTGGGCTGCGGCCGGCGCGCAACGGAGGCGGACTGCCAGCTCATCGTGAACAAATCGGTAGAGCTGGAAATGAAGGAGATGAGCCGTGTGGACGCGCCGGCGGTCGAGCAGCGCGAGCGCGAGGTGCGTGCCCAGCTGAGCGACGAGATCAAGGCGTGCGAAGGCCGGCACGTGACCGAGAGAACGCTCTCGTGCGTCCGGTCCGCGTCGACGACGCGGGAGCTCGAATCATGCCTCAGGTGACGCGCCGTGCGGGCGCCCCGGCCATCGTGGCCGCCTGGTGCGCTCTGGCGTTCGCCGCCTCGTGCAAGACGAAGGCGACGCCCGCCCAGTGCGACCAGCTGATCGACCGCTACGCGGCGCTCGTCGTCCGCGAGAAGTACCCCGACGCCGGGCCTGCCGAGATCGACGCGGAGCGCACGCGAGAGAAGAGCGAGGCGCACGCCGACGACGCCTTCAAGAACTGCAGCTCGCAGGTGAGCCAGAGCGAGCTCGAATGCGCGCTCCGTTCGACGACCGCGGACGCTTTCCTGAAGTGCCTAGAGTGACCCTCACTTCGAATGGGCGGCGCGGCCGTACATGCGCTGCTTGTTGCCCTCGCGGGAGGGGCCGTCCACCTGCCAGAGGGTGTCGCCTCCGAGCAGGCAGACCTGGTCTTCCAGCTCCCGCTCACACACCTCACGCGAGTCGTCCTCGGAGCAGATGGCGGTGACGGGGCCGATGTTCTCCGTCCGACCGGGAGGCGCGTCCGTGAAGACACGCACGGAGCAGCCTCGCTCTCGCGGCCCCTGAGTCACTCGCCTGGTGTGCGCCGCGTGTACCACGACGTGAGTGGCCGAGATGGCATTGCCCGCCACGCCCCACGCGACGTCGCCCCCCCGCTTGCACACCTCGTCGAGGAATCGCCTCTCGCACGCGCCGCCCGCGGCGGCGCAGTCGACCGTCACGTCCCCGAGCCCGTCGACCGCCATCCTCGGTGCGTCCGGAAAGACCTTCACAGGACATCCCGCCTCCCGCGCCGGATATCGAGCGTCCATGCCACCCCCCCCACATCCGAGCACGACGCACACCACGACGGCCGCCTTCATGCTCGCCGATGTTACCCAACCGGCGCGCGAAGAGTCTCCCCTTCATGTCCGCGGGCGTTCGTTACTCTGCCGCCACCCGCACCTTCAGCAGCGGAAACCCCATCGCATGACGCTGCGCGAGCCACGCCTCGGCGACCCCCTTGGCAAGGCCACGCACGCGCCCGATGAAGCGCTGCCGCTCGGTCACGCCGATCGCGCCGCGCGCGTCGAGGATGTTGAACGCGTGCGCCCCCTTGACGACGAAGTCGTACGCGGGGAGCACGAGCTTGCCGAGCGGATCGGCGCTGAGGCCGAGGAGGCGCTTGCACTCCTTCTCGCACTGGTCGAAATGGGCGAAATGCGCCGCGGTATCCGCCTGCTCGAAGTTGTACGTCGACCACTCCCACTCGCCGCGCTTCACGATCTCCGCGTACGAGACCCCCGGCGCCCACTGCATCTCCCAGAACGACTCGACGTTCTGCAGGTACATGCAGATGCGCTCGAGCCCGTACGTCAGCTCGCCGCTCACCGGCTTGCAGTCGATCCCGCCCACCTGCTGGAAGTACGTGAACTGCGAGATCTCGAGCCCGTCGAGCCACACCTGCCAGCCAAGCCCCCACGCGCCCAGCGTCGGCGACTCCCAGTCGTCCTCGACGAATCGCACGTCGTGGTCCTCGGGTTTGGTGCCGAGCGCGAGGAGCGACGCCACGTACTGGTCCTGGATGTCGAGGGGCGACGGCTTGAGGATCACCTGGAACTGGTGAAACTGCTGCGTGCGATTCGGATTGTCGCCATAGCGCCCGTCGGTCGGGCGGCGGGAAGGCTCGACGTACGCGACGTTCCACGGCTCCGGGCCGATCGCGCGGAGGAACGTCGCCGGGTTGTACGTGCCGGCGCCAACCTCGCTGTTGTACGGCTGCACGATGAGGCAGCCCCGTTTGGCCCAGAAGTCCTGGAGAGCGAGGATGATCTCCTGGAAGTACATGGCGCGAGTCGTAGCACGGGTCAGTGGGGCGTCGCGAAGCGCGTCACCTCGGCGGCCGCTTTCTCTCGTGGAACCAGCTCCGGTACGAGAGCATCTTCGTCCGCTGCGCGTCCGGCGCGTGAGTATGGCACGTCGCCGCCTCGTCTCCTCCAGGCGCGCCCCAGCGCTCCTCTACACAATCGTTCGGGTTGTACGCGACCTCCAGCGCATTCTCGCGGTCGATCACGTCCTCTAGCCGGAGCTCCCACTCCGAGCCGTCGCTCCGGACGTAGCGGAACCTCCTAGTGTGCAGCTCCTGCGCGAGGCGAGCCTCGAGATCGCGTCGCACCTGGTCGGCGCTCTTCCCGGCAGGCATGGCGTAGCGCTCGGCGCGGCGGGCCACGCGGGCCGGCAGACCCCGCGCGACGTCGATGGCGATGAGTAGCCGCAGGTCGCGCGAAGGGGTCGCGTAGTCCTCCCAGTCTCCCGTGGTCTCGAAGATCCTCGGGCCGTCGGGCATGTCCGCCGCGCCCTTGCCACTCCCGAGGAACTTGCGGCCGTTGTCAACCGAGATGACGCGCGTCCTCACTTGTTCCTCGAGCGCCTGGACCGTCTCGAGGAGCGCCTGCATCGGATCCTGCGGCGCGGGGGACAGGACGTCCTCGACCTTGTCGTAGAATCCTTCGACGCCTCCCGAGTACTGGTCGGTCGCCGAGAAGTCCGCGAGGCTGGCGTTGCTGAGCCGCCGGAGTTTCCCGGTGGCGCGGTCCCGTTCGACCGGCCTGAAGCGCTTGAAGCCCGGTCCGCCGAGCGTGGGTTCGATGGCAAAGAGAAAGTTGCCGCGCCAGAAGCGCTTGCGCCCGACGGTCCCGTCGGGCTGTCCGTCGACCGCGAGGAGAACGCCGCCTGCCGCCGCGCTCTGCGGAACACGCTGCACGAGGACGAGGACATGACCGTACGGATCGGCGAAGATGGTCCCGGGGCGCAGCGTATCGACCGATATCGACACGGGGTAGTAGTCGCTCGTCTCGTCTTCGGGCAACGTCCGCCCCGCACCCGATTGCGCGGCGTCCGCGAGCGTCGTCCGGAAGAACTCGCCGAGGCGCTTGACGTTCGTCTCCCACGGGCCGGATGGCTCGCGATTCGGGTCCGCCCACGTGGGAAGGACGGGAGCACCGCCGTCGACGGCCGGGAAAGGCTCGCTGCTCGTCGCCATGTCCATGCACGTCGGCGGCGTGCCGTTCTCGCCCCGGGAGCAGTGTGACCATGCGAACGGGAGGCCGAGCTTGAACGAGAAATATGCCCGCAGGAAATACGGGAGGTCCGCGCAATCCGGACGCACGACGATTCCCTGGTCGTCTTCGTCCGCTCCCAGGTGATTGAAGAGGAAGTTGCGCGATCGATCCCGCAGCACCTCGTGCAGGACGTTCCATGTCGGCTGCGCATCGAGGGGCGACTCGAACAGGTACTCGATCCACGCCGAGTAAAGGTTCTCGAGGGCGGGTTTCCACGCGGCGCGCGTGAACCACAGGGCGTTGCGCGGCGTCTTCGGCGGAGGCACGCGATGCTCCCGGACGACGATGTCCTCGGTTGCGATCGAAGCGCCGCCGCAGGTCGCGTCGCGGACGAGCGCCGCGTGCGCCTTCCCGGAGGCGGGCGCGATCTGGGTGGTCCAGAAATAGGGAGGACCTCCGTGCCTGTCGTGTGTGGTCGCCGGGGGCGCATTGCCGTCCGAGACGGTGAGTGTCGCGTCGAGGGGGTGATCGACCACGGCGATGACGCGCATGGGCTGTCCGCGGACGGGGTGTTCGGGCGAAGTGAAAAGGAGTGTGGAGCCGGGATCTCCGCAGGGGGGCTCCGCAGCCGTGGTCGGGGTCGAGGTCGGGGTCGAGGTCGGGGTCGAGGTCGGGGTCGGGGTCGATGTGGCCGCCGGTCGCGAGCACCTGGCCGCGCTCATGAGCACGAGACCTAGCCCTCCGACCACCCCCGAACGCATCCGCCTCTCACACGATGGCGGCACGCGCGTTCTTGTTCGTCGTGTCGCGCTCCTTCAGCGACTCCAGGATGATGACCGCCGTCTCCTCGATGGCGCGGCCCGTGACGTCGATGACGGGCCAGCCCGGGTGTTCACGGAAGATCTGGCGCGCGCACTCGAGCTCCTGTTTCACCTGTTCGCGCAGCCCGTAGCCGGCGTCCGTGGGCATCCCGAGCTGCTTCAGCCGGGCCTTGCGAATCTCGACGAGCTGGTCGAGCTCGATGATGAGCCCCACGACGCGATCTTGCGGCGCCTCCTCGAGCTCTGGGGGGAGCGACGCGCCGAGAACGATCGGCTGGTTTGCGACCTTGAGCCCGCGCTGCGCGAGCAGCGTCGAGAGCGGCGTCTTGCTCGTGCGGCTCACGCCGCAGAGGACGATGTCCGCCTTCTTGAAGTTCCGGGGCTCCTTGCCGTCGTCGCTCTTCACGGCGAACTCCACGGCCTCGATCCGGCGGAAGTACTCCTCGGTGAGCGGCAGCATCCCCCTCGGCGTGTTGATGGGCTGCCGATCGAGGAACGTAGAGAGCTTCCCGATGAGGGACCCGATGAGGTCGAGCGACTCGACCTTCAGCTCGTAGCTCGACGCGTGGATGTACTCGCGGAGCTCGGGGCTCACGACGGTGAACACGACGAGCGCGCCGTCCCTTGCCGCAGCTTCGAGGATGGGCCGCGCCGAGTCGGGCGTGCGCACGCGTGTGTGAAGGCGAAGGTACGAGCCAGAATGGGGGAACTGAAGCATCGCCGCGCGGACGACTTTCTCGGCGGTCTCGCCGGTCGAGTCGCTGAGGATGTCGATGCGTCGGGGCTCCACGACAGACTCCGTACCCATGATGCGCGCCCCCACTATACGGCGAGAAATCGCGCGCCGCTCGCTGGACGTGCCGGCACGCCTCGCCTCAGGCGGGAATGAAGTCGCTCCTCGTGTAGAGGGAGATGAGCGCGAGGCCCCGAGCCTCGATCGCTTCGCGTCCCCCCTCCAACCTATCGACGAGCGCGGCAACGCCAACGACGACGTATCCGGCTTCGCGGAGCTTGTCCGCCGCCTTGAGCGTCGAGCCGCCCGTCGTTACCACATCCTCCAGTAGAACCACACGCGACCCCGCCGCCAGGCGCGCTGAGCCCTCGACGAGGCGCCGCGTGCCGTGGTCCTTGACGTCCTTGCGGACGTACAGGGCGTCGAGGGGCGTTCCGCGCTGGAAGCTCGTGAGCGCCACGGCGCTGGCGAGCGGGCAACCGCCGAGCTCGACCCCGGCGACCGCCGCGCACGGAGGAAAACCCGAGGACACGGCCTCGAGCATGACGTCGCCTACCAGGGCGTGACCCTCCGCCGACAGAACCGCCTGCTTGCAGTCGATGAAGAAGTCGCTCTCCCGACCCGACGCGAGGACGACGCGCTTGCGCTCGAATGCTCGCGTCCGGAGGAGCTCGAGCAGGCGCGCGCGCGACTCGCTCGCCACGCGTCAGTGCTCCTTCTTCTTTGCCATCTGTCCCCTCGCCTTCTTCAGCGCCGGCACGATCGGCGGCGGCGGTCGGCGCGCGCCTGCTGCCTTGCCGGACCCTGTCGGCCCGGAAGCAGCCGTTGCCCGCACGGACGGGGCGGGCGCTCTCGCCGCGGGCCTGGACGCCTCGGGCGCGCGCGCCACCTGAACGGCTGGCCTCTCGACCGCCACCCGGCCCTGCGCGCGCGGGGATGGCGCGCGCTGCTGGCCGGTCTGCACGTAGCCACGCACCAGGGCACCCGGCGCGATCGCGACACGAGGCGCGCGGACGTCGCCAACCACCCGCGAGCCTTCTTCGAGCAGCACTGCCTCTTCGCCGACGAGGTCCCCCTTCACGGCGCCGCGCACGACCAGCTTTCTGCCTTGCACCCCTGCGCCCACCATACCCGTCGCGTCGATGGTCACGTCTCCGCTGACGGCGATCTCGCCCTCGACGAACCCCTGAACCTCGACGTCCGCCTCGCCGGTGACGCGACCGCGCACACGCGTCGACCGTCCGATGACCGTAGCGTTCTGCGGCGTATTCGGGGGCATGCGTCACACGTCCATGTCGACGTTGCCCTTGAACTGGGCGCCGTCCGCGATCGTCACGCGGCCGGCCTTCACGTTGCCGACGACGCGCGCACCCGACTGGAGATCCACGCGCTCGGTCGCCGTCACGTTTCCGGTGAGGGACCCGGCCACGACGAGGGAGCCGCCCACGACGTCCGCTTCGACCGTCGCACCGTGCTCGATCGTGACGGCCTCCTTGGCAGAGAGCTTGCCGCGCACCGTCCCCGCGACGACTACGTCCTCGTCCGTCGTGATCTCCCCTTCGACCGTGATTCCCGCGCCGATGACAGTGCTCGCCATGAAGGTGCCTCCTATTTCAGCGCTCTCACCGACGCTCCGGCGGCCGCGGACGCGCCTCGCCTCGCGACGCGCGCGAGCCTCCACCGAGCTCCGGTGGCAACTCGAAATCGCAGTCGAGCCTTCCCGCGTAGCGAGCGCCGTCGTCGATCGCGACCGCGCTGCCTCGCAGGTTGCCGCTCACCTGCGCTCCGGCCGCGACCCTCACGGGACCGCTCGCGACGACGTCGCCCTCGAGCGTCCCCGCGATGTTGACCGCGTGGGCCTCGACCGCCTCGCTCTTCACGCTCGCTCCTTCGGCGATCGTGAGGTCGCCCTGGATCGCGAGATCCCCCTCGACGTGTCCTTCGACGAGGAGGCTGCCCTCGCCGCGGATCCGGCCGCGGACGTGCGCGCTGCTCCCGATGCGGGCCTCGCGCGCGTCGGCGCGCCGCGTGGCGGAGGTCGTCGTCGTTCGTGCCTGCGCCATCGTGGCGCGCGAAGCTAGTACAGGCGCCCCGGCGTGTCACCTCCCGCGGCCTCTTCTCGACTAGACTCGCCCCCGCCTCCGATTGCCCCCATGCCGGCCCGAAAGCGACGATTCCTCGTCTGGTACGTGCCCCTGCTCGCGCCCTTCGTCGGCACGCTGTGGGTGCCCTTCTACAACGCCGTGGAGCCCCGGGCCGGGGGGATTCCATTCTTCTACTGGTACCAGTTCGTCTGGATTTTCATCGGCGCAGCGCTGACGGCGGTCGTCTACTACGCGACGCGCGACCGGTCGTGATGCACGGAGTCAACGGCGTCGCCGTCACGGTCTTCGTCGCGCTCTTCGGGCTCGTGACGGTGCTCGGCTTCGTCGCCGCGCGCTGGCGCCAGGGAGACCTCGCCCAGCTCCACGAGTGGGGCCTCGGCGGGCGGCGCTTCGGCACGGTCGTCACATGGTTCCTCCTGGGGGGCGACCTCTACACGGCGTACACGTTCGTGGCCGTGCCGGCGCTCGTCTTCGGCGCGGGCGCGCTCGGGTTCTTCGCGGTGCCATATACGATCATCACGTATCCGTTCGTGTTCGTCGTGATGCCTCGACTCTGGAGCGTCTCGCACAAGCACGGCTACATAACCGCCGCCGATTTCGTTCGCGGGCGCTTCGACAGCAGCGCCCTGGCGCTCGCGATCGCCGTAACCGGGCTGCTCGCCACGATGCCGTACATCGCGCTGCAGCTGGTCGGCATCCAGGTGGTCCTCGGGGCGATGGGCATCGGGGGCGACCTGCCGCTCGTCATCGCGTTCGTGATCCTGGCCGCGTACACTTACCAGAGCGGCCTGAGGGCCCCGGCGCTCATCGCGGTCGTCAAGGACGCGATCATTTACGTGACCGTCATCGCGGCCGTCGTCGTGATCCCGGCCAAGCTCGGAGGGTACGGGAAGATCTTCGACGCCGTTCCGGCAGGCAAGCTGATCCTGACGGCGCCGACGGCGGGGAACCTCGGCCAGTACAGCGCGTACGCGACGCTCGCCTTCGGCTCTGCGCTCGCGCTCTTCCTGTATCCGCACTCGATGACCGGCGTCCTGAGTTCGAGCGGGCGGACCGTCATCCGGCGCAACGCGGCGATGCTCCCTGCCTACTCGTTCTTGCTCGCGCTCATCGCGGCGCTCGGGTACATGGCGCTCGCCGCGGACGTGAAGCAGAACCCTGCGTACGCCGCCGGGTTCACGCTTTACGGCACGAACTTCGCCGTCCCCGCCCTGTTCCTGGGGGCGTTCCCCGCATGGTTCGCCGGCTTCGCGTTCGCGGCGATCGCGATCGGCGCGCTCGTGCCCGCGGCGATCATGTCAATCGCGGCGGCGAACCTCTTCACGCGCAACGTCTACAGGGAGTACTTCCGTGCGGCCTCGAGCGGCAAGGAGGAGGCGACGGTGGCCAAGGTGGTCTCCCTCGTCGTCAAGTTCGGCGCCCTCGCATTCATCGTGTTCTCGCGACCCGAGTACGCGATCCAGCTGCAGCTCCTCGGGGGCGTGTGGATCCTGCAGACGCTGCCGTCGATGGTGATCGGCCTCTACACCCGCGCCCTGCACCGCTGGGGGCTTCTCGCCGGATGGGCAGCGGGGATGACGGTTGGGACCTGGATGGTCATCGCGCTCGACCTCAAGGGGACGGTCTATCCGCTGCACGCGGGCGGCTTCACCGTGGCCGGGTACGCCGGGTTGTGGGCGCTCGCTGTCAACCTCGTGGTCGCGGTCGCGCTGACGCCGGCCCTCCGAAGCATGGGCGTCGACGCCGGGAAGGACTCGACCGAGGAGGAAGACTACGGCGGTCCGTGAGGGAGGCTAGGCCGTAGGGGGGCCCTGCGACGGCCGGCGCATCCCCGAGCTTCGAACCTTCTGCTCGAGGTCCCGGAACCGCTGCGCGAGCGCGCGCACGAGCGCTCCCGTCCACCCGCCGATCCCGAGGCCCTCGGTCATCGTGCTCTTGTCGAGCACCAGGACCGTCACCCGGTCCACGGCCTCGACGCTCGCGGCGCGCGGCTCGTCGAGCAGGAGCGCCATCTCGCCGAAGACATCGCCACCTCCCATGACGACGAGCGTCTCCTGCTGGTCGCCGACCGTCCGAAAGGCGCGGCACCGCCCGCTCACGATCATGTATGCCGCGTCGCCGATGTCGCCCTCGCGGATGATAAGCGCGCCGGGCTGGAAGACTTTCCGGGGCAGGTGCAAGCCGCCGCGCAGGAACGAGACGACGTCGCGCTGGAGCTCGACGACGGTCTGGTAGCGATCGGCGGGCTTCGGCGCCGTCGCGCGGGCCACGATGTCGCGCAGCCGCTTCGACACACCGATCGCCGCCGCGGCCTGCTCGATCGGGACGATCGCACCGGCGCGCGCCAGCTTCAGATCGGGGTCGGGGTTGTCGCCGAACGGCGTCTTGCCGGTCACGAGCTGGTAGAGCACCGCACCCAGGCCGAAGACGTCCGAGCGCTCGTCCATCTCGTCGGGGTTCCCGCGAGCCTGCTCGGGGGCCATGTAGCCCGGCGTGCCGACGGGCCCGGGCGCCTCCATCTGCGCCATCCTCCCCGACGCCGGCTTAGTCCGCGTGAGGCGCGCGAGCCCCCAGTCCATCAGGTAGACCTGCCCGAAGCCCGCGACCATGATGTTCTCGGGCTTGATGTCGCGGTGGATGACGCCGCGATGGTGCGCGTACGCCATCGCGTCGCAGACCTTCACGAACACCTCGAGCCCGTCCTCGAGGCGCTCGGTCGAGCCGAGCGGGCGCGAAGGGTCGCGCAGCCAGCGCTCGAAAGAGACGCCCTGCACGAGCTTCATCGTGAAGTACGGGACGCCGCTCGGGTCGATCGCGAGCTCGTGCACCGGGACGATGTTCGGGTGCTCGAGCTGCCCGGTCATCTGGGCCTC
>Ga0209415_10006430_pt1 | contig 20888 bp, 18 predicted proteins | sample PeaSoiSIISIP2007_FD_187696 | JGI IMG/M metagenome (GOLD analysis project Ga0209415, IMG submission 187696) | Peat soil microbial communities from Weissenstadt, Germany - SII-SIP-2007 (SPAdes) (version 2) | ecosystem: Environmental > Terrestrial > Soil > Wetlands > Peat | place: Germany...
TTCGCCAGCGGGCTCAGACGCCCGCAAACCCGCTCAACTTGGGAAGCTGGCGTTCTACCGCTGAACTACTCCCGCTCGCTCGCCTAGAATCGCATCATAACACGAGGCTCTGTTCATCGGGCGACTAGAATGCTCCCAGCGCACCGACCCGCCATTCTTGTCATGCTAACTATTTTGTGAGCTGCCACACCGTTCCATAGCTGTAGGTGCCGCCGCTCCCCGTGGTGCCGTACAGATTCCCCTTTGAGGTTCGGAGCACACCTCCGAAGGGATACGACCCATCCGATCCAGCAAAGCTGTGCAGCAGGGTTAGAGTGTTTTTCTTATTCAGCTCATACACCGTTCCGAGGCCGGAAGTGCCGCCGCCCGCGTCGGTGTCGCCGTAGAGGTTGCCCTTCGTATCCAGAACCACACCTGCGAGGGGAGATGCCCCGTCCGACGACCCACCCGCGAAGTTGTGCAGCACGGTTTCGGTACCCTTCTTGCTCACCTTCCACACGATTCCCAAGCTGCCAGAACCGCACCCCTCGGCAGTACCGTAGAGAGTGCCATTCTTGTCCATAGCGGGACTTCCGAGAGGATAGCACCCGTCCGTTGTGCCCCCAATGAAGCTGTGCAGCAGGGTCACGGTGCCGCGCGGACTCAGCACGTATACCGTCCCCACGCCACCCGTGCCACCGTCCTCGGTGACGCCGTACAGTTTGCCCTTCTTGTCCATGAGCAAAGTTGTGAAGGCGGGATAGGCCCCGTCCGACGATCCGCCGGCGAAGCTGTGGAGCACGGTCTCCTTGCCTTTCTTACTCAGCTTGAATACCGCTCCGACGCCGGAAGCGCCGCAGGCCCCGGCCGTGCCGTAGAGATTACCCGCTTTGTCCCGAAGCAAACCGCCAGCGGGGTTGCAGCCGTCCGTCGTCCCTCCGGCGAAGGTGTAGAGAATGGTCTCGGTGCCGCTGGTATCCACCTTGAACACCGTTCCGTAGCCGGAAGAGCCGCCTTCGTAGGTGGTGCCATAGAGATTGCCTGCCTTGTCCTGGATTACTCCCGCGAAAGGATAGCTGCCGTCGGTGCCGGCGGAGAAGCTGTGCAGCACCGTCTCAGTGCCACTGGTATCCACCTTGAACACTGTGCCATAGCCGGAAGCACCACCTTCGTACGTGGTGCCGTAGAGATTCCCGGCCGTGTCCCGTACCACAGCTGCGTACGAATATTCCCCGTCCGGGGACCCTGTGAAGTCATAGAGCACGGTGAAGGTCTGGGCTTGCGCTGATTGGGTTGTGCCTGCCCCGAGCACGAGAACGACTACCAGCATCAGCGCGGCAGTTGCCGCTGTCGGACGTATCTTCGAAATGAGTTGTTGCAATGCGTTACTCACCATAGCTCCTCCGTTTCCATCGCGACCGGTTTTTAAACCGGGGCCGTTGTATCACGCAGCGGGAGTGGAGGCAAGCGCCTTTGCCATCTGCCATATTGGCTGTGATAAGTGCTGCACAATAGTTGCAAGTCTCTGCATGCTCCCAGGTCGACGGTGCCGGAGCGTGCTCGGTGAATTTCTTCAGGTCCACCGGAACCAACGCAGAGCCAGAACGAATGAAACGCCTCCCCACAGGAGCAGCACCAGAACCCTCCCGGCCTGGGCGCTGAGCGAGGCCCCTTCCAGGATCGTGGCGCGCAGCGCATCGTTGAGTGCGGTCAGCGGTAGCGCCTTGATGAAGGGCTGCAGCATGGCGGGGAAACGTGCGTACGAAAAGAAAACGCCGGAGAAGATCCACATGGGCATCATTACGAGATTGATCAGCCCGCTGACACTTTCAATCTTCTGCGCGCGGCTGGCCGTGAGCAGCCCCAGACCGGCGAAACCCAGTGCGCCTACTGCACCAATAAGCAGAATCGTCGAAATTGATCCCAGCACACGCATGCGGAATACTAATGCCCCGAAACCCAGCAGCAGTCCGACTTCGATGGTCATGAGCAGAAGGCGGCTGCTGGCCAGGGCAAGCAGGAAATCACTTCGCCGCATGGGAGTGGCCACAAAGCGTTTGAGCAGCTTGCGCTGACGCATGTCCACGAGTGCGAAACCGATGCCCCACATGGCGGAGTTCATGACATTCATGCCGATCAGCCCCGGAATGAGGAAGTCGATGTAGCGCGATCCGGGTTCGCTCGAAACTACAACCGCGGTCGGCAGCGGGTTCTTGCGTCCTGCCGCGGCTTGCAGCGCATCGTCAACCTCAGCGCGCGAGAGCACACTTTCCGGACGGGATGGATCGTAGAGATACTGGAATCCTCCTCTTCCGTCGCTTTCGACCACGAGATCGTATTTGCCGAGGCGAAACCCCTGATGCGCTTGCGCCGCGTTGAGGACTTCAGCGCGAATAGACGACCTTTGAGGCGAAGCTTGGATCAGGTTGACGACGTCTTGCGCTTGGGGACCGGCAACAATTGCGACGGATGTCACATCAGCCGGCTTGTTGCGGAAGGCTATCCCCAGGCCCAACGCCAGAAGGAGCGGGAAACCGAACACCCAGAAGACCACTTCAGGCTCACGTGCGAGTTCCTTCATGCGCGCCATCAACAGGTGAGCATAGCCTGACCAGCGGCCGTTGGGCCTCGGTGACTGGCTCGGCTGGAGCGGTCCCGCCGTGAGCGGCGTTTCCTGGACGACGCTCATCGCGTTTCCGCTCCATGCGCTTCCGGCATCCACTGTTGCAGAAACCTCAGCAGTTCCGCCGGCGTGAGCGCCCGTGCGTTTTCGAATTCGCCGTTCTTCTGGCTTACGACCAGTCTGCCATCGCTCTCTGCCACCGCCAGGGCAGGAACGCCTTTCTCCAGCGGCACCTCGTATTGCTTGACCAAGTCCGCGTTTTTCTCGCCGTCGGGCCCCAGATCGATGTGCACCAGTTCGTACCCAGCCGCCAGCACGGGAGCCACATCGGCACGCTGAAACGCCAGATCGAGAACGTGGCAGTCGTAGCACCAGTTCGCGCCGAAGACCAGCAGCACGCGCTTGCGCTCCTGCGCCGCTTGTTTCTCTGCCTTTTCCAGATCGGCGTGCGCATCCGCGCTCGCGGGATAGATGTCCTTTTTCATGTCCGCGGGTTGTTTCAGTTGCGGAGCATCCACGCGAGTAACGTCCACCAGCCGCCACTGCTCTGACTGCTTTCGCCAGACTTGATCGTTTGCCACCGTGATGCTTTGTCCGTTGGGAAGGCCCGAGACAACGTCCGCACGAAAAATGACGTGCTGCAAGTCTGGCCGCGGAGTAGTGCTCCGGACGATTTCCAACTCGATGCTCCGCGCTTTCAAGCCGAGCCAGAAGCTGGTATCCAGGTCAGCCTCGCCTACGCTTGAATTCGCCTTCACCTTCGCCGCCGGATTCGTGCTGTACAGCGTCTTGAGCGCCACAGCATCTCCAGCGAGGACGGCATTCCTCCATTGCTCGAGTGGTGCAAAGCCCGCGGTATTGCTTTGTGCGCTCGCCGTTGTCTGCGGTCTTCCATAGGAAGCCATGACCGCGACCGCGAACAGCACCATTGCAACATCGATTTTGAAACGGTTCTTCATTTCGGATCCTTTCGAGTGCTGATCACTGCTCTCGTAAGTGGCGACCGGTCAGATTGACAAAAACGTCCTCCAAACTTGCCTGGCGCGTGGTCAGGTGCTGAAGTTGAGAACCTTGGTTTTCCACCGCATCCAGTAATGCAGGGATGGTCAAGTGCGGCTCGCGCACGGTGAGACAAACCAAACCGTCATCGTGGCGGACCGATTCAACTCCCGGCAGTGTGCGCCAAGCATCGAGGGCTCCGCCTTGGCCGGAGTTGCCGCTGGCCTCAAACTCCACAACGTGATGTCCTCCCAGACGGGCAATCAGATCCGGCGGCGTGCCTTCGGCGATTACCTGACCGTGGTCAATGATAGCGAGGCGGTCGCACAGGCGCTCAGCCTCGTCCATGTAATGGGTCGTGAGCAGCACGGTTCCGCCCTTTCGCTGAAAATTCCGAATGATGTCCCAGAGCTGGCGGCGGCTCTGAGGATCAAGCCCGGTGGTTGGTTCGTCCAGGAAGAGAATTCTGGGATTGCCGACCAGAGCCGTGGCCACGGCCAGGCGTTGCCGCTGCCCACCGGAAAGCTTGCCCACCCAGGCATCGGCCTTTTCGCCGAGCTGCAAGTCGTCCAATACTTCGCTGGAGGAACGCGGTTCGCGGTAGAAACTCGCGAACAATTCGATGGTTTCGCGGACACTCAGCTTTTCTGAGAGCCGCGTCTCCTGCAGAGAGATGCCCAGCCATTCACGCAGCTCTCGCGGACTCTCCTGCCAGGTGCGGCCGAGAATCGTGACCTGGCCGGAGGTGGGCTCGAGCAGTCCTTCGAGGATTTCGATGGTGGTGGTCTTCCCTGCTCCGTTGGGCCCAAGAAGACCGAAGCACTCTCCGGCCTGGATTTCGAGGCTCAGCCCGCGCACCGCTTCGACCTTGATCTTGCCGTCATAAGTCTTGCGCAATTCGCGGCATTGAATGGCGGCAGGCATTAGGGAATTCTAACGTACCTTATGTGAAATGTTTGTTAATCGCGATGGAAGAGTGTTCAGCTCTGGTAGCCGATTCTCTGTTCTCGGATCGTCGCTGCCTCATTTAGAATAGACGACACGTTCCAGGGTGAGGCTTCTCCATGCAAGTCCCGCGATGCGGCTTTACTTGACGACGCCACTTCTAAACGCCCGTGTGTCGTTTCCCGCTGACCTGTTTTCCAGCCACACGAAAGGAAGCTGCGTATGCTAAGGAAAGTTTCTGCAATGTTGTCTGCCCTCGTGCTTGTTGGGTTGTCCTCGGCGCAGGCCACGCGCCACTTCACCTTCCACTATGGGTTCACTGTAAAGAGTGTCCCTGCGGGAGAAAAGCTACGAATCTGGATCCCGGCGGCGCACTCGGACAATTTCCAGGAGGTAAAAATCCTCTCGGCAACTGGCGACTTGCCTCTGAAGAAGACGCATCAGTCGGCGAATGGCAACGAGATGTATTATGCAGAATCCTCGAAGGCGAAGGTTCCGGACCTGCACTTCGAAGTGGTTTACGATGTAGTGCGGCATGAGCGACTGACGCTGAATATTTATTCGCCGCATCTCGAAGCCGTAAAGCTCAGCGACAAAGAATGAAAACGCGACCTGGCGCCCGATGCGCTTGTGCCCACCACCGGGCTGCCTGCCGACCTTGCCGTGAAAGTTACTGCGGGCAAGGCGTCGTCACTCGACAAGACACGTGCGATCTACGATTACGTCTTCACCACAATGCGCTACGACAAGACCGGCACGGGCTGGGGCCGCGGCGACGTGCTTTACGCCTGCGACGCCAAAAAAGGTAACTGCACCGATTTTCATTCGCTGTTCATCGCCATGGCGCGGTCGCAAGGGATTCCAGCGCGCTTTGAAATTGGCTTTCCCTTGCCCCCGGATAAACATTCCGGGGAAATTGCCGGCTACCACTGCTGGGCGGAGTTTTTTGAACCACAGCACGGATGGATTCCCGTGGACATCTCCGAGGCATGGAAACATCCGGAAAAGAAAGACTATTTTTTCGGAGCCCATGACGACAACCGGGTGCAGTTCACGATGGGCCGCGATCTGGAACTGAGTCCGAAGCAGGATGGGAAACCGCTGAATTATTTTGTGTATCCGTATGTGGAAGTGGGAGGCAAAGAGTATGCCAACGTGTCGACGGCGTTCTCGTTTGCGGATGTGGAAGGCGGAACAGCGGCGCGGCGTTGAGCGGTAGTCACCGAGTTCAACTACTTTGACTCAACTCTGTCATCCTGAGCGAAGTTATCGTTCGCGGAGCGAACGACAACGCAGTCGGAGGACCCCGCGGATGCCCTGATCCGGCACAAACGCGTCAGGGAATTCTCGCAGTGCCCTCGCCTGTTCTTGACGACTGCGCATGCTCCAGCGCGCCCTTCGGCGCATTCGTGAAAATGCCTTTCGACGTTCGCCCCGCTGCACGCCTCACCGGGGTCCTTCGACTCCGTGGCGGCTTCAACGTCGCGAAGCCGCCACTTCGCTCAGGATGACAGCGCAATATTTGTTCTGGAGTGATCAATTGTCATTCGGTTGTGCACTTATTTGGAAACACCGTGTGTTTTGCCGCTGGCATCGGCGCATCCCCTTTGCGATCGCGCCACAGGATGGCGTTGAGCACAGCGGGATTCGCAGCGTCCGGGCGGGTGAAGTCCATTTTCTCGGACTCCTTGGCGCCTTCGGTGTGCGCGGGATTCATCTGATAGATCATCCCGTTGTCGCGATTGCGCCAGTCTGCGGTAAACGGCGGTTGCGTGCCCGCGCCGGAAAACAGAGGCGCCATCACTGGCGCATAGGCATCGTTCTGATTCATAGGCGGCAATCCCAGCAACATCTCCATTGTGTGGATCATGTTTACGGTGGTGTAAAAACGGCTGTCCACAAAAGGATGCTCCGTCGAACCGGGAGAATACTTGCTGATCACGAATGCGATGGAGCGGTGCGCATCCACGTGATCGGCGCCGTCCTGGGCGTCGTCTTCAAGCATGAAAATCGCGGTGTCGTCCCAGTAGGGACTGTGGGAGACGGCTTCGACCACGCGACCGACGGCGAGGTCATTGTCCGCAACCGAGGCAGCGGGGCGGGGCTTCCCAGGAGCGGTGCCGCGCGTGTGGTCGTTCGGCAAATAGAGCAGGACGAATTGCGGTAATTCTGTTCCCTTTCCTTCTTTGCGCGCCTGCACAAACTCGTTGAATTCGTTGAGGAATTCGTCGGCTCGGAGCTGATCGGGATATTCGGTGTTGAATTCGGGAAAGAGTGGATCGAAGTGATCGCGCTGCACAGCCTTGGTCGGGTTGACGAGCTTAAACAGGGGAACCGGCCAAGGCCAGGGGCTAGCGGAGCCATGAGGCTGACCGACATTCGGCGGCAATGCTTCTCCTTTATTTACCGCTAACCTCGGACACGCACCACCCTGCGCCGGTGAATCTTCATAAGCTGAACCCTTGGCGCGGGACGGCTTGCACCATACCGCGCCCAGAAATTCTCCGTAATCGCGGTAGGTCAGCCCCTGAGCTGCCGCGTTGTCCCAGATATAGCCCGTGGTCGGAGCGTCTATGTCCGGCTCTCCCCGCTCCAAGGGAATCTCGTCCGCCACGCTACCTTGATAATCGTAGGTTCGCTCCTTGCCGCGGTAAGAAATCTGCCAGGTTTTCTCGTTGTAGTCGCTGGTGATGGCTGCTGTGGACCAATCATGGCCGTCGCCTGAAACTTCACCGCTATCGTAGAAGTTGTCGAGAACTCCGAATTGCAGGGCGAGCTTATGCTCGTTCGGCGTGACATCCACGCCATAGGTCGTGAGTTGTGGGTCGGCGTTGCCAACTTTCAAATCGCCCAATATCTGGTCGTAAGTGCGATTCTCCTTGATGATGTAGATCACGTGGTGGATGGGGTTGGAACCGCGCGCAAACTCGATGCGGCCAGGATCGTCATCAAAGCGATTCTCACGCCGCACCTGGCGAGTGAATTCCGGCAACTGCTTTTCAATATCGCGGAAACTGAGCCGGGCGAGCGAACCGTAGAGCAAAGTCGGAATGTAGGGATGCTCGCGGTGTCGCCTCCCGCCCTGCAGCTGGTTGATCCCGTTGTTTGGGCCGGTTCCCTGGCCCTTTGCGGTAGCGATCAAAAGATTATCGCCCACCGCGGCTAAAGCGCTGGGATACCAATCTGTAGGGATGAAACCCAGCGGCCGCAAATTTTCCGTAAGGAGAGATCCCGATACGTCGAAAACCGCAACGGCGTCAATTGACGAATCGGCCACGAAAAGGCGCTTCCCGTCGCCGGAAAGGGCCAAAGCAGTTGGATAACTCCCGAGATACTTTTGCTCTGAAGGAGCCGCGTCGAAAAAACCGTACCCCGGATAAGAATGAGTATCTACAACTGCCACTTTGTCCAAGTTAGACAACGCAACGTAAAGCCTATCCTCGTCCGCGCTTAGCAGTAGCGCGGTGGGATGCGTTCCGGGAGCAATTTCTGGCCGCGCCACGACTGTCATGGAACAGCACATTCCAGTCCCACCCTTGGCCAAATTGAGTTCCACGATCCGTGATGAATTCCAGAGACTCACCCACGCACGATTGCCATCGCGAGTTGCAACCACGGTGTAGGGAAACTCGGAGGGAATCATTTCATGCATGCTCAAATCAAACGCCTTCAGGATGCGGCCGCTCACAGAGTCCAGGAGCACTACATTGTCGGAATAGTTATTGGCGACCAACAGACGATCGGGCTTGCCCGCGATTACCGCCAGCCCTGCGGGATACGGGATGGCGGTTCCCTCTGCCGTCTTACGCAGGCCGTAGGCAACCTTCTTGCCTGGAGCAATCTTCTGGGGCGGGATTTTGATAAAACGTTCCCAGGCAACCTTGCCCTCATGAAAGCTGTAAACGGCGATTCCGTTTCCCGTGTCAGCGGGCTTCTCGCCCGCCGGATCGCTGACGGAGCCGACCGACGCGTAAATGTGACTGCCATCAGAGCTGAATGCCAATCCCAGAAAGTAGCTCTGGTGGGCATTTTCCGAAAGACGCTCCTCTGGGAAGTCGGTGAGATGGTTCGTGTTCAGATCCAGGATGGCGATGGACTGATGCGCACCGTTCTGCTGGGTTCCGTATCCGTCGTTCAGAATTGCGGCATAGTGCCTGTCGGGGCCCACGGCAATGGCTGCCGCAAAACCGTTCAGCGAGCCTAATCTGCCCGGCGATGAGGCGCTTAGGAACTTACTCGTCGGCAGCAGGATCTGAGGCGGCTCGTTACGGGTTTGCGCCAAGAGCAGCGTCAGCGCCGCAACCGACAGCAACAAGGTGAAAAGATAAGGAATCTTCCGCACAGTGTCTCCAAGAACAGCCGAAGGGTCATACAGGCTGCGCAGTTATCGCAGCGCCGGAGGTGTCCGCAAGAACGGCCGCGTTGCCGGCCGGCGTGAAAAGCATAAAGCACGCGGCAGAAATTCTACGTTAATGAGTATCCGTAGCGGATTGTTGCAGAGGTGCTTCATGGGCGACGTTGTGACGGACATCGGCCCCGCGCACCCAGAAAATCACATCCTCGGCGATATTGGTAGCGTGGTCGGCCACACGTTCCAGGTTGCGGGCGATCAGCAGCGCGTCCAAGGCCTGCCGCGTCACCTCCGGACGTTCGTTCATGGTTTTTACCAGGGTAATGAAGGCTTCGTCTTTCATGCGATCGACAACGTTGTCCATTTCCAGCACAGCCTGAGCAAGCTCGGCTTTGCCTTCGATGAATGATTCCAGGGAACGGCGCACCATGGCGGAAACCGCCGCCGCCATACGCGGAATGTCAACGGGAAGGTCGGCCTTGGGCAGTTCGACCAGATCCATCACACGTTCGGCGATGTTAACCGCTTGATCGCCGACCCGTTCCAGATCGGAATTGATCTTGGTAACGGCGAGAATGAAGCGCAAATCCACGGCGATGGGCTGTTGCAGCGCAAGCAGATCGAAGGCCTGTTCGTCGATCTCGCGTTCGGCGATGTTGATTTCAGATTCGCCTTCGAGTACCAGATGGCAGCGCGTTAGGTCGCGGTCAATGTAGGCCTGGCAGGCGCGGTCCACCGCTTGCTCTGCCAGTCCGCCCATGCGGAGCAAACGAGTGCGGAGATCATCGAGTCCCTGCTGGAAGCGAGTGCGCATTATCCGAACCTACCTGTAATATAGTCCTCCGTTCGCTTGTCGGACGGGGTGGTGAAAATCTTTTCGGTCTTGTCGAACTCGATCAGCTTGCCCAAGAGGAAGAAGCCGGTGAATTCGGCGACACGAGACGCTTGTTGCATATTATGCGTAACGATGACAATCGTAAACTTTTCTTTGAGCTGAAAAATGAGCTCTTCAATCTTGCCGGTGGAAATCGGGTCCAGGGCGGAGCAGGGCTCGTCCATCAGCAGGACTTGCGGTTCGACCGCCAGAGCGCGGGCGATGCACAGCCGCTGTTGCTGCCCACCCGACAGGCTGGCGCCGGATTTCTTGCGCAGAGAGTCCTTGACCTCATCCCACAAAGCGGAGAGTTTCAGCGAGCGTTCGACAATTTCATCCAGCCGCCCGCGATCATGGAAGCCGTTGAGCTTTAATCCCGCAGCCACGTTGTCATAAATGGACATCGTGGGAAAGGGGTTGGGTTTCTGAAACACCATGCCGATGCGGCGGCGGACCTGGACAGCAGCCGTGCCATTGTAAACGTCGAGCTCGCCAATTCGAACCCTGCCCGTGGCGCGCGCGTCGGGGACGGTCTCATGCATGCGGTTGAGGCAACGCACGAAAGTGGACTTGCCACAACCCGAAGGCCCGATGACCGCCGTGGCATGGTTGGCCAAAGCTTCCATGCTGATGTCATAGAGCGCCTGGGTCTTGCCAAACCAGGCGTTCAGTTTTTCGACTTTGACGCCGACTCCCATGGTTCAATTCGATTCGGTCAATTCGATTCGCTCAATTCGACCCCTTGAGCATGCCGTGACTGGCGGCGATGCGGACTGCGCTCACCGACAATACGATGAGCACAATCAGAATCAGCGCTCCTGCCCATGCCTGGCGATGCCACTCATCGAAGGGCGAAATGGCATAAGTAAAAATCTGTAGCGACAGAGCCGCCGTCGGTTGATTGATTTTCCAGTTCCAGTACTGGTTGCCGAACGCGGTAAACAGTAGCGGTGCGGTCTCCCCAGCCACACGGGCAAAAGCCAGCATAACACCAGTGATCACGCCTGAGGTAGCGGTCCGCAAGGTAATGGAGAGCGCCGTGCGCCATTGGGAGACCCCCAAGCCGTAAGCGGCTTCCCGCACCGTGTTGGGGACGAGGAGCAGCATTTCTTCCGTGGTGCGGGTGATGGTGGGAATCATCATGATGGCCAAGGCGACTCCGCCTGCCAGGGCGGAAAAATGGCCCTGCGACAGCACCACGAGCCCGTAAGCCACAATACCAACAATAATTGAGGGCACTCCGTTCAGGACATCGGCCGTGAAACGAATGAGGTTGCCAAAGCGGTTGCGTCCATATTCGGCAAGATAAATGCCCGCTCCGATTCCGATCGGAACTCCCAAACTGCTGGCAATCAGCAAAAGGAAAGCCGTGCCGGCGATGGCGTTGGCCATGCCGCCACCGGCTTCGCCAACCGGCTTGGGTATCTGCGTAAGGAACGCCCAATTGATCGAGCCGATGCCCTTATAGACGAGGTAGCCAAAAACAGCGCCGAGTGGCAGCAGAACCAAAATCACAGAGGCGCCCGCCGCGAAGGTGACCAGCAAGTTCATGGCGCGTCGCCAAAGGCTAAGGGGAGCAACAACAGCAGCGTCGGAGGGAGCAGTCACGGTTTCAGGCATGGCTCCTCGCTGGCGTGCCGCGCGTGACCGTCCAGACCAGAAATTGAGCCAGAATGTTGACGATGATCGTCACGATAAAGAGCGCTAAGCCGACTTCCACCAGGGCACTCAGATAAACGTCGCCAGTGGCCTCACTAAATTCGTTGGCGATCACACTGGCCATGGTGTAGCCGGGGGCGAACAGAGAAGCCGCGATCTCCGGGCGGTTGCCGATCACCATCGTGACCGCCATGGTTTCGCCGAGGGCGCGGCCCAAGCCAAGAATTACCCCGCCCAGAATCCCGGCACGGGCATTTCGCAGCACCCCCGTCCGAATCATCTCCCAGCGGGTTGCGCCCAGAGCTAGAACGGCTTCCCTCTGCTGCTGCGGAACCGCAGTCATGACCTCCCGCGTAATCGAAGAGATTATGGGAACGACCATGATGGCCAGAATGATCCCTGCTGCCAACATTCCAATGCCGAAGGGCGGCCCCTCGAAAGGACCTTGGAAGCCGAAACGGTGAGTAATCCCCGAGGTCCAGCCAAAATAGCGTGCCAGAAAAGGCTCCAGGTAAGTCCGCAAAAGCGGCACCAGCACAAAGATTGCCCACAATCCATAGATGACGCTGGGTATGGCGGCCAGAAGTTCGGTGGTAAAAGCCAGTGGGCCTTTCAGCCAGCGTGGACACATCTCTGTAATGAAGACGGCGACGCCAATGGCAAGAGGCACAGCCAACAGCAGTGCCAGGATTGAGGAAACAATTGTGCCGTAGACGAAGGGAAAAGCCCCGAACTGTTCATTGACCGGATCCCATTCGCTGCGGAAAAAGAACCTCGATCCAAAAGCGTGCCAGGAGAGGCTGGACTTAGTAATCAGTTCGTAAACAATCAGGCCGACCAGCGCGAGCACACAGAGTCCACAGCACAACATCGCAACATAAAAGGCGCGGTCTGCGATGTGGCTGTTCCCAGCCTTGATCAGAGGCTCGGCCTGACTCTTGGAGTTCGCCACAACCTCTGGTTTTGCAACGGGTTGCGGTCCAGGCAAACGTGGCGCTCCTAACGCGCGATTGGCCATCAACGGGAGGCTAGCAGAAACGTGTTACAGCAATGTTAAAATACGGCCTGCTTCCCGCTGGCAGGGGTCTTCGCCTGGGCAGGAGCCAGAGGAAGTGAAGCGGTTAGATTTCCTCAATTGCATTTTCCCGGTTTCCCTTGTATTTTGTTTTACTCTCAGTGCATTTTCATTATGCCGATCGATGCCAAACGCAGTCGCCTGGCGTTTCAGAGATTGGGGCGCGAGTTGACCAAGCTGGCCAAGAAGCCAGTGCCCGAAAGTGTCCACAAATTCCGCACGAACAGCCGCCGCGTCGAGGCGTTGCTGAGCGAAGTAGTTCCTGAACTGAACCGCAATGACAAGAGGCTGCTCAAGTTGCTGGCGCGCCTGCGCAAGAAAGCCGGGCGAGTGCGGGACCGGGATGTGCAAATCGCCGCGGTGCGGAATCTGAAGACTCCCGAGGGAAACGGGCACAAGTCGGAACTCATGGACACCCTGATCCAGGAGCGCGCCAAACGGGAACAGAAGCTGGCGAAAGCTTTCAATCGCAAGATGGCGGAAGAGATCCGCAAGCGGCTGCAGCGCGCGGCAAGCGAGCTTGAGATCCCGAGAAACGCCGAGCCTCTGGCCTTGACGCTGAATCAACTGGCTCGTCTGGGGCGAGATCACGCTCCGCTCACGGAAAAAACCCTCCACCAATACCGGATCATCGGAAAGCGGGCTCGTTACATTGCGGAGTTCGCCGCCAAGGATGACACGCACGCCAAGCGTGTGGTCGAACTGCTCAAGCAGATGCAGGATGTGATTGGCGACTGGCATGACTGGCTGAAGCTCACGGAGAAGGCAGAGGAACTTTTCGGTGGAGTGCGGGATTCAGCGCTGGTGGCCATGCTGCGCAATGTAACCCAGGCCAAGTTCCGCCTTAGCGTGGATGCGGTGGCGGAAACGCGGGCCGCACTTTCCGGCAAGAATCTCGAACTGGTTTCGGGGGACGGTGCGTCAAGTCGCAAGCCGCCGGCACAGCCAGTCAGCAAAGCTGCCGCCGCAGTGGCCTGAGGTCTGCCGCCAGGCAGCAAATTTTTCCAGCTATGTAGTAATCAAAGAGCGATGTATGCCTGGGGTCCGACGTTACGCTCTCTGGCTCGACTACCAACAGACTGTCTCCACTTGACCGGTCGTATAATAAGCCTCTGGAGGTGACCGGTGGCTTCGTGGAAGGTGCAGGATGCGAAGGCTCGTTTTAGCGAACTGTTGAACGCGGCGGTCAAGGATGGTCCGCAGGTTGTAACTCGTCGCGGTGTCGAAACTGCCGTTCTGGTTCCGATCGAACAATGGCGCCGCCTGCAGAGTTCTTCTGACCCTAGCCTTAAGGATTTTCTGTTGGGCCCAGGTCCCCGGTTTGAACATCTGGTTCCAGAGCGCCGGATCTTTCGACGGCCCCCAGCGGTGGAGTATCGCTGAGATTTTCCTCAGACACTTCCCTGGGAGGCGGTAAACTATTCCCCTCCCGCCATGCCGACTTTTGCCGCGGTCGATATTGGGTCAAATTCGGTCCGTCTGAAAATCGCTCGTCTCACGAGGCATCGCCTTACCGAGATTTACGAAGATCGCGAAGTTACGCGCCTGGGAGAATCCGTGTATCGCAGCGGCTTTCTCTCTCCAGAAGCCATCGCCAACACAGTGAAGGTATTGCGCCGCTTTCATCGCGCAGCCCAGAACGCGGGCGCGGATTCCGTCCGTGTGGTGGCCACCAGCGCCTTGCGGGATGCGCGTAACTCGCAGGCATTTCTGGAGTGGGTGCGCTCCGCCACAGGGTGGCAGGCGGAGATCATCTCCGGGCTGGAAGAGGCACGCCTGATTCACCTGGGGCTGGTGTCAACTTTGCGCGTGAATGCTTCTCCGGTCCTGATGATGGACTTAGGCGGAGGGAGTTGCGAGCTGACGATTTCCACGCAAGGTCACATCCGCACTACCGCCAGTCTGCCGCTCGGAGCGGTACGGCTGACCAATGAGTTTCTGCGCCACGATCCGCCCCGCAAATCTGAGATGCGCCAGTTGCGGGGATTCATCGCGCGCGAGATTCAACGCAATGCTGACCGGATCAAGCGAGCGCGGCCCAAAGTCGTGCTGGCGACGTCGGGCACGGCCGAGTCTTTGGCCGCGGTCTGCCATGGCCTCTACAAAACGAAGGGTTCACGGTCGCTGGCCGTGTCCCGGGCGCAGATGCGGCGGATCGCGAAATTGTTGGCGCGTCTGCCGCTGGAGGGACGAAAAAAACTCGCGGGCGTCGGACCGCGGCGGGCGGAGATCATCGTAGCGGGGGCGGCGGTTTATGCCGAACTTCTGGAGCGCTGCCAATTGATGGGATTCCGCTACTCGCCTCTAGGATTGCGCGACGGCTTGCTGGCCCAAATGGCGGCAGAGTACGACCGTAGTACAAGGTCTGGCAAGCAAATCGAGTCGGAGCGGTGGGATTCGATCCGCAACGCGATGGAACACTATCGGATCGATATGGACCATGCGCTGAAAGTGCGCGACTCCGCCATGCATCTTTTTGCCGCCCTGCGATCGGTTCATGGCTTGCCACCCCAATATGCGGAATGGCTGTCGGCCGCGGCCATGCTCTACGAGGTAGGCGATTTCGTGAACCGCAATGGCAGGCATCGGCATACTCATTACATCATTTCGCATTCCGAGATTCTGGGCTATACCCCCGAGCAGCGGAAAATCATTGGGGCCATCGCCCGCTACCTGGGCAAGTCGAGACCCGCACCGGGCGACGGTCCAATAAAGGTGCTGCCGGCTCCCGATCATGAATGCGTGTCTAAGGCTTCGCTACTATTGCGGTTGGCGCGGGCGTTGAATCTCAGCCGCAGCGGCGCCGTCCGCACGGCGCGGGTCCGCGTCCGCGCGGGGGAAGTGAAGTTGGGCCTAGTGACTAAGCCGCGGAGCAGTGTAGATCTTGAACTGTGGGCGGTGGAGAAGGAAAAAAGTCATTTTCTGGAAGTCTTTGGCCGCGAACTCTCGGCAGAAGCAGCATAGAGTGAGCGCAGAACCTTTGGAGTCAGGCACCATTGCAGAACAGCCGAACTACGCCCCATTTCCACTTTGGCCACAGCTCCCTTTTTCAACTCCGTGCCAGCCTCGCAGCCAGTTTCGCTGATCATGCGCCCCAGGAATTCGCTCAAGTTCGGATTGTGGCCCACAACCATGATTGTTTCCTGCTTGGCGTACTTTTCCAGCAACCTGCGAAAGTCCGCAAAAGAAGCGCCGGGCCGAAGTCCGTCCTCAAGTTGTATCTTGCCCTCATAACTAAGTTCGTTGCCCACCAGAGATGCGGTTTGGGTGGCGCGCTTTAAAGGGCTGGAGATCATCGCATCCACCTGAACGTCCAAGGCAGCCAGGGCGCGGCCTACGATTCCGCACTGCTCGATCCCCTCTTTGTCGAGTGCCCGCTTTTCGTCCTTTTTCGGGTTGGCTACCGGCTCGCCGGCATCGGCGTGACGAAGGAAGTAAATAATCATGCTGGCTTATCGTTCCTTTCCGACGAAGATTCTTCGGGCTCTGGGCGTGGGAGCGGCAGGAATCGTCTCCGGCGCCTGCTTGCCTTCCGCCAAGGCGATCAAGAAATCCTGGGCGCTGAAAGCCGTCGATCCAGTGGGTAGTCTTCGTTTCCCTTGCGCCCGCCAGGCGCGGATGTAACTGCCATCCTTCTGCAAAAAGCGGGATTTCAAATTATCGGCCAGGTACGATTCCAGAATCTCCTGCCGCACCCGTTCACGCAAAAGCTCATCCTTCACCGGGAAGATCACTTCGACGCGCTCGTAAAGATTCCGTGGCATCCAGTCCGCGCTGCCCAAGTAGACTTCCTCCTGCCCGCCATTGGCAAAATAGAAGATGCGGCTGTGCTCCAGGAAGCGGCCGACGATACTGCGCACACGGATATGATCGCTCACGCCCCGCACACCCGGGCGCAGAGCGCACATCCCGCGAACAATCAGATCGATTTGCACGCCGGCCTGGGAAGCTCCGTACAGCGCCATGATGATGTTCTTGTCCAGCAACGCATTCATTTTGGCGATGATATGAGCGCGACGGCCGTGACGCGCATGTTCCGCTTCGCGTGCGATCAATGCCAGGCAATGCTCCGCCAAATCCAAGGGCGCAAGAAACAGCGGATCATAATTTGGATGTTCGGCATAGGCGGTCAGGAAGCTGAAGACATCGTGCACCGCGCCGGTTATCCCGGGATCTGCCGTGAGCAAGCTCAAATCGGTGTAGATGCGGGCAGTAGTCGTGTTGTAGTTACCCGTGCCCAGGTGGGCGTAGCGGCGTGTGACTCCATCAGGATCACGTCGCACCAGCAGCGACAGCTTGCAATGCGTCTTCAGGCCGACTAACCCGTGGAACACCTGCACCCCCGCATCTTCCAGATCGCGGGCCCAGCGGATATTGGAGGCTTCGTCGAAGCGCGCCTTCAGTTCCACGACCGCGGTGACTTCCTTCTTAGGGGCGGCCGACATCAGCGCGGGAACAATCAAGGAGTGCTCGCTGGTGCGGTAAAGGGTCTGCTTCATGGAAAGCACGCGCGGATCTTCGGCTGCGGCTTCAATGAAGGAAACCACCGCATCGTAGGAGTCGAACGGGTGGTGCAAGAGGACATCGTGACGGCGAAGCTCCTCGAAGAGGTCCTGGGATTTGGCGGTAAGCCGAAGCTCACGGGGAAGAAAGGGTTTGAATTTGAGTTCGGGATGATCGGTCTGCTCGTAAATGTTAAACAGGCGCGACAGATTCACGGGGCCGTTGACGGAAAACACTTGCCAGGGTTGCAGCTCGAAATTGGTGCGTAAACGCTCGATGATCTCGGGATCGGCGTCGGACTCGATCTCCAACCGGACGGCATCCCCTTTGCGCCGGTTGTGCAACTCGGTGCGAACCGATTCCAGCAGGTTGCGGGACTCCTCCTCCGCCAGATAAAGATTACTGTTGCGGGTGACACGAAATGCCGCCGAAGACACGATATCGTACCCGTGATACATGCGCGAGGCGTGGTGGGCCACGAGATCGGCCAGGAAAATGAAATCGACGGTTGCCTCCGAAGGCAAGCGAACCAGCCGCGGTAAAGCGCGGGGCACGGTCACAACCCCGGTGTAGGTCATGGAGGAACGGCGTCTGCGGCGCAGCAGAAAGGCCACGCAGAGAGCCTTGTTAATAACCCGCGGAAAAGGATGGGCGGGATCGACCGTTACTGGAGTCAGCAAGAGATCGAGCTCGCGCTCGCAGTATTCTTCAATGAACTCTTTCGCCTTCGTGTCAAGCTCGTGCAAACCGAGCACACGGATGCCGCTCCCCGCCAGCAAGGGGCGCAGCTGCTCATTCCAGCACAAATACTGGTCATCCACGAACTCGTGCGTCTGGTGCGAGACGACATCGCGCTCTTGCAGCAGAGTTAGCCCATCCACTCCGGCTTCGGTGTAGCCATCTTCAATTTGTTGCACCAAGCCGGCGACCCGGACCTCGAAAAATTCGTCCAGGTTACTGGCGGTAATGGAAAGAAACTTGAGCCGCTCCAGAACCGGGTTATTTTCGTCTTGCGCTTCTTCGAGCACGCGCCGATTGAACGCTAGCCAGGAAGCCTCGCGATTAATGTAGTAAGCCGGGTTATCGAGCGCGGTTCGAACCATAACTTCAGCTTTGCGGGACTAACCGGATGTGCAAGATTTCACGGCCACGCCACTACTTCGTGACAGGCGTCGGCTCCGAGGTCTTGGGTTCGGATTTTACAGCAGTGCGCTTTGCGATGGCGAATTCCACGTCGACTCCGCTGGGCTTCTTTAGGAAAAGATGGTGTGCATCGACTCTGGCTGGAACTGAAGAACCAGGCTGCCACTCTTCAGGCAGAGTTTCACTGGAGTGACGCGGGATATACCGTCCCAGGTAAATCGTATCTTCGAGCCGCACCGAAACTTCGTAGTAGGGTTCGTCTCGGGTGATCGGAGTATCGACCTGATAGTAAAGAACTCTAGTATTAGTCTTCTGCTGGACATCAATGATTTGACCGGAGACGTACTGTTTCTCCACCGCGTGGAGGCTAGGCACCATCGCGGCCAGTAGCGCCAAAGCCCAGACCTGTTTCATAGACCAACTCAGTATAAAGCATGACAGGTTGGCTTGCCGGACGGAGAAAAGGCGCCAGCGTAAGCCAGCGCCCTAGTCTCGTCTGCCGTATTCCCAAGGTGTATAAACGGGATCAACCCGGTAGCGGTTGGATCCGGTTCACGAACTTAATGACTTCCCCAACCATTAGCCTCCCCGTACCGCGGTGCTACGCCGAGGGGCGGCGTACGCTACGGCAAGTAATAGCGGAACGAAGTCAAGAACATGGGCTCCGTCGCCGTGGGCTGAAGCCCCGTCTTGTCGGACCAAGTGTCCCGGCTTATGTAGGAAACCTGAGGTCCCCACTGCACGGTACCCTTCGGTCCCTTGTAAAACCGATACCAGAAGCCGGCGGTACCCTCAAAGACCGCCCGCGTATCCCCCGCGCAATTCGACAGCGATCCGGGGTTGAATCCATTGCTGAGAGGAGTACCGGTAGAACCCAACACAGGGACATTTGTCGTGCCCGTAGCAGTGGTCACGGTGACAGTCGTTGCCGTGGGCGGCGTTTCCACGGAGCAACCTGAGTCGTTGAACAACGTCGAGCCATAACCTACTCCTTTACCGGAGGAGTTGAGGAAAGCGGTCCGGCCGGCGTACTCAGCACCCACGTTCACGTAGACGTCCAACTTCCTGGCGTGAGCCTCCAGAGTACCCAGAATCTGATAGCTCCGTATCGGAACCAGCACGCCATCGGGACGGACAGTTACATCCGCAAGGCCCGCCGAACCGTAACGGCCGATGCCATCGCCACCGAGGAAGTGCAGGCCAGCATCCAGGTGCTTGTTGAGGAGCGACACGCGGACGTTGGCGCCAGCGCCGCCTCCGATTTCCGAGTTGTTAAATGCGCCTGCTGCGGAAGGCGTGGAGGCCGCGCCTAGAGGGAAGATTCGGTCACGGAAATTGCTGAAGACTCCGAAAACCTCCAAGTGAACGTTCTTCGGCTGGAACACGGCTTTGGCGATCAAATCAGGCGTGTAATTGAAAGAGTAGTTCGCAGTGGGATTGTAAAGACCGCCGCTGGTACCCTGTTCACCGAGGAGGAAATTAGTGCTGCTGCCGCGGCCGCCCACCGTGGTCTGCGGATCTTCCACAGAAAAAGCCAGCCAGAAGCGGTTGCTGAAATTCTTGGCCACTCGGAACCCGTACTGCCGAGCCCAGGTAAAGCCGACGTTATACTGCGGGTCGATGGTCATCGGCAGGGCTTCGGTACGGTTGTCTACACCGTTCTTAGTCTCTGTAGCCAAGCTCCACATCTGTCCGCCAGTGAAACTCCAGCCGTTGTTCAAGGCGGCTTGACCCCAGGCTTGCCGCTGTCGGAGACCATAGCTGTTGCTTTCGTTGTTGTTCGAGGTGATGCCGCTCGTCAGAAAATCGGCTTCGACATATCCCGTCAGTTTGGCGCTGCTGATCTTGCCCTCGGCTAACATCGAGACTCGGGACTGCCGGCCTGACCCAAAGAACTCTGACATGTTGCTTTGAGAAGCGCCGTTGAACGGAATCGAGTTGAACGGCGTGTTGATGTCAGAGCCCAGCGCGTGCGCACGCCACACCGTTTCAGCCGCCAGAAAGCCCCCCGGCGTAATGGTGATGCCCTTGTAATGTAATGCCAGTGGGCTCTCCAGCGCATCTTTGATGTCCTTCTGGGTCTCCTGCAGGCTGAGGGCAGCGTTGGTTGCGGTGGACTTCAGATCAGAGACGTCACTCTTCAATGCCGTGACGGTCTGCTCTTGTTGTGCGCTCTGGGAGGCTGCCGTTTGCGCATTCTGCTGGGCCTGGGTGGCCGCGCTCTGCACCTGGTTCATTTGCTGCTGCAGTTGTTGAACTTCCTGGTCACGGCTCTGCAATCGCTGCGTGAGTTGTTGGATCTGACGCTGTTGAGCGGCCAGCGCATCTTTCAACTCTTGGACATCCTGAGCGGTGATGGTCGCAGATTTGGCTGCAGACTTCTTCTTTGGTGTTGTTGGAGCTGTGGTCTGCGCCAACAAGGTTGTAGCTAGAAACGGAACTACGCACCACCTGAGAGTGGACTTCATCGTTTCTCCTTTGCCTCGCTGAAGGGGAGGCGAATCATAAATGTCAACTGAAACCAGGTAAGTCTAGTGAACCTGCTTGATGGCCTCTGCGACCTTGGCCGATACGTTGTCCGGCAACGGCGCGTAAGCCAGTTCTGTAGTCATTTTTTCTCCGCTTTCCAACATCCAGTGGAGAAAATCGACCAGAATCTTGCCTTTGGCCGGGTCTTTGGACTGCGCGGGAATCAACAGCCAAGTGAAGCTGGAAATCGGATAAGCATCCTTGCCGG